>ERZ808240.1390-NODE-1390-length-30374-cov-11.396682_pt1 | contig 30374 bp, 28 predicted proteins | sample MGYA00521084_ERZ808240 | MGnify/ENA primary metagenome ERZ808240 (study PRJEB31516, sample SAMN03275571) | gut metagenome | biome: mammalia-associated habitat; material: feces | host: Papio cynocephalus | place: Kenya | collected 2012-08-06 ... | reverse complement strand
GTCATCCAGCAGCGCTGTATCTCGTCTCGCTGCGCGCGACTCGATACCGGGGCACAGCCCCTATAAAACCGAAGAAGGAGCGCCCAGGAACCATGCGAGCATGGTTCTGGGCGCTCCTTCTTCGGTTTTGCACTGCTGGATGCAAGCGCTTACGTTATTGGTGCGGGGTTAAATACGCAGAGGTCGTTGGCGAAGCCGTACTGTTCGGTGTATGGCTTTTTGATGCCGGAGGCGACGTCGAGGATGAAGTTGAAGAGCTCTTCTCCCTGCTCTGCGATGGTGCGTTCGCCGATGGCGGCTGGGCCTGCGTTAAAGTCAATGATGTCTGGCCACTGTTCCTTCATTTCGTTTCGGGAGCAGAGCTTGATCACGGGTGCGGCGGCGAGGCCATATGGGGTGCCACGGCCGGTCATGAAGACTTCAAGGCCCATGCCGGAGGCGAGCTGCGATGGTCCGCACACGAGGTCAGATGCCGGGGTGGCAGCGAAGATCTCGCCATGCTTCGTCGGCTTATCGCCTGGCGACAGGACTTCAACAATTGGCGATGTGCCGGACTTCGCGATGGAGCCCATGGACTTCTCGATGATGTTCGAGAGACCGCCCTTCTTATTGCCCGGGGTCGTATTTGCACCGCGGTCGACACCACCCTTCTTCAGGTAATTGTCGTACCATTTCATCTCTTCGACGAGACGCTTTCCAACCTCCTCATTGATGCAGCGATGGGCGATAAACTGCACGCCATCACGTACCTCCGTGACCTCGGAGAACATCGCGGTGCCGCCACCGGAAACGAGCAGGTCCGCCGCATAACCGGCCGTCGGGTTCGCCGTAATACCAGAGAAGGCATCGGAGCCCCCACACTGCATGCCGACGAGAAGGTCGGAGAGTGGGAGCTCTTCTCTCTTTCGTGCATTCAGAATCTGCAGCTTCTTCTCTGCCATCGCACAAATGGCATCCATCATCGCCTGGTAGCCCTTGTAATTCTGAAGGACGATGACATTGTCCGGTGTATTCAGCTCCGGCCACCATTCACAGAAGCGATCCACGGAGAATTTCTCGCAACCAAGGCCCACCAGCATAAAGACGCCGCCGAAATTCGGATGCATGGCGATATTTCGAATGATCTTCTGCGGAATGTAGGCGTCCGGCGCGTCGATCGCGACGCCGCAGCCATACGGATGATTGATGGCGACGACATCATCCACGTTCGGATACTTCGGAAGAATCTCCCGCTTGATGCGCTGGATGGCGACATTGAGCACACCTGCCACGCACTGCACGGTCGTGTTGATGCCGAGGATGTTTCGGGTGCCTGCGTAGCCACCGTTTGGATTGCGATAGCCCAGCCAGGTCGTCCGCTTCGGCTTCGGCAGATCCGTGCGAATGTTCGTGGCAAATTCCATCTGGTCGAGGTCTGGGGCCGGGGCCATCACGAGGTTCGTCTCATTGATCCAGCCACCGACGGGAATGTCCACCGCCGTAGTTCCAAGCACTACGCCATAGCGCAGCACCTCCGTGCCCTTCGGCATCGGCTTCAGTGCGATTTTATGTGCCTGTGGAATGTCTTCGGCCGTGACGACACCCGGCATCACCTCCGTGCCCTTCGGCACGTCATGAATGGCGATGGCGACATTGTCACGATCGTTTATTTGAATGCATAATCGATTCGTCATGCTTGTTCCTCCTTCTCTTTCGGAAAGCAATCACTCGCTTGATATGCACATTATATTGCGTTAAAATATGTTAGTAAAATTAATTAATGTAACGTTTGCATAAGTAATGCTTACAATCAGGAAGCATCAGTATGGATACAAAGCAGATTGAATACATCATTAAAATCGCCGATGAAGGCTCGATCACCCGTGCGGCAGAAAAGCTGTTCATTACACAGTCCGCACTCTCTCAGCAGCTGCAGAAGCTGGAAAAGGAGCTCGGCGCGACGCTTTTCGTACGAAACAAATCGGACTGGATCCTGACACCGGAGGGAAAGGTCTATGTGGACAATGCACGTGAAATGCTCCGTATCAAGCAGCGCACCTATACGATGATTGCGGACATGGCGAACACCCATCGCGGGTATCTTTCGGTCGGCATGACGCCGGGCCGTGGCTCCGACATGTTCACCTATGTCTACCCGAAGTTTCATGATCTGTATCCGGAGTTCACGGTCGAGCCACGGGAGCTGAGCGTTCGAAATCAGCAGGAGGCCATCCGAAAGGGCGAGCTCGATATCGGCTTCGTCACCATCACAGAGCAGCAGAAGACCGGCGATGAGTACCTGGATCTTTTTGATGAGGAGATTTTCCTTGCGCTGCCGGAGGGCTATCCTGTGCCCGAACAGTATCTGACCAGTGGTGCGCTCTATCCGGAGCTTCCGCTGTCCATGTTCCGCTATGAGCCCTTCGTGATGATGTATAAGGAGTCGACGATTCGAAAAACCGTGGACCAGATCTTCCATGATGCGGGCTACAGCCCGACGGTGCTTTTCGAAACCTCGAACAATACGACCATTCTTTCCATGGTCAGTGCGAAGCTCGCCTGCGCGCTCGTGCCGTACCACTATGTGAAGAAGCATCCTGCAGGCATCAAGTTCTTCAGCCTCACGACGCATCCGAGCTGGAAGGTCTGTGTCTGCTACCAGAAGGGTTCCTATCTCAGTAAGGCCGCGAAGGATTTTATCCGCCTCGTGGATCAGTACTGGGAGCATGGAAAATAAGTAAAAGAGCACGTGTCCAATTTCGGATACGTGCTCTTTTGATGTTATATGTTCGGGTTCGCCGTAGCGGTCAGAATCGTGCAAGAATGAAATTCTGAGCTTTTCTCTCCATCGGATCTGCTGTTCCATCTGTCCTGCGGTATGAGCCGGTCGAGCCCAGACAGGCGCTCTCCTCAGTACGCCCGACGGTAGATCTTCTCCATGTCCTCGAGGGTGAGTCGTCGGATCGAGCCAATGCCTCCCTTTGTGGCCTTGAAGCAGCCTTCTGCAAGCAGTTTATACTCCTCCTCGGTCGGGTGCACCCCGAGCTCGCGGAGGCTCGTCGGCATATGGATCGATTGGAAAAACTCCTCCATTGCCGCGATGCCACGAAGGGCTGTTTCTTCATCATTGGCACTCTCCTCTACACCGAGGACACGCACGCCAAACTGCGCGAAGCGGGCTGGGTTACACTGATAGACATAGCGTGCCCAGGTGCCCCAGATGGCTGCAAGTCCAGCACCATGTGCCACATCATACAGTCCGCCGAGTTCATGCTCCAGTCGATGGCAGGCCCAGTCTCCACCATCTGTACCACAGCCGGTAAGGCCGTTATGGCTGAGGGAGGAGGCCCACATGATTTCTGCACGCGCATCGTAATTGTGCGGATCCGTCATCAGGATGTGTGCATTGGCCATCACTGTACGAAGAAGGCCTTCTGCAATGGCGTCGGTCAGCTCCATCGAGCCGCCGTTGTTGAAGTAGCGCTCCATGGTGTGCATGCAGATGTCCGCAGCCCCCGACATGGTCTGGTACTCCGGGAGCGTCATCGTGAGCTTCGGATCCATGACCGCGAAGCGTGGGCGGGCAAGGTTCGTGTTGTAGGAGCGCTTGATGCCACCCTCCTCCGTCATTTTCGTGATCACCGAGGAGTTTGACATTTCAGAGCCAGTCGCCGCGATCGTGAGCACGACGCCCTGCGGAGTACAGGCATGCGCCTGGCGCTTAAAATCATAGAAGTCCCACACATCGCCCGCGGTCTCATCTGCAAGCCCATAGCCAATGGCCTTCGCCGAGTCAATGACCGAGCCGCCGCCAACGGAAAGAATGAAGTCGACGCCCTCCTTTCGGCAGAGCTCGATGCCCTCGTAGACCTTGCTGAGATGCGGATTTGGCACGACGCCACCGAGCTCGACATAGCCGATCCCGACCGCCTCGAGCTGCTTCTCAATTGAAGCGATCAGGCCGGACTTCTTCACCCGCGGGCTTCCGTAATGGATGAGAACCTTCGTCGCGCCCTGCTCCTTCACAAGCTTTCCCGTTTCCGTTTCCGTATCTGGGCCAAACACCACCTTCGTCGGTGCATAATAAGTAAATGGCAGCATCGCATTTCCTCCGTTTTTGTTTCTCTGCTGTTCTGCAGGTGACTGGGGTGTCGAAGACATGCTGCGCTGCAAAGAGACGCTCGTCCTCCCCTCCCCAGGCATCCAAGCCTGCAGAAAATGACCACACGCATGAGTTTATTGTAGCAGAAAAACAGTGTCAGAACGGCTTTTTACAGAAGATAATTCACTGATCATGCTCACTATAGGCATGTTCAGGCACAAAAATCCCCTCCATGCCTATGGGATTTTCAAATTGCATAGGCATGGAGAGGATTTTCAGCTTTATCTTGCCTATGGTAAACTTCTGGCTTTTCCGTTTTACATAGGCATAGTCTCATTTTAAAGCGCTTTCAGTGGCTATAGTCTCCCGAAGCCTTTTCCTGTACCTTAGGCACGCTTCCGTTTTAAAGCGCTTTCAGTGACTATGTTTCTCTTCCACCTCTGCGCAGTGCAGCAATGCCTTCATGTAGCCCGTGTAGTATGCTGCGGAGCGCTCAGAGAAGCCCTTGCCATCTTCATTAAAGAACGGATGGTCAATGTTGAGATATCCATCGAAGCCGGAGCGGACGATGTGCTTCATGATATCGTACATGTCGGCATACCCATCCTCGAGAAGGGTCTCCTCGAAGTATGGCAGCTGTCCGCTGACGTTTCGGAAATGAATGATCGGAAGCTTATCTGCCTTGACAAACTCGTCGATGTCCTGATAGAGGTCTCCGAAGCTTGAGGATTCCAGCCAGCAGCCGATACACATCTTCATCGTGAGATAGGGGCTGTTTCCAGCCAGTGCAAAGGCACGGCGATAGCACTCGGAATTCCAGATGAGGCATGCCACTCCTCCGGCTTCTGGAATCGGCGGATCGTTCGGATGAAGCGCCAGCTTAACGTCTGCCTCCTCGCATACGGGAAGAGCGCGATCCAGGAAGTATTTAAAATTCTCCCAAATCTCTTCCTCTCCATATGCCCGGTCATTCGCCAGCGGGCGGGACTGGATCTCCTCAAGATCGCAGATGAAGGAATTCTGCCCATGATTGTACTTTCCTGGGCCAATCTTCGTGCGGAAGATACCATTTGGCTGCCATGCAATGTAGTTGATCGGCACGCCCGCCTGACCAAGTGCACGCGTAAAATCGTTGTACTTCGCGATCCACTCATCACGGTCGTCCTTCCCAAGATGAATGGAAGGACACTTCTGCAGCTGCGGGCAGCCTGCATTGGAAATCTGAAGGTCATACTTTGCCGCGCGCTCCTGGAAGCGCCGAATACCATCATACGTTGCATCGTCCCCAATGAAGTTGACGGCCAGGTAGTGGATCCCCTGCCCCTGCTGGAAGCGCATCTCTTCATCGGTCATTTTGCTTGAACAGTTGCTTTCGATTTTAATCATGATTACCCTCTATTTTATCGTGTGAAATCCACCCGTTTAGAATCTTGTGCTACGGAATAAATCTTGCTACCCTGCGTGGCGAATCCGTCGATAAATGGCATACTGTCGTTTTAACTCCTGTTCTTCATCCATCTCTATGCAAATTCCTTTTGCTTCTAAAATTCGCTCGATGGCCTGTGATGGATCCATCGTATGATACGGTAAAAAGACATCTCTTAATTCCTTCGGTTTCACGATTCTGTAGATTTGTGCAGAGCTGAAATTGCAGGCCAGAGCAAAGTATCGATAGACATAGCCAATCCAGTACATTTCATTCTTAGTATATTTGATAGATCCATAGTTTGATATACCATACTCGTCATTTAATCGCTCCAGGATATCAGTTGCCTGAAGGTTGGTATCCAGAATGGCTGCATCATCAAGACGTTTTGCAATCTCACTATTCATAAAACGCCGAATAAAAATAGGGGAACTGGAATTCATTTTTTCTAGAGAGAGTTCAAATACGGTTGCTTGAAGAACACACAGCGTGTATCCGTCTTTGTCTACTTTTTTCATATGGCCCTCCTTCCACGTACATTATCACATATCTAACATACACTGCTACGTATTTGTAGAGATGGAATAATCCATCCAGATACAACAAATTCTCAACATTTTGGGTCACAGATAATGATTGATGTAACCCAATGGGTGCCCCAGAAGCGACGTAATATAACTTTTTCTTCTACTATTTGTGTGGTCAAGCTAAAATTTCATCAATGTAATGGCCTTTCCCACGATACTCTCTCCGTGCCAGCTTTACTTTATCATCGCCAAGTCTCGCATCTTCGCTTCGGATGTTTTTATAGTACTCTCGCTCGTTCGAAGCAATATAGCATCGTTCAATCAATTTTGCATGTGTGATGGCCTGTGCGCTCGTAAGGACATATTGCATACCAAGGTTTGTTGCTGCAAGACAATGCTTACACTGCTCATCGGTTAATTCACCACTTATGAATGCATTGATAATCTGAAACATACGATTATCGGCAATCGGCGCAATAATGTAATCACAGTCACGGGACTGGCATACCAAATTCTTCACAATGGGGTGATCTTTATATTCCTCCAGTGATCCTCGATAATAAGCGATCGTCATCATCCAGTCCTGGTTCACGCCGTAGTGCTTACATTTTAAATTCGTATCATCAAAAGAGAGAAAATAGACGGATGATTGCTGAAAATTAGATACAAAGGAAAGTGCCTGCTCGTAGCTTTCTCCAGCATAGAATCCCTGCCCAAAGTCGTTGTTTTTCCGTCCGCGCGTCAAATCAAGTTCTCCGACGATTTCACTTTTCGCACCATGAAATAATAGTTTCTGATGGAGTTTCAAATCATCTCTCCAGAGCATTTCCTTCAGCTTGTTAATACGCACATTTTTTTGAAATGCATAGGCATATACACTTTCCAGTAAATTTGCGGATGGATTGGTTTTCCCTAATTCACTCCTAGAAATCGTCACTCTTTCGACTCCGATTTCTTTTGCAAAATCATCCTGCGATATCCCTAAAATATCGCGAATAGCAACAGAGTCTTTTGAAAAATTATAATTCATGGCGTTCACCTCAACTTGTTTGTATCATATTACTCAAAGAAGTTCAAGTGGGCATAGCCATCAAACCTGTTTATAAAAAGAAAGATGCTGCTATATGCAACATCCCTCTTCTTTTCAAAACTTGCATCCCGTTATCCCTTCACATGGATTACTTCAAGTTTTTATCAAAAAAGCGTCGAATGATTTCCTTCGTCTCTGGCTGGAAAAATTCTTTGGTTCCATGTCCTGCTCCATGCAGAATGTAGAGATCTGCACGATCTCCCAATCCTGCTTCTACGATTTCATCATAGAATTCTTCACTGATGGTACAGGATACCAGCTTATCACAGTCGCCATGTAGAATTAGCATTGGACTCATGTCCTTCGTCAAAATAGATGGTGGACAGTAGGCTTTCGCACGTTCCTTTAGTGTCGTCATGTCTCCACCAAAAAGTGCACCTGCATGAGTATCCTCTAGTTTTTTCCAACGAGCATTCGGATTTGTCTGCATTTCGTGTATGTCATCATCAATCAACTTAACGAAATCGACGGGTCCAAACATATCACAGCATGCTTGAACATGAGACGAATAATCACTCCATTCCGCACTTTCATATAGGTCTGAATTCATGGCTGCAAGTGCTGATAGCTGTCCACCTGCGGAACGTCCGATTATTCCGATATGCTCTGGATCAATTTCATATTCTACAGCATGCGCTCGGAGAAACCGAATGGCGGTCTTTACATCAATGATCTGCGCTGGCATATGGCCTTCTGCACTACTACGATAATACATAGACGCAACTACATATCCTGCATCTGCAAGGAAGGCCATCTCTGCAACCATCAAATTCTTATCACAGCCACGATAGCCACCACCCGGAACCCATAAAATCGCAGGCTTCGGTTTCTTATCATCTGCTTCATCATCATGGCCAAACGCTAGCCGCATTTCACTGTTTCCATTCTGTAGCATGATGGACATTTTCAGTTCCATTTCATGTCCTTCAAGGTCTTTCTGCTGTGAGTAAACGATGTTATCAATAAAATTAATGCTCTTTCTGGCTCTGCCAGGATCAATCACTTTCTTCATCCTATTTATTTCCTTTTCTCCTATAACATTTATAAAGATGCGTGTCGAAGGGTATCTATGATTAACTGCTGTCCTTCTTCCCATTCCTCTGTACAATGAACGATAAATCCATGATATGAATGCAGGAAGCACTTTTGCGTTACTTTCACACCTGCCAGTGCCAATTTTTTCGCATATTCAGCATCTTCAAAACGAAAATTGTCATGCCCTGCACTCGTTACAAGTGCTTCTGGAAGCCCTCGCAGCATCTCATCGGATGCCAGCAGTGGACTGCAATAGGGCTCTTTTAAGCGATCTGCATTGCCATTTGTATAGGCCTGTGCAAACATTCGACCACGCTCTACAGGAATCCTATTGGTTTCTGCCTCTGGCTTATCCGCTGGATCCGTCAACATGTCAAACGCACCATAATCGAGTACCTGCAAGCATAACTGAAATTCCTTCGTTTCATTGGCTTTCAAGCATACGGCTGCAGTTAAATTTGCACCTGCGCTATGTCCACCCATAGAAACACGTTTCTCATCTGCATCCCAGTGCTTCAGCATGGAGAACACCCACCTGCATACCTCATAGGTTTCATTAAGCGCTTTCGGATACGGATATTCTGGTGCTAGACTGTAATCCACATCTACGACAATTCCCTGTATTGCATCTGCTATCTTTGCAGAATAAATTTCATCCCTTAAAACATGAGGGCGTACAAATCCTCCACCGTGGACATTAATATGAACAGGACAATTCAGCATTCGATTTTTCGCTTGAAAAATATAGCACGGAACAGGACCTTCAGATGTCGTTACTCGAATTTCTTCTCGTGTTGCAAGATTCAAGTTCTTTGTATATTCTTCTGTAATATTTTCTTTCGCTACGCTCGTGCCACGAAGCGCTGTGATCATTTTTTCTTTTTCTTCTTGTGTCAGCATCTTTCTCTCCTCTCTCAGTCATTTCTTTTATATGCACTTACGATTGAGAATATAAAAGCCGAAGCCTCGCAAGCTTCGGCCTTTTGGATTATGCATTCACTTTCTTTCTCTTTAAGGCCTTTTGTACCACAGGTCCGATGACACTATAAACAGCAATCAGAATAAAGATCAGAGAAATCGGTCGTGTCAGAAAGGATGTCATATCTCCCTTTGCATAGGAGCAGCCCATACGGAAGTAGCTTTCAATCTTACTTCCCAAAATAAATGCAAGCATAAGTGGGGTACCTGGCATCTTAAAGAATTCCATCAGGATACCGACAGCGCCAAATACCAGTACCAGATATACACTGAACATGGAGGTGGATGCTGAATAGGCTCCTAGGAAACAAATCATCAAAATCGCACTATAGAGATAATGGTACGGGGCTTTTAAAAGCAGTGGAAACCAACGCTTCGTAAAAATTTCCGTAATAAAAATTAAGATCGCGGAAACCAACACAGTTGCAAAAATGAGATTAGCAAGCAAAGGATTATTCTTAATAAACATTGGTCCTGCCTGCAACCCATGAATCGTCATTGCAGACATTAGAAGCACGGTCGTGGCATCTCCCGGAATACCAAGTGCGATCATCGGGATGATCGCACCGCCAACACCCGCGTTATTCGCTACTTCAGTCGCCCAAATACCTTCATCTATACCTGTTCCAAACTTCTCTGGATGTTTGCTCATCTTCTTTGCCTGCCCATAAGCAATCAGATTTGAAATGCCAGATCCCATGCCTGGTAGAAAGCCGATCCATAGACCGATAAATAAAGACGTAATGATGACTTTCAGGTTGGCCTTAAAATCCTTGAAGCTAAGGCCGAATCCCTTCAAAGATCCAGTCTCTACTTCTGGCATCGTCAAGTTATTTTTTGCATAGCTGGATGCGACCTGCTGAAGTGCAAAGGTACCCATAAGAAGACAAACTACGTTAATTCCACCATAAAGGCTCGTATTATGAAAAGTAAAGCGTAACTGATTAGTGACCATATCGGATCCGATGGTAGACAGCCACAAACCAAAGAATGCAGCCAGAAGGCCCTTAAAAATCGAGCCATTGCTTAATCCAATGACCATCGTGATGGCCATCAGGCAGAGACTGAAATACTCCCATGGTCCCAGCTTTAAGGCGATGTCTGCAATAAAGGTAGAGCAGAGCGTTGCTACGATAATCGATACCATCGTACCGATGAAGGAACCCGTAATGCCGATAGAAAGAGCTCGTGCAGCCTTTCCCTTCTGAGTCATCGGATAACCATCGTAGCAGGTTCCAATGGAAGCAGCAGAGCCAGGAATTCCGACCAATACAGCTGCGATAAAGGATCCAGAGACGCCACCCACATACATGCCAAGCAGCATCGCGAAGCTAAGGTTTGTATTTAAAGCAAACGTTAGTGGCAGAATGAGTGTAATACCGAGACCACCCGAAAGCCCAGGAATGGCACCCAGAACACAGCCCACCAGGGAGCAAATGTACATCATTATAAAATTCACTGGCTGAAACAACACGCCAAGTGCAGAAAGATAACTCGCCATTTCTCATTTCCTCCTTCGCATTATGGCATCTGAATGCCGATGACTTCCCAGAGGATTCCCTTCGGCAATGGGATGTTAAAGCCTTTCGTAAATCCAAAGTAGCATAAGCTTCCCAAGGCAATACTGAACAAGATGGCAAATAAAAGATTGATTTTTTTGTCCACCTTCAGCGTCAGGATGAACATCATCATCCCAAGCATAGAGGTAATCCAAAAGCCGATGTATTTCATCGCCACGCAGAAAATAACACATTCCAGCATGATCAGTCCTAGCCGCTTCCAACCATTCATGTCGAGATATGGAGCAGCCCCCTTTGCATTTTCTTCTTTTTCTTTTTTGCCATCAAAGATCATCGAAAGAATTGCCATGACAATCATTCCAATCGCAGAAATGTATGGGAATAGCTTCGGCCCAGGTTCATTTGAAACCAATTTGGTTGGGATCAGGCTCGTCTGATAAATCACAATTGCCGCCAAGACGATAAAAACGATCCCCATGATATAGGTACGATTCACTTTTTTCATTGACTTCCCCTTTTTTTTAAATACCGGCCGTCCGTGTGAACAGCCGGACATGTTGAAGTTTCCTCTTGTATGGTCAGCGAACCTTCAGTCCCATGGAGCTCACAAGTTCATCCTGGAAATTCCATTCCGTCTCGAGTGCTTTCTTGGTATCCTCATAATTTACAGCGGAAATATAGGTCGCCATCTTTTTATTGCCATCAACGAACGACTGAACCGTTGTTGCCTTTTGAATGGCCTCATTGATTGCTTCACATACCTCGTCTGACGTATCCTTTGGTGCAACTACATAGTAATTTGAATCCCATGTGGCATCTACATTCTGTTCTACGGTCGTTGCGAACTTCTTATCCAGCTCTGAGCCCACCAGCTCACTCATATTTTCCAGTGTTGCTGCCTTCGGTCCGATGGTACCAAGAACCGTAAGCTTTCCATCTGCATCATATGACTCCGCATTTGGAATCGAGCAGTTCGCAAGATCAATAGATCCAGCTGCGACATTCGTCAGCTTATCTGCTTCTGAAGAACACTGGACATAATTCACAGAATTTGCATCACCAGTCAATTTTTCAATCAAATTTGTAAATAACACCTGTGTAGTCCCACCTAAGGAACATCCCACAACAACTTCACCTGGATGTGCCTTAATATAGTCCGCCAGTTCTGACAGATTCGTGTAAGGCGCACCTGGCTTTGCAATGAGAGCCTGCGGTCCGCCCTGATTCAAAATGCCAACTGCTTTAAGATCATCCTTTATGTTCACTTCCGAAGATCCGGCAAGGTACTGGATAATCGCTCCACCATGACACGTACCCAGCGTCAAACCATCCGGCTTTGCATTTTTCACGTGCTCCATACCAACTTCACCAGTATCGTAATTGGTCACAATGAAATTCACACCAGGGCAAACCTCGCCAAGTGCCTGCGTCAGGTAACGTGTGTACAAGTCAGTACCACCACCTGCCTTTGCTGGAACATCAATGTAAACATTATCTCCTGATTTCCATGGACCTACATTTTCACCCGTTCCTGCCTGTGTAGCCGCAGTGGTTGTGCTACCTGCTGCGGTTGTTTCTGACTTGGTGGATGAGCCGCATCCAACCAAATTTACAGCCAGTAAACAAGCGGCCATCATACCTGCAAATAACTTACTCTTTCTCATAATGTCATCTTCCTCCCTCTATGTGCATATAATTAATTTTCATTTTCTATTGAGACGTTCTTCCGCCCTTTTGTGGTAGAATTGCCTATACATCAGTATTTTTCTCAATTCCGTTTGGCTATATTTGTATTATGCTGTGTGGTGCAGAGATTGACAAGCTCGAAAGACTTATATAATTTATAAGCAAAAGTAATGAATCTCATGAAGGAGTAAGCTATGAATACAAAAACACTCCGCTACATCTTAGCAATTGCAGAAGAGGGTGGATTAACCGCTGCTGCAAAGAGGCTACACATATCTCAACCAGCACTGAGTAAATATCTTGCAGAACTTGAGGATGAGCTTGGCGTCGAGCTCTTCCTTCGCCACAAAAAGCACTACTATCCGACGGCTGCTGGAAAAATTTATCTGGATGCCGCGTCACGTATTATCGGTGTCAAAGAACTGACCTATCAGATGATTTCTGAGCTTTCAAATGGGAATCAAAAAACCATCACCATCGGAGTAACGCCTCTACGAGGCTCGATTGCAATTGCCAGAATATTCGCGTCCTTTCATCGCCGCTACCCAAATGTAAAAATCGAGCTTCAGGAGCATTATATGGCAGGTCTTCGAAAGGCCGTACAGGATCATAGCGTTGATTTGGCACTTGGAACCTGTGATGATCCGGACGAAGAAGGCATTGTTCATACTTCATTTCACGAAGAAGAGCTAGTTCTATTCGTCCCTTCTTTCCATCCCCTCGCTTATCAGGCAAGTCATGATTTCGAGCATCTGACCACAATTGATATTCGGAAATTCAAGGACACTCCGTTTATTCTTGCAACGCATAATTCCACCTTACGACAAACCACCGATATCCTTTTTCAACAAAATCAGATACAGCCAACCATCGTATACGAGTCGGATAATAATTTAATTCTTAAAAATATGGCGGATCAGGGGGCTGGTATCACCATACTGGCACGCAGCCATATGGAACACACAAAAAACCTAGTTTACTTTAGCCTAGAGCCACGGTGTACCGTTCATCTGACTGTAATGTCTGCTTTAGACCATACTCTGAGTGAAGAAGAGCGTTATCTTATGGCGTTAAATTACCAAATGGAGATGCAGGACCCGAATTATCATTTCAGCCCAAACCAAAATGCCCAAAAAATCATTGAAGAATTTCAGCTTTATCACGTAGAAAGGTAGGTCGTTGATGGACACGAAGCTTATCGAATATATCATTGCAATTGCAGAAGAGAAAAGCTTAAGTAAGGCAGCTGAACGGCTGTATATCTCGCAGCCTGCCTTAAGCCAACGCTTAAAAAAGTTAGAAGATGAGCTCGGCACACCTCTATTTGCGAGAGAACGCGATGGCCTTACATTAACCGATGCTGGTCGAATCTATGTCAACGGTGGCTACTCCATCTTGCAAATTAAACGTAATGCACTGAAGAAAATTGCTTCACTTTCACAAAGCAGCAAAAATACACTCCGTTTCGCATGCGCTTCCTCGTCTGCAATGGAAATCATTCCTGCCTTTCGGAAAAGCAATCCAGAAATTGAATTAATCGTACGAAGAAGTAATACGCCAAGTGCAAAGGAGGATCTCATCATGGGACGCGCAGATCTAGGCGTCATCCTTACTTCATCCCTACAGCACTCCGTACTGGAATATCTTCCGCTCTGGACGGGTGAGCTTCTGCTTGCAGTTCCAGATGGGCATTCTACGATTGCATCAGAAGATTTCTCCCATGGCGACTACACTGCACTTCAAGACGATTACTTTGTACTGACTCGTGCCCCTTCTTTCGTACGGAACGCAGAAAATCAAGCTCTTCGCAGCATGCAGCTTCAGCCAAACGTCATTTGCGAAATCGAAGATGACGTTTCAAGAAGATATATGTTAAATAATGGCATCGGAAATGCCTTCGTTCCGAGCCGAGCACCGCATTCAGAGGATACTTACCATACGTATTCTCTTAATCCTCCACTTACATTTTATGTCGTCGCTGCCTATCAGAAATCGATCATCCTGTCTGAACCTATGAAGCAACTGATCCGCCTTCTGTTAACACAGTATGACGAGCTTCCATAAGCCTACAATAGAACGCCTGGGTACGTATCACAAAAGTGCGTACTCAGGCGTTCGTTTTAATGCAGGATGCTCCCTATAGTCATAACTCATTAAATCTGTATATTCTTAAAATTACTCACTCTCGCGTTATACTTCCGAATCAGATCAATCAGCACAAGCTCCGCGACGGAAAGATAGCTTCCCTTTCGATAGGCGACGGAGGAGTACCAGTGAATGTGCGGTTTCACCGTAAAATACACGATCGGGGCATCCGGGTTAATGTAGAAGGCCGGGAAAAAGGCGCAGGCCAGCTGCGATTTTACAGAGCGTATACGGGTCTTACTGCCGGAGGAGGTGTAGAGCACCTTGGGCTGAAATCCAGCCGTACGAAAGATTTCCTTTTCAATGTCAGAGCTTTTGGTTTCCGGCGCAGCAAGGACGAAATCCGTGTCCCGAAAGCGGCGAAGATCAATTTCCGGTAAGCGCTCCGCACTGTTTTCACCTGCCAGGTACGCCAGTGGATGGGAGGCCGGTACCCCAAGCACGATCTCCTCCTTTACATTTGCAATATACGAGAAGTGAATATTCTGCTGCCCTTCGGTATAGGTCATGCAAGCCAGATCGACGTCCTTATTCAGGAGCGCCTGCTCCGTTCGCTTATTTCGGAGCTCCTTCGCATGAAATCGGATATCCGGATACAAAAGATGAAACACCGGAAACACCTCCGAAAACATCTCCGCACCGCGCTCTGGTGAGTAGGCGATGGAAATGGTCCCATGCCCCTCCTGGTGCAGGTCATTCAGCTTCTTATACGTATTTTCCTTGATCTGTAAAATCTCACGTGCCCCCTCAAGATAGATCTGTCCCGCTTCGGTCGGAATCATACTATGGCTTCGGCGTTCAAATAAGGGCATCCCCAGCTCCTTCTCCAGCTTCAGCAGCTGCTGGTTCAATGCAGACTGCGTGAGAAAAAGCCGATCAGCCGCACGTGAAATACTTCCGTCATTGGCAATCGCCAGAATATTTTCAATCTGTTTCAAATCCATTCTCGTTCTTCCTTATGCTTTCTTCTTAATTATATTAAGTCCATAACTGATTTTCTATAAGTTGAATTAAGTCTACAGTCAATTTACTATACACGCAAGCGTTGTTTAAAAATTGTCAGATGAAACAGAGCGCAGAGTTGCGCATCAAAGCTGAACAGGCAGTGCCTTCTGACCGAACACGAAAGGGGAAATTATATGTCATTCAAATGTACAAAGCCGATGGCCGATCCTGTTGCAACACTTGCGTATCGCCCATGGACTGCCGCCATTGAACCATTTCAGGTATCACCACGCACCTGGTATGTCGCAGGTCAGACCTGGGTCGGCTGCTGGCTCATTGAAACAAGTGAGGGCTGCATCCTCATCGATACTGCGATTCCAGAAAGTGCTTATTTACTGGTCGACAGCATTTACAAGACTGGACATAAGCCATCCGATATCAAGAAGATTCTTCTTTCTCATGCCCACTTCGATCACTGCGGTGCGGCACAGATGATGAAGGAACTGACGGGCGCGGAGCTCTACATGTCGAAGGAAGACTGGGATTTTTATCAGAAGGTCCCGGAGGAGACTCTGGTGCTCGATAAGGATTCTCACCCAATGGATTTCCATGTAGACAAGTTTTACGACGACAACATACCTGTAACGCTCGGCGACATCTCTGTTCGAACCCTGCTGACGCCAGGTCATACCATCGGATGCACCAGCTTCTTCTGGGAGGAGAAAAATCCAGTGGATGGCAAGACCTATACCATTGCGATGCACGGCGGTGTCGGTGCCAATACCATGAACGATGAATACTACAAGACAAGTAAGATGCTGACACCAGCACTTCGAGAACGCTTCTTTGAAGACGAAAAGAAGCTTGCAGCCATGCATGTCGACATTGCCCTTCCGAGCCATCCGAACCAGATTGAGGTGACCGATCGCGCGGGGCAGTATGCCAATGAAAATAACTGTTACTATGATCCGACCGTTTGGGCTGACTTCCTGCATGAGCGTGTACGCCAGGTGCGTGAGCTAATGAAATAAGCTTATTTAATTTTGAAAGGATACGATTATGTCACAATTAACCATTGTTCTTCTCGTGACGTTATTTATGATGGTGATGTTCATCTGGCACAAGGTGCCATTTGGCGTCACCGCCATGACCTGCTGCCTGATCCTCGCAGCGACCGGCGTCGTGGATTTAAAGTCCGCCTTCATTGGCTTCGGTAATAAAACCGTCGTTCTGATTGCACCGATTCTGGCACTTTCTGCAGTTCTGACAAAAACAGCTCTTGTAGATAAGATTTCCAGTACCCTCAATATGGTCGAGGGAAAAAGTGGAATGATGCTCATCATCGCCTTCTATGCGGTGGCCGCCATCTTCTCTCAGTTTGTACCATCCACTGCAGCTCTTGCCATCCTGGTTGTTTTTCTGACCACGCTGAATAAAACCGGCGAGATTACAGCAAACCGCATGATTCTTCCACTTCTCGGCGTCATGGTTGCCTGGAAGTTCCGTCTTCCGATTGGACTTGGTGCTACTACTTTTGCAACACTCAACGGTTTCTATGAGGGCATCATTGGAGAAGGAAATGCTCAGTACATGCTCACCCTGCTGGATCCACTGAAGTTTGCCATCATTCCTATGATCGTACTGACCATCTACTGCCTCTTCGGCTGGAAACTGATGCCGAAGGCTGCAGACGTAGACACCTCAAAGTTAAAGAAGAGTGCCTCTGTTGAAAAGCTTCCACAGTCGAAGCAGATGATCGTCTATATCGTATTTACCCTCGTGATGCTCTGCCTCATTTTTAACCAGATCACTGGAAACTGGATGTACCTTGCACCTGCCGCTGGTGTCATCGTTCTCATCTTCACTGGCTGCATGGATGCCAAGGATGCTGCAAAGGAAATGACACCAGATATGATCTGGATGCTCGCAGGTGTGCTGGTCGTTGCTGATGCCATCGGTGCTTCAGGCGCTGGTGATGTGATCGGACAGTTCATCCTGAATATCATCGGTCAGAATCCAAGCCAGTTTAAGGTCATGCTCATCTTCTCTGCAGCAACCGTCATCATGACGACCTTCATCTCGAATATGGGCACGCAGTCCGTACTGATTCCGATTGCAGCTTCCGTTGCACTGGCGGCTGGCTGGGATCCACGCGGTCTCGTCCTCATCATCGGTACCGCCAACTACTTCGCTGTCGGCTTCCCATCCGGATCGGGTGAGTGTGCCGTAGCCTATGCTGCTGGTGAATATAACCCGGCGAAGGTGCTGAAATTCACGCTTCCATATATGATTTTAGCGATTCTGTCCTGCGCGATTTCCGCTACGATCTTTTATCCACTCGCTTAAATCGCCTACTACTATTTTCATAGTTCCCCAGATACCGAAGGATGGCCCCACCAGCAGATTTCTCTGCCGTGGGGCCGTCGCCGTCCTTCTAATATTTCTCCTATTTAGGCATGTTCAGGCCCAAAAATCCCCTCCATGCCTATGGGATTTTCAAATTGCATAGGCATGGAGAGGACTTTCAGTTTTATCTTGCCTATGGTAAACTTCTGGCTTTTCCGTTTTACATAGGCATAGTCTCATTTTAAAGCGCTTTCAGTGGCTATAGTCTCCCGAAGCCTTTTCCTGTACCTTAGGCACGCTTCCGTTTTAAAGCGCTTTCAGTGACTATGCACTTCCTATCTTCCCCTGGCGCGTCTTCAAAAAGAGAGCTTCGCACATACTGCTGTGCGAAGCTCTCTTCTACTCTTCTATATTACCGCTATGCATTCCCCGGCTCCTGCTGCTTGAGCTCCTCCAGCTGTTCTGAGAACTTTTCCCAGTTCTCATAGAGGTCGCCGAGGCGGGTGTCGTTCTGCTCATGCTCCTTATGGAGCTCCATGAGGCGGCCGACGTCTGCGGCGATGTCCGGGTTCATGTAGGCGTCGTCGAGCTCCTGGTTGCGCGCCTCGAGCTTCTGGATTTCTTCCTCCGTGGACTTCAGATCCCGCTGCAGCTTCTGAAGATTTTTCTTATATTCCTTCTGAAGCTCCCAGTCGGTCTTCTGCTCCGGCTTCAGTTCCGGATTCGGCACAGCCGAGGTGCGTGCCTTCGCACTCGTGGCACCTGCGTCCAGTACCGAGCCGCCGTACTTCCGAACATCCTCTTTTTTCTCGAGGTAGTAATCGTAATTTCCAATGTAATTATCGAAGCGATTCTCGAAGAGCTCGAGGATACGTGTCGCCGTCTTGTTGATGAAATACCGATCGTGCGACACATAGAGCACCGTGCCCTCGTAATTTCGAATCGCATCCTCCAGTACCTCACGGCCCTGAATGTCCAGGTGGTTCGTCGGCTCATCAAGGATGAGGAAGTTCGCGTTACTGAGCATCAGCTTCGCGAGCGATACACGTCCCTGCTCACCACCGGAGAGGTCCCCAATGCGCTTGTACACATCATCGCCGCGGAATAGGAAGGCCGCCAGCACATTCCGCACCTTCGTGTCGTTCAGGTATGGATAGTCATCCTGGATCTCATCGAAGATGGTCTTGTCCATATGAAGCACAGCATGCTCCTGATCGTAGTAGCCGATCTCGACATTCGTCCCGAGCTTGAAGCTTCCGGTCGTGGCCGGCTCCTGCTCATTTAAAATTTTGAGCAATGTCGTCTTCCCGGTACCATTGGCACCGATCACCGCAACATGCTCGCCCCGCTTGATTTCGAAGGAGATATTCGAGAACAGCGTCTTCTCGCCGAAGGACTTGCTGAGGTCCTTCACCGAAAGCACATCATTGCCCGACTGCAGATGCGGGGTCAATGCGAGCCGCATTTCGTTATCGAGCTCCTCCGGTTTCTCGAGAAGCTCTACCTTTGCGAGTGCCTTCTCGCGGGATTCTGCCCGCTTGATGGATTTCTCACGATTAAACTGCTTCAGCTTATCGATGACGGCCTGTTGATGTGCGATGTCCGCCTGCTGGTTATAGTAGGCCTTCAGCTCAGAATCGCGAATCTGTTTTTTCTTTTCCGCATATTCCGTATAGTTTCCACGGTACATGCGGGCACGTCCGTGATCGAGGTCAATGATCTTCGTCACCACGTGATCAAGGAAATACCGGTCATGGGATACGAGAAGAACGGCGCCATCGTAGCGCTTCAGCACTTTCTCAAGCCACTGGATCGACTCAATATCAAGATGGTTCGTCGGCTCATCGAGGATAAGAAGATCCGGCTTCGTGAGGAGGATCTCTTCAAGCCGCTTTCGCGTTTTCTGCCCTCCGGAAAGCGTGTCGAAGTCATCTCCATAGGACTCGATCTCCTGCTTCATGGCAAGCGCCTTCGCATCCGTAAGATCCTCCGGAAGCTCCTCCTCGGCCCCCGGCATATCCGCATGCTGCTGCGCGAGATAGCCGATCTTTTTCCCCTTTGCAAGGGCAATGACGCAGTCCGAATCGTCTGGCTCCTCCTCGCCCAGGATACACTTAATAAGCGTCGTCTTGCCGGAGCCATTGATCCCGACAATCGCCGCTTTTTCCTTATCCTCGATGTGAAAGGTCACACCCTTCAGAATCTGTTTCCCAACATAGGTTTTATTCAGGTTTGCAATATTTAAAATCATAGTGAAGGTATTATAGCGTATCGCGGCAGAAAAAAATAGATTTATTTAATTGTCATAATATCATTCATGATGTTACTGTTCACTCATAATTCTATAAGAGCATAGACAGATGTGCTCTCAAAAGATTCCAGGGAAGCATGTCGGGAAAAATCTCAAACTTGGCCCGACTATATACAATCATTCGTTTTTCAAAATCGTATATATGTGTCAGCTGCTTCCAAGCTGTACCGACACCTAGAAATGCCCACTGAACAGTAGCTTCATGATCATGGTCCGTGTGCGTAGTGCAAAGAAGCACTTGCTTTTTGATTTCAGCGTGCTAAAATCTAGCTTATTCGGAGGGTTAGCTCAGCTGGTAGAGCATTTGCATCACACGCAAGGGGTCGCAGGTTCGAGTCCTGTACTCTCCACTCTTTGATAGTCGTGAAAATGGCGTAATTCCGTCGTTTTCACGATTTTTTGTTTTCATTTCTGTGACACTCGTTTGTACTGCTTTCAAGCATCCTCCGGTCGAAGCCTCAATGGCAGAAAGGACGGTGGCATTGCCCGGAAGTGTGCATCCGCCGCCTGTCATATAGGTGTAAATCTCGCACTGATCGGAGTTCGGCACGATGTCCCACCATACAGTCAGCGTACCCTTTCCTACATTCTTACCTGTGTTGTACTCGTCGAAGGTCTCCACGGAGTTGTGACGAAGTGGCGTATCGAAGGTTGCCTTCACCACAGCCTCCTTGAGGAGTGGCTCGAGCTCATCGATCAGTGGGAATTTCGTTCCGCACTTTACCCAGAACTGCAGCACGCCCGTATCCTGGCAGGATGGCCGATTCAGCTTTACCGTGAGCTCCTGATTTCGGAACATGGTATCGTAGATGACCTTGGCCATCGGTGAATCCTCCTTCTGACGAAGCTCATCGAGCTTTGCAATGACGTCATCCGGTAGCTTCTTCGCTGTAAATCCTACAAACTGTGCCATGGTGTCTGTTAACTTCTTAACCTGTGCTTCATTTGACATAATTCATTCTCCTTTTTGTAATTCTACAGATATGCTCCGCAGGAATTGATAAAACGATACTCGTGATGGTGTTCTTCTTTATGAAGGGAAGAACGGGAAGGCGATTGGCAGGATGATCATGCTCACGATAATGGCAAGAACGATCACCTTCTCGGCGATCATCTCACCTGCACCTGTATTCTTCAGCGCGGTTGCCAGGGAAAGCGTTCCGCCGAAGAGGAAGATGGTCTTCAGATCAATGGACTTGATAGCATATTCGAAGAAGCCGAAGCTCTGCCCCGTCGCTTCCTCCAGAACGGACCTTCGTCAATATGGATTTTTCGAATCTCGAGCAGTACAACTACCACGAAATCATGGAGAATCATGTCGTCTACTGCATCTCCCGCTCCCATCGCTACGCGGATCAGAAAAAGCTTTCCATGGACATGCTGGAGGGCGAGAAGATCATCCTCCTGAATACGGATTCCGTGCTCAATCGTCAGATTCTAGAGAAGTACAATGCTGCTAAAATCAAGCCGACGGTGTGCCTCTACAGCAGCCAGCTCTATACCACACTGAATTTCGTGCGCCGTGGCGACTGTGGTGCCTTCCTCTACTCCTCCATCGCCGTAAACCCACGTGATTTTGTGCAGCTTCCACTCGATCCTGTGGCCCACTCTCACTTCGGCATCATCTGGAAAAAGGGCTCCTTTATCTCGCAGAAATCCGCGCAGTTTATCAAATTCATCCAGCACTATCAGATGGTGCAGTAAAATGGTCATCGTATGCATGCTGAAGTATACAAAAAAGCGCCCCTAGACATCCGCATGCTTTACGGACGTCCAGGGACGTTTTTAAATTTCATTTTTTTATCTTCGGATTCCTTCCACGATGGACTCACACAGAACCAATCTGCATTCTGCAGCCCTTCGAATCATCCGATCATGAGCGATCCGACGACAATGCCGAGGTAGGTACCGATGACATAGCCGAAGGTACCAACCAGCATACACGGGCCGACCAGCTTATTCCAGCCCTGCGCGATGGCCATACCAGCGGCAGTGGTTGGACCACCGATGTTGGCATTGGACGCCAGGATGATCTCCTCGAGCGATGCTCCGATGAGCTTGCCGCCGATAAAGCAGAACAGCATGTTCACAATCACCATCAGGAGACAGAAGACGAGGAGCAGCGGTGCCTGCTGAAGAATCAGCGGAATGGACGCCGGTACACCAATCACGAAGAAGAACAGGTAGATGAGGTAGGTGCCGAGCTCCTGTGCCCCATGCATGGCCTCCGCCTTCTTCGGGAAGAGGGTCGCGAACGCCATCGCCACGGTGGTGATCCATACATACTGGCTGCCGAAGAAGGTATTCAGCATGTTCAGGAACCAGTTGCCCGTCGGAATGAGATCCGCGAGTGCACCCGCGATGAGCTTCGAAATCGTAACCACAATGACAGAAAAGGCAAAGTCAATCGCGATATCGCGGAGAGAAATCTCCTTCCGGCCCCAGTACTTCGCTGCGAGCGTCTTCCCCTCCTCGGCATCCGTACCATTCGCGAGCACATGCTCGATGTGCGGATGTGGATAATGCTTCCGGAGCCATGCATTGCCCGCAAAGGCGATGAGGATCACGAAGTAAATGGCCATGTTCAGATTATCGGCGACCGTCGTCGCGGAGATCAGGGTCTGATCTACATGGAAGGCATCCGCGAGGGCCGTGAAGTTGACACCGCCACCGATGTAGGAGCCGGTCATCATCGCTGCCGCATACGGAAGCTGTGGAATAAACTTTCCAAGAAGGACAACGCCGAGCACTGCTCCGGCCACCGTACCGATCGCGCCGATGAGGAAGATGCCGAGCATCCGGCCTGTTTCCTTCCAGATCTTCGTGAGGTTCACCTGCAGGAGCAGCAGCGGAATCGCCATCGGCACGGCGAAGCCCCAGACCACGTCATCGAAAATCGGTGCACTCGCCGGAATGATCTTCAGGTTGGTGAGAAGCAGGGCACAGATCAGAGCGATCAGGGCGCCGCTGATTTTGCTGGCCCACGCGTAGGTCTGCTCCATCCAGATGGAAAAGGCAACGACGAGCACCATGATGCTCATCAGGACCCAGGTATTATCTGCGGAAATAAGTGTTGTCATCGTGTTTTCTCCTAAGCTATAAATTCATATACAACTTGTGATGCCTTGTATTATAGCGTAGGTTGATTCATGCGTAAAATGATATATTCATCTATTAAAAATGCATATCACGTATATTCTCTGCTTCGTCCAGCACGCGGCCGAACTTCCGGAGTGCCGCCTCTACGGGTGCGGAGCTGTGGAAATCCACCCCGGCCTGCATGAGCTCATCAAGCGGGTCCATGGAACCGCCAAGCGACAGGAAGGATAGATAGCGCTCCCGCGCAGGCGCGCCCTCGCGAAGCAGGGCCTCCGAAATCGCGACGGCTGCCGAGTAGCTCGTCGCATACTTATAAACATAGAACGGGGAGTAGAAATGCGGGATCCGTGCCCACTCATACTGCACCTCATCGTCGATCACAAGCTCTGGTCCGAAGTACTCGGCGATGAGCTCCCGGTAGATCTTGCTGAGGGCACTGGCATTGAGCGCCTCCCCGCGCGCGGCCATCGCATGCGCCTTCTTCTCAAACTCCGCAAACATGGTCTGACGGTACACCGTGCCCTTGAAGCCCTCGAGGTACTGGTTGAGCAGCGCCATCCGCTCCTGGTCCTCGCTGCACTGCGAGAGGAGATCCTCCACCAGGAGGTTTTCATTGACCGTCGATGCCACCTCCGCCACGAAGATGGTATAGTCAGCATCCTGCTGCGGCTGATGATGATTGGACAGGTAGCTATGCATCGAGTGGCCCATCTCATGTGCAATCGTCGACACCGCATCCAGCGTTCCTGTAAAATTCGTCAGGATATATGGCTTCGAGCGATACGTACTGTTCGAGTACGCGCCGCCCTCCTTGCCCTTGTTCGGGTACACGTCGATCCAATGCTCTGCGAATCCACGCTGGACCGTCGCGATGTACTCCTCGCCCAGCGGACGAAGCGCATGAAGAATCATCTCCTTCGCCTCCGCATAGGTGTACGAGCGCTGCACCCCTGCGGACAGTGGTGCATAGAGATCATAGTAATGAAGCTCGTCGACACCGAGGATCTTCTTTCGAAGCGCTACATAGCGATACATGAGCGGCATCATCTGATGCACGGCCTCGATCAGGTGATCGCAGACCTCGGTCGGCACGCCCTCTCCTGCGGCATACATCGCCTGCGCCGAGGCATAGTGCCGAAGCTCTGCCTCGGCCGTATCCGCCTTCACCTGCCCCGCATAGGCCGCTGCAAAGGTGTTGATGTGGGTACGATAGCCCCGATAAAAGCTGCGGAACGCATTTTCCCGCAGCGTCCGATCCGGTGACATCTGAAGAAGGATGTAATTGGAGCCACTGAGCTCATGCTCCTCCCCCTGCTGATCCTTCACAGGATCAAACATGAGGTCCGCATCCTGAAGATTGTCTGCCACATTCTTCGGTACGGCCATCACCTCACCGAGACGCGCCAGCACTCTCTCCTCTGGTGCACTCAGCGTGTGCGGCTTCTGGCGAAGCAGCTTCACCATCTGATAGTGATACGGCTCCAGCTCTTCTGAAGCCGTCAGTGCCTCCAGTGTTTCCTCCGGCAGCGCCAGAATCTCCGGATCTGAAAAGCTGAGGGCCGTTTCCACCTCCACATACTTGGCATACGCCCGGCTGTACATGCTCTGGGCCGCCTCCTGCCGCGTATCCTCACTCTTCCGCATAAATGCATAGGAATAAAGATCGGACAGCAGTCCCTCGAGCTGGAGACGTGCATCAAAAAACGCCCGCAGCGCCTCTGCCGTATGAAGCGTGCCCTGGTAGGCCGCCACCTTCGAAAGCAGCGCGTCCACCTCCTGAAGGCTCTTCTCCCACGCCGCATCGTCCTGATATAAGCTAGACAGATCCCACTGATACGCCGGATCCATCTCCTTCCGTTCCTTTAAAGCCTCTGCCATGTTTCTTCCTTTCTTTATTTTCCTGCTGTTCTGCGAGCCAGCCCTTCAGTAGTGAGATGACCTCCTCCGTCACCCGCGCCGTCTCCGGCCCCGCATTTCGATTCGTGACCGCAATGGCAACACGCTCTGGTACATCGGGGGCCAATGCATACATATGAAGCTCCTCCCGCCCCTTTCGTTCCTCCACGAGGGCCTCCGCGACCGAGGCCGGCAGGATCGTCCAGTCCTTCTCCTCCGTCAGAAACTCGATGGCGACATGCGCGAGGTTCACCCGGGCCTTTTCATTGCCCGGATGAATCCAGTAATTATGCCAGCGGTTGAAGTCCTGCGAAAAGATATGATACACCTCATGGGATGGATCGAGGGTTTTCATATGAATTCGCTCTCCCTCCTGCAGATCCTTCTTCTCTGGTGTCACCAGCACATAGGTCTCGCGAAACAGCTCCTCCTTCCGCAGCTCTGCAAACGGAACGATGTTGTTTGTGATGCCGAGATCAATCTGCCGATCCCGCACGCGCTCACTGATGGGAATCGAATCCGACATCATGAGGGTAATGCCCTCGTCCCGCTTCTCCTCCACGAGCTTTCGGAAAAAGGGCTTCAGCTTATAGGACATGATGCTGTCCGGCACCGCAATGCGGAGACGATGCTTCTTCGAGTGCTGTCCGATCTCCTGCATGTCCTTTTCCATGCGAAGCAGCTGCCCACAGAGTGGGATGAGCTGCTCTCCCGCAGGTGTGAGGGTAATGTTCTCCACCCCACGGTTCCGCACCACAAGCCGCGTATGCAGCTCGTCCTCCAGCATCTGCAGACGGCGGCTCACCGTCGACTGCGTCATGCTGAGGCTCTTGGCCGCCGCGCTGATGTTCCGAAGCTTCGCAATCTCCAGATAGATTTTCAGGTTTTCGGTATCCATCCTGTCTCCCCCTCACCGGCCCACGATCAGCCGATGCCGGACACAATAGTCGTACACGCCGTCTTCCTCCACGGATTTGCAGATCATGTGGGCGCGCGCCTTGACCTCGTCCTTTGCATTGCCCATGGCGACACCCGTCCCCACAGCCTCCAGCATGCGCTCACTTAAGTCCTTATGTCCCATGTTCAAGAGCGTTCCATCGACATCAAAAAAGGCGATTTTTATCATGCTGATTTTCTCCTATTCATTGAGGATAGTTTCATATTCACGGGGTATTTTACTACGATTTGTGTCACCTGACATTTCTCTATTGTAACAATGATGATATCGGATGTACAGATGACAAGTAGCCACGAAGCTTCTAACTTCGTGGCTACTTGATCACACTATCCTCTTTAGAGCTGATAGCGGATCCAGACCGCATCGCTCTTACATTTCTTTACATCCATTAATTTAAGTGCCGTCACATCATGCTGCATTGGCAGTCCGTCAAACACCGCTGGCATACCGCCTCGGCCATCAATTCCTGCGCCGATCAGGAGGCTGATCTCATCGAGAAGCCCAGCTTCCAGAAAAGCCGTATTGATCTTGGCGCCACCGACGATGCCCATACGCTCCACACCAAACTCTTCTGCCAGAATTTCCACCGCCCGCTCCAGGTCCACCTGGCCCTTTCCACAGGCAATCCAGGAAATATGCTGCTGATCCAGATACTGAAGATATTCCTTCGTGACATCCTCACTGGTCATAATCAGATAGGGCTTCTGCATCCCGGAAGCATCTGGCCAGAGCAGCTTTCCATGCGTATCAACGATCACCTCATAGCCTTCGGCATCTGCCTTTTTTGAGAATCCCTGCTGACCATACACTTCCGGGTTTCTTCCCTGAAACTCGCCCGGCTCCGCCATTTCAAGCTCTGCCGTGACCCGACCGCTTACGGTCGTCGGCACATGAAGCGCCTCCAGACTCGTGTAATAATCATTGACGCCTCTCAGCTTCGAGGTCATCGCACAGTCAATTCTTCCATCGATGGAAATCATCATATGGCAAATGATATATGGCTTTTTCATCTTACATTTTCCCTCCGTACACTGGGAAGCCACTGCTCTCACCATAATTTTCAATCTTTTTAAAATGCTTCAGGCTTTCCATATCCTCTGCACTGATTTCAAAATCAAGCGCCGCATTCGTCTTCATATGCTCTGGATCTGCCGTCTTCGGAAGGGAGATCGCGCCAAGCTGCAGCGTGTAACGAATGCACAGCTGTGGAACCGATACCTTATATTTTTGAGCCATGGCCTCAATTTCCGGCTGATGCAAAATCACCCCGTGTGCAATCGGTGAATAGGCTTCTACCGCAATCTGGTTCTTCTGGCAGAAGTCCATGAGCTCCAGCGGCGTATTGCTGATGTGGCAAAGTACCTGATTCACCATCGGCTGAATCTTCGCTGCAGCCATCAGGCTCTGAAGGTCCTCGATCTGGAAATTCGAAACACCAATTGCCCGAAGCTTTCCTTCCTGATAGGCCTCCTCCAGTGCTCTCCATGCCTCTCGATTTCCTTCGACATACCGGTTTTCACTCTGATTCACCTCCGCCCATGGCTGCGGACTGTGAATGATCATCATATCCAGGTAATCGAGTCCCATTTTCTTTAAGGTCTCATCGATGCCGGCCTTCGCCAGCGCATAGCTCTTGTGCTCTGCTGCCACCTTGGATACTACAAAAAGCTCCTCTCTCGGCACGCCACAGGTCCGCACACCCTCGCCGACACCACGCTCATTGCCATAGGCCTGTGCCGTATCGATGTGGCGGTACCCAAGCTGTACTGCTGCCTTCACCGCATCGGCCGCCTTCGCATCCTCAATAAACCATGTGCCGAGTCCCAGCTGTGGGATATTCACACCATTATTTAATGTAATCGTATGATGATACATCATTGTCCTCCTCTTATTTCAGCTTTCCATACTCTTCATCGGATACTGGCTCACACCATTCATTCGAGGTCTCTTCACCCGGAACCTCCACTGCAAGATGACTGAACCAGCTGTCTGGTGCTGCGCCATGCCAGTGCTTTACCTCTGCTGGAATGTTGATGCAGTCGCCTGGCTTCATCTCGATGGCATCTTTGCCTTCCTCCTGATAGTAGCCACGGCCTGCCACGCAAATCAGGATCTGTCCGCCGCCCTTCTTTGCATGGTGAATATGCCAGTTGTTGCGGCAGCCCGGCTCGAAGGTCACATTATGGATGCCCACCTGCTGCGTGGAAATCGGTGCCAGGAAGCTTCGGCCTGAAAAATATTGTGCAAATCCGTCATTTGGCGCTCCGATCGGAAATACCATTTCCTTTGCATGCGCCCGCATAGCCGCATCCTCATATGGAAGATCACCTTCTGCTACCGCCCATACCTCCTTTGCAAGGTTGAAAACGGCCCAGGCCTTCGGCCATCCTGCATAGAATGCGACATGCGTGATCACGGCGGCGATCTCCTTCTGCGTCACCCCATGCGCTTTTGCATTTTCGAGGTGATATTTCAGTGATGAATCGGTAATGCCCGAAGCCATCAGTGCCACCACCGTAATGATGCATCTCGTTTTTACATCCAGATCCTGATTGTTCCAGTTTTCTCCAAAAAGCACATCGTCATTAAAATGTGCAAACTCCGGTGCAAATGCACCGAGTGCATTTCTTCCTGCTGTCTGTGTAATCTTTGCCATGATGATTTCTCCTTTCCTCTTCCGATTCTCACAAGGCCCGCGACGGCTTCGATAGACTCTTTACGATGCCTTCGGCCAGCCGCGGTGCTTCATTGAAAACCCTGCTGCTCTTCCATTTCCACCTTACAGCGTCTTCACCCACTCGCTGATGTCCTTTCGGCTCATGCGATTCAGAAGCTTCCCTTCCACGATCTCGGCCTTCGGTGCCGAGGACTGAAGCTCATGGACCGTATTGCCGAAGCCACTGCCACCAGAGGTTGCAAACAGGATGATTCTTTTACCGGAAAAATCATGCTTCTCCAGAAAGCTATTGATGATGGTCGGTGCCACATACCACCAGATCGGAAATCCCAGCAGAATCTCATCGTACGCGGACAGATCGAGCTCCTTTCCGCCCAGCGCTGGTCGGGAGCTCTTATCCTTCATCTCTACCGTGCTTCTCGCGTTTTTATCCATCCAGTTTAAATCTGCTTTCGTATATGGCACCTTCGGCGTGATTTCATAGAGATCCGCACCTGCGGCCTCTGCAACCAGCTCTGCTGTTTTTCTCGTCACGCCACTTGCGCTGAAATACGCTACCAGTCTTTTTTTCATGCTGCTGCCTCCTGCCAACATATAAAATTGCCAATAAAAAATGTGCAAGACCTTCCCATCGATCTTACACATTCATTATAGTCTTCACTGTATCATTATATCTAATACTTATATCACATATTATTCAATGCCTCAAAGGCATGCACCTCTTCGATAAATGCACGCACGGCGGGCGTATATGGAATATTTCTTCTCCACGCCATTACCGTCCGCATCCGAAGCTCCGGCGATAAGCGCTTCTGAATCAGAAGGTCCTCCCGCCAGTATCGGGCCGCGCCCTCGATGGACACAGGATACCCTAGCCCCGCCATCGCCATAATTCCCGCATTGGTCCTTTACCTTCCCGCTTCACTGAACCTAGCCCCAATGTAGTCAACTTAAATCGATAAAACAAAAGCGACCTGCACGTCGCTCTTGTTTTATCCTATTGGTTTTCAATACCTGTTGAGGTTTATAGCCATTTAACCAATTCCATACTGCTTCATCAACGCATCGCAGTAGGCCGCATCCTCCGCAGCACGCTTTGCATCTTCGAGACGGTTCTGTGCAAACAGCTTCTTCATAAGGACAGCCATCTGGTTTTTCCCCTTCGTCTCACCAAGGGCAATTCCTTCCATCTTTCCTTCTGCTCTTCCTTCCGCTCTGCCTTTATTTTCCACTCGATCAAGTACATCACACATATTTCGTATCTCTCCCTTCTGACCATCACTTACTTCATTGTACACTTCCTCAAATCGATGGTCATTTGTCATGATGCTAAGAAGCTGCAGTGTTTCCTGCACGTGTATCAGGTCCTGTGGCTTAGGCTTATAATCGCCATTTTGCTGCATCTGAACGAAATAATCCGCCACCGCCCGGAAGTCACTCTGAAAGAGTTCCACCTCCTCCGGCTCCATAAAAGCGATTTCAAACAGATTGATTTTGTAGTCATTTATATACGGATCCAGTTCCTCGGGAATACTCAGCCTCTCCTTCAGTGTCGTCTTCCCGCTCCAATGCCGTTCATGACCGAAGTAAAGGACCATGGTCACGACCGGATAGAATTCCTTCTGCTTATTTGCGAGCTGCACCCGATACTCCG
>ERZ808240.1389-NODE-1389-length-30378-cov-5.068661_pt1 | contig 30378 bp, 16 predicted proteins | sample MGYA00521084_ERZ808240 | MGnify/ENA primary metagenome ERZ808240 (study PRJEB31516, sample SAMN03275571) | gut metagenome | biome: mammalia-associated habitat; material: feces | host: Papio cynocephalus | place: Kenya | collected 2012-08-06 ... | reverse complement strand
AAACTCCACGATACGCCGCATGCTCGAGGAGGGGAAGACATACCGCGAGATAGCCGCCGCGACAGGGATGTCGGCGGGCGGAGCGTACAAACGCGCACAAAAGCTGCACCTGCTGTCCTGCTGACCTGTTTACCTTGTTTTCTTTGTTTCCTTGTTTCCTTGTTTCCTCCTGACGGCACAGGAAACAGAGGAAACAGCGGGGAAACAACTGGAGACAAGCGGGCGTGTTTGCCGTGTTTCCTTGTTTACCCTCCTTGACACAGGAAACAGAGGAAACAAAGAAATAAAACAAATCATCATCAATAACCGATAAAACAAATGTCACTATGAACGATTACAAAAGACCTCACCGTTACTCACTCGACCGCCGCACAGCCGGCCGCTCACCGCGCAAATACCGCTGCCCGCAGTGCGGCCAGCGCACCCTCTCCCCCTACATCGACTGGGAGACGGGCCAGCCGCTCGACCCTGCGGTCTGCGGCAAGTGCGACCGCCTGCTGCACTGCTGCTACCACCTGCCGCCCCGCGAGTACTTCAAGCTGCACCCGGACGCGGCCTCGCGCCGCCCCCTCGGCGGCGGCCTCTACACGGCAGAGCCGCCGCGCCACTCCTGCGTCAGCCGCGCGCTGCTTTCCGGAACGCTCGGAGGATACGAGGGCAACACGCTGGCGCGGTGGCTGCACAGCGTCTTCGACACGTATATCGGCGCGGAAAACGTTGACCGCGTCCTGCGCGACTACCTGGTCGGCACTACGCCGCTGTTCGGCGGAAGCCCGGTGTTCTGGCAGGTGACGCCCTCGGGCGAGATACGCACCGGCAAGGTCATCGGCTACGGGCATGACGGCCGCCGTGTGCGCTGCCCCAAGCCGCTGATGCACTGGATGCACCATGGGCTGAAGGACTTCCGCCTGCGCCAGTGCTGGTTCGGCTCGCACCGTGTGCAGCGCCCCTCGCAGATGCTCCTGGTAATGGAGAGCGAGAAGGGGGCGCTGTTGACCGCCATGGCACTGATGACGCTCGGCGAGAGATGCTACCAGGGGGCAATCCCGCTCGCCACGGGGGGCTGCGGAGGGCTGTGCCCGACGGTGCAGCGGCTCACAGACCCTGACGACGCGCACGCCGTGCTGGCAGGACACCCCGCGGTGCTGCTCCCTGACGAGGGGAAATACCGCGAGTGGCTGGAAAAGTCGCAGCTGCTGCAGCGCGTCTGCCCCTCGGTCACCGTGAGCGACATGATGGAAAACCCCGGGGAGCTGGCATACAAGCCCAACCCCGGCGACGGCCCTGACGACGCGCTGCTGCGCAACATGACGCAGGGGCTGCTGCCCCTCGACCTCGGCGATGTCCCCGCCGCCTGCATCAGCGCCCCTTTCGACTGGTGACCCGCCCTCGCCGGAGCGCCGGAGGCGCGGCGGCACAGCGTGGACGCAGCGAGGAGGTGTCCGGAGGGCTGCGCATAAAAAGAGGGCCGCGCCTCACGGCGAAGCCCCAGACCAATAAAAATTATGACGTAATGTTACATGTATCTTATTCGGCTGTGAAGTCGGCAAGCTGGCAGGGGGTGAAGCCGCTGATGTACTCGGCGTGCTTCGCCACCTCGGCTTGCCCGTATTTCACGTACACGTGGCATGAGCGGCGGAAGCTCTCGTCGCTCTGCGTGTCCTCGAGCAGCAGGTAGCCCATGATGATGTGGCCGGCCATCTCGACGAGGCGGCGTGCCATGAAGTCCTCGTACTCCTTGTTGCCCGACGTGGCGACTTTCTCCACAGCCTCGGCGTAGCGGCGTGTCATCTCGGCGAGTGTCTCGCGGACAGCCTTGTCCTGCTCGCACACCTGCATTGCCTCAAACTCGCGTATGCGGCCAAGGTATGTGCCGGTGGTGACGTGGCGTATCGCAGCCACTACCTGCAGCTGCGTAGTGCCTTCGTATATCGAGGTGATGCGTGCGTCGCGGTAGAGCCGCTCGCAGCGGTAGTCCTTCATGAAGCCCGAGCCGCCGTGCACCTGTATGCAGTCGTAGGTGTTCTGGTTGCAGAACTCGGAGGTCATCCCCTTGGCCAGCGGGGTGAAAGCGTCTGCCAGACGGCTGTATGCCTTGCACTCCTTCTTCTCCTCGGGGGTGAGCTTGCGCTCGCGCTCGATGTCCTCGTATGCCTTGTAGAGGTCCACGTAGCGTGCGCAGGCGTAGAGCAGCGAGCGCGAAGCGTCGAGCTTGGCCTTCATCACCGAGAGGATTTCGCGCACTGCGGGGAAGTTGATGATAGCCTTTCCGAACTGCTTGCGGTCGAGCGCGTATGCGTATGCCTCGCGGTATGCGGCTTCGCTGAGTCCGACAGACTGTGCGGCGATGCCGAGGCGTGCTCCGTTCATGAGCGCCATGACGTACTTTATGAGGCCGAGGCGGCGGGAGCCTACCAGCTCGCACGGAGCGTCCTTGTATACCAGCTCGCAGGTGGGCGAGCCCTTGATGCCCATCTTGTTCTCGATGCGGCGCACAGTCACGCCGCCGTCGCGCTTGTCGTATACGAACATCGACAGACCGCGCCCGTCGCGTGAGCCCTCCTCGGAGCGTGCCAGGACGAGGTGGATGTCGCTGTCGCCGTTGGTTATGAAGCGTTTCACGCCGTTGAGCACCCAGCTGCCGTCCTCGCGCTGTGAGGCGCGGAGCATTACGGACTGCAGGTCAGAGCCGGCATCGGGCTCGGTGAGGTCCATTGACATGGTCTCTCCGGCGCATACGCGGGGGATGTATTTCATGCGCTGCTCCTCGCTGCCGAACTCGTAGAGTGTCTCGGCGCAGTCCTGGAGCCCCCAGAGGTTCTCGAAGCCCGCGTCGGCGCGGCTTACGATGTCAGCTGCCATGATGTAGGGGGTTATGGGGAAGTTGAGGCCTCCGAGGCGGCGCGGCATGGCCATGCCCATCAGCCCTGCCTTGCGGCAGGCGTCGAGGTTGCGTGCAGTGCCGTCGGCGTAGATGACGCGGCCGTTCTCGACACGCGGCCCCTGGTGGTCAACGTCCTCGGCGTTCTCGGCAATGATATTGGCGCAGATGTCGCCCACGATTTCGAGCACCTTGTCGTATGAGTCGATTGCGTCGGCATGGTTCAGGGGGGCGTAGTCGTACTTGCCGGCATCGGCGAAGTCGCGCTCCTTGAGGGTCACTATCTTCTCCATCAGGGGATGGGCGAGGTAGTGCTTCAGCGCTGTGTTGTCTGTATAGAAATTAGCCATGGTTTACTTCGAGTTCTTTTTGTAATACTTGATGAGTTTGGGGACCACGTCCTCCATTCGGCCTGTAATGACGTAGTCGGCTATGGTGTTGATGGGCGCGTCGGGGTCGGTGTTTATGGAGATGATGATGGACGAATCCTGCATGCCGGCGATGTGCTGTATCTGCCCGGAGATGCCGCAGGCTATGTAGAGCTTGGGACGCACCGTCACACCCGTCTGCCCTATCTGGCGGTCATGCCCTATCCAGCCGGCATCGACTGCGGCGCGGCTTGCGCCCACCTCTCCGCCGAGGGTCTCGGCGAGCTTCTCGAGCAGGTCGAAGTTCTCCTTGCTGCCCACGCCGTAGCCACCGGCAACGATGATGGGCGAGCCTTTGAGGTTGACCTTGGACTTCTCGACGTGGCGGTCTATAATCTCGACCACGAAGTCCTCGGGCGAAGTGTACTTGTCTGCGTCAAGGTCTATGACTGTACCCTTGTAGTTCTCGTCACGCACCTCCTTTTTCATCACGCCCTCGCGCACGGTAGCCATCTGGGGGCGGCACTCTGGGTTGACGATTGTGGCGACGATGTTTCCGCCGAAGGCGGGGCGTATCTGGTAGAGCAGCTCGTCGTAGCGCTTGCCGCTCTTTACGTCGGTGTGGTCGCCTATCTCGAGGGCTGTGCAGTCGGCGGTCAGTCCGCTGTGGAGGGCGGAGGAGACGCGGGGCCCGAGGTCACGGCCTATGCAGGTCGCGCCCATGAAGGCTATCTGCGGCTTGATTTCGCGGAAAAGGTTGATGAGAACCGACGAGTGGGGCAGCGAGGTGTAGGGGAACAGGCGCGCGTCCTGCACCTTGTAGAGGGTGTCCACGCCGTAGGGGAACACCTGCTCCTCGATGCCGCCGAGGCGGTCGCCCAGCACCACGGCTTCGAGCTTTATGCCGAGGCGGTCGGCAAGGGCGCGTCCCTTGGTCAGCAGTTCGAGGCTGACGTCGGCTATTCGCCCGTCGTCGTATTCGCAATATACTATGAGGTTGTTTGTATCTGCCATTTTGTATGAGTTTATGGACTGCCCGCAGGGGTCAGCCGATGGTGTGGTTGACGATTAATTCCTTGATGAGGTCCTCGAGCGCGGCGTCGCTGTTCTCTACTGTGCGAGCCTCCTTGGCCGTGAAGACCACGTTCTCTATGGCCTTGACCTTGGTGGGCGAGCCGGCCAGGCCGCACTGCTGCAGGTCTGCTCCAACATACTCCGCACTCCACTCGCCTATGGCAAGGTAGGGGCGGCTCTCGATGAAGGCTTTCTTCTGCTCGTCGGCAGCGACTTCGGAGGGAGCTGCGGCGTATTTGTATTTCTGTATGTTGCGGGCGTTGCGGGGGCGGCAGTCGGCAGCAGTGCCGTTCACGGTCACAACGAGGGGGAGCGGCGCTGTGACCGTCTCCACTCCGTGCTCGAGGCGGCGGCGTATGGTGATGCGGCCGTCCTCGACAGCAGTGATCTCCTCAGCGTATGTCACCTGCGGCAGCCCGAGCTTCTCTGCTATCTGCGGGCCTACCTGCGCGGTGTCGCCGTCAATGGCCTGGCGGCCGCCGATGATGAGGTCGTAGCCTCCTATCTTGCGCACGGCAGTGGCGAGGGCGTATGAAGTCGCGAGCGTGTCAGAGCCGGCGAAGGCGCGGTCGGAGAGGACGATGCCTCCGTCTGCGCCCCGGTACAACCCTTCGCGCACTATCTCTGCGGCACGCCCGGGCCCCATGGTGAGCAGCGTCACCTTGCTGCCGGGGTACATCTCTTTGAGGTGGAGCGCCTGCTCGAGCGCGTTGAGGTCTTCAGGGTTGAAGATAGCCGGGAGGGCTGAACGGTTGATAGTGCCGTCGGCCTTCATGGCATCCTTGCCCACGTTTCTCGTATCAGGTACTTGCTTGGCGAGTACAATGATATTTAAACTCATAATCTATGTCTTTATCTATTATTGTCTAACATGTTGTCTGCCAGCCAGTTTTCACCGGCTGCGGATATTTGCGCCATAGTGCAGGGGCAAAGTTACTAAAAAAATGCGGCACTGGGAAATAACGGCGCAAGAAAATGCACACAAATCGCCGATGTGTGCAAAGACGGGAACTGGTAAAATAAACAGGCGGCATTCGCGTTACGTTATTGAATTGCAACAATGCATACATATAGACATATACCATGAGGATACTGATAGTCAACCCTATACTGCACACGCATGAGAAAGGGGCAATCCCTGTGAGGGAAACCAACCACGACTGCATGATATACGGCATGGCGCGGGGGTTCGTAGCCAACGGCCACGATGTCACAGTCGCGGCTTCCGAAGAATACCGCTGCACAGAGCCGGAGGACAACCCATTCGAGGTGGTGTACTTCCCGTCGCGGATGCCGAGGGTGTTCCAGCCCTGGCGCATACCATGGCCGAAAGGGCTTGGCAGGTACATAAGGGAGCATCGCTTTGACCTCGTGTTTTCGTCAGAAGTATTCTCAATGGGGACGCTCATAGCCTGCCGCAACGCGAAATGCCCGGTGGTGGCGTGGCAGGAGCAGATGCAGCACAACAGGCACTTCCATGAAATCCCGTCAAAGATATGGTACGGCATCGTCACGCGGCTGATGATGCGCCGTGTCATCGCCGTAGGCCGCTCCCTGCCGGCACGCGACTTCATCTCGCGCTACTGCCCGAGGACTTCGCCTGAGACCGTGGACCACGGCTGCGACGGCGACGTGTTCTACCCAAGCGACCACGCCGATGATTCATTCGTCATCATAGCCCGGCTCGTGGAAGGGAAAAAGCCGCTGGTGATACTGGATGCATTCCTGAAGTTCATACGCAAGCCGGGGTTTGAGAATTACCGCCTTGACGTGATAGGCGACGGCCCGATGCGCCAGCCCATGGAGGAGCGCGTGCGACAGGCTGGCGCGGAGGGGAACGTGGCGTTCCACGGCTTCATGTCGCACCGTGACTTCGCCCCCATAAGCCGCCGAGCCAAAGGGATGCTGATCAATACTGTCAGGGATTCCAACATGGTGTCGGTCTCGGAAGCGATAGCCAACGGCACGCCTGTGCTGATGAACTCCGTGCCGTACACTGCCCCGTTCATAAGAGACAACGGCGTGGGAATTGTCCGCGACGGCTGGGACGAGGACACTCTCGAGGAGCTTGCCCGCGGATACGGCCGTTTCCATGAGGCGTGCGTGCGCATAGGCAAATCGTTCACAAGCACTGCCGGAGCGGAAAAGATTGTGCATATCGCGGAAAATATGTAACTTTGGCAATCCAATTTGCCTGAAAGTGAAACGACTCATCATCTGGCTGGCGCTGCTCGTGCCGGCGACATACACCCTTCATGCGGACGTGGCGGAGACGCTGCGCTCGCTCATCGACAGCCACGACTACGCCGCAGCGGCCGCTGCCGGGCGCGAATACCTGGACGCAAACCCTGACGCAAAAGACGCTGGGGCTGTGAACGCCTTGCTCGGCGAGGCGCTGATGCACAGCGGCGACCGGGAGGGCGCACGCGAGCGCCTCGGGCTGGCGGCAGCACGCGGCGTAGCTGACGCGCACAGGCTGCTGGGGCGAATGGCTTACGAGGATTACGACTTCGCGACAGCCTCGGAACAGTACCGCCGCTACCGCACGATGAAGCAGAAGGCCTCCAAGCCGGTTGCTCCTGGGGCCGCTGTTGAGGAAAGCCGCATCACGCTGGCACAGGCATACATGCAGCGCGTAGAGCGCATTGAGGTCATCGACAGCATCGCAGTCAGCCGTGACGGCTTCTTCACTCATTACCGTCTGCCTGCATCGGCAGGGCGCATACTTCCTCCAGGACAGATACCCTTTGCGCAGGGGCGCAGCCAGTCGCCGGCGGCATTCGCCAGCGAGCTCGGCGGCATGATGATGTGGTCGCAGTGCGACTCGCTGGGCACTTCGCGGCTGGTGCAGTCAGTGCGCATGAACGACGGCTCGTGGAGCGAACCGGAATACACAGACTCGACGCTCAACATCGGCAACGCGGCATACCCCTTCATGATGCCCGACGGCATGACGCTGTATTTCGCCGCTGACGGGCCGCAGTCGCTCGGCGGCTACGACATATTCATGGCCACGTGCGACCCGGCTGACGGCTCGTTCCGCACGCCGCAGAACCTCGGCATGCCCTACAACTCACCGTATGACGACCTGATGCTCGCCATTGACGAGGCGAATGGCGTAGGCTGGTGGGCGACAGACCGCAACAGCCCCGGCGGCGACCTGACGATATACGTGTTCATACCCTCCGAGATACGCGACAACTACCCCGAGGATACCGAGAACCTCGCCGCGCTCGCCCGCCTGACGGACATCAGCCTGACACAGGACAGCGGCAGCGACTATTCGCAGATACTGGAGACTATACGCAGCATCGACCCTGACGGCGGCACGCCGCAGGAGCAGTTCCGCCTCACGCTGCCCGGCGGCACAGTCTACACGCGCTTTGACGATTTCGCCAGCGAGGACGCGGCAGAGACGATGCAGCAGCTTCTCGACACGCAAGAGCAGCTCGCGCAGACGCTCGACCGCCTCGGCAAGATGCGCGGGCAGTACCGCAACCGCCCCTCGGCAGAGCTGACGCGTCAGATACTCGCCCTCGAGAATGAAACCGAGCAGCTCTACCGCCGCGTGCGCTCACTGCGCTCACTGGCCATACGCGCCGAGCAGAAAGCCGTGCGCTGAAAAGACCGACATTCATACATAATACAGCATATACATAATACATACACGCGATGATTTCATTCGTCATATCACTGGTCGTACTGCTGCTGGGCTCGTGGCTCTACGGCAAATTCATCGAGAGAGTATTCGGGGCAGACCCGAAACGCCCCACGCCTGTCAAGACCATGGCTGACGGCGTGGACTATGTGGAGATGCCGCCATGGAAGCTGTTCCTGATACAGTTTCTCAACATCGCCGGCCTCGGGCCGATATTCGGCGCGGTAATGGGCGTGATGTTCGGGCCATCGGCGTTCCTGTGGATAGTCTTCGGCACCATATTCGCCGGCAGCGTCCACGACTACCTCTCCGGCATGATGTCCGTGCGCCAGGGCGGCGCGTCGCAGCCTGAGATAGTCGGCAGCCAGCTCGGCAGCGGCGTGAAGAATGTCATGCGTGTGTTCGCGCTTGTGCTGATGATACTCGTAGGCGCAGTGTTCGTCTACAACCCGGCCGACCTGCTCGCCATGCTCACCCCGGACAGCCTCGACCGCGTGTTCTGGATAGTGGTCATCTTCGCATACTATATGCTCGCCACGCTGCTGCCTATAGACAAGCTGATAGGCAAGCTCTACCCAGTGTTCGGCGTTGCTCTGCTCTTCATGGCCGTCGGCGTGCTGGTGATGCTGTTCGTCCACCACGACAGCGTACCAGAGATATGGGACCAGTTCTACAACCACAAGGCTGACCCGGAAGCCAACCCGATTTTTCCGATGATGTTCGTGTCGATAGCGTGCGGCGCAATCTCAGGCTTCCACGCCACACAGTCGCCGATGATGGCGCGTTGCATGGCGTCAGAGAGCAAGGGACGGCACATATTCCACGGGGCAATGGTCGCGGAGGGCGTCGTTGCGCTGATATGGGCTGCGGCAGCGGTGGCATTCACCGGCGGCTACGAGCAGCTCGCTGCCTACCTCGCCAAAAACGGCGGCACGCCGGCAGTGCTTGTGGACAACCTTTCGCAAGAGTGGCTCGGCACAATCGGCGGAGTGCTTGCAGTGCTCGGCGTGATAGCCGCGCCCATCACCTCGGGCGACACAGCGCTGCGCTCGGCACGCCTCATCGCGGCAGACTTCACACGCACGCCGCAGCGCACCATTGCCAAGCGGCTGCTCATCTCCGTGCCGATATTCATACTCTGCTTCGCGGTCATGCTCGCCCCCTACGAGGTGCTGTGGCGCTACTTCGCGTGGTGCAACCAGGCATTGTCAGTCTTCACCCTGTGGGCGATAACCGTATGGCTGGCACGCGAGCGGAAGCAATACTTCGTCACCCTCGTTCCCGCTCTCTTCATGACCTGCGTGACGGTGACTTACATATTCTTCGCTCCAGAAGGCTTCTCCGCGCTCACAGACACCCTGTTTGAGACCAAGATAAGTTACCCCGTGGCGGTAGGCCTCGGCACGGCTGCGGCTGCAGTCATGCTCGTCATGTTCGCGTGCTTCGTCAAAGGGCTCAAGGACGGCAAACTCAAGCGGCAGGCATCATGAGGCCAGACATCAAGCAGACAGCCAGGGCGACACGCGCATACAACTTCCACTCGCACACGCCCTACTGTGACGGACGCTCTCCCATAGATGAGATGGCGCGTGCAGCGGCAGCGGCAGGGTTCAAGCACTACGCCTTCACCACACACTCCCCGGTGAGCCTCGGCACGCCATGCAACATGCCATACGCGGCAGTGACTGAATACATCAGCGAGTGCGAGCGGCTGAAACGCGAATATGCAGGGCGTATGACCCTGTACACCGGCATGGAGATAGACTACCTGTCGCCCCAGGAAGGGCCGCACTGCGAATACTTCAAGTCGCTGCCGCTGGACGTGCGCCTCGGCTCGGTGCATTTCGTGCCTACGCAGCGCGGCGAATACGTGGACTGCGACGGACGCTTCGAGCGGTTTGCCAGCTACCTGCACGACTGCTTCCGCGACGACCTGCGCTATGTGGTTGAGAAGTATTTCGGGCAAGTGGCAGAGATGGTCGCCCTCGGCGGCATCGACATCATCGGACATTTCGACAAGATAGCCAACAACGCCTCACAGGCACGCCCTGGCATCGAGGACGAGACATGGTATCAGGTGGCAGCAGGCAGCGTAATCGGCGAAATCATCGCTTCGGGGCTGCCCGTAGAGCTGAACACCAAGGCATACGCCCGACGCGGACGCTTCTTCCCCGACCGCCGCTGGTGGAAGAGGCTTGCCGACGCAGGAGTGACACTTGTCGTCAACAGCGACGCGCACAGCGCAGACCTCATAGACGCAGGACGAGCCGAAGCCTTCCGCGCCCTCGCCGAGGACGGCATCGCCTTGTAAATCAGGCATTGTATACGGCGCGGAGCATCGGGGCGAGAGCCTCGCGAGGATCAGACAAGTCCACATCGCCGTGCGTCATCAGCAGCAGCGGCACCTCGGGCAGCGAAGGGTCGTAGGGCGGCTGCACATACTCGATGTCGGTATGCAGGCGGAAGCCGTGACGCTCGTAAAAGCCGATGCGGCGGCGTGCCTCCGGCGTGCCGGGATGCTCCACCTCAAGCAGCACACGGTCACTGACGCTCTCCACCAGGTGGCGCAGCATGCTGCCGCCGATGTCGTTGCCCCTCATCTCCGGCTCTACGGCGAAATGCTCCACATACACATATCCGGGAAACTCCCAGTACGTCAGGAAGCCGGCGAACTCTCCGCCGAGCGTAATGACAAGCGGATGAAACCTGTCGCCGTTGGCAGTCAGGAACGAGTGGAAGCCCTGCTCGCCGTCATAGACACGACGCTCGTCGGCAGGGAACGACAGGCAGTACAGCCGCAGCAAGTCGGCATAGTCAGCAGGGGTGATGTCGCGGTATCGGAGTTCGCTCATTGTCATTAGCGTAATATAAAGTCCCTAAGGTCATTAAAGACCTTAAGGACCTTAACGTTATCGCACTGAGGCGTGTGTCATTTCATTGTCGGGTCATTCTCGATGAGCCATTCGGCTATCTGGATCGCGTTGAGAGCCGCGCCCTTCTTTATCTGGTCGCCTACAGCCCACAGCGCCAGCGCATTGTCGCTGCACAGGTCCTGGCGCATCCGTCCCACGAACACCGGCTCGCGCCCTATCGCGTCGAGAGGCATAGGATAGGAAGCGTCCTGCGGGTCGTCCATTACAACAACGCCAGAGGCATGCTCAAGCGCGTGACGAGCCTTTGCCACCGATACCGGCGATGCAGTCTCAACCCATATAGCCTCGCTGTGCGCACGCATCACGGGGACACGCACACACGTCGCCGACACGTTGATGCGGCTGCTGTGCAGTATCTTGCGCGTCTCGTTGTGCATCTTCAGCTCCTCGTTGGTATAGTCGCCCTCGCCGAACACGTCTATCTGCGGAATGACATTGTAAGCCAGCTGCGAAGAGAACTTCTCCACCCTCACCGGCTCACCGGCGGCGATAGCGCGATGCTGCTCCACCAGCTCCTCCATTGCTGCCGCACCGGCTCCCGAGGCCGCTTGGTAAGTGGCTACACGGATGTTGCGTATTGGCGACAGCTCGTTGATAGGCGCAACCGCCATGAGCATTATTATCGTCGAGCAGTTCGGGTTGCCTATTATGCGCTTGGGGCGCAACAGGCTGTCAACGCCGTTCACCTCCGGCACTACCAGCGGCACCATCGGGTCCATGCGGAACGCCGACGAATTGTCTATCATCAGCGTGCCGTGGCGCGTTATGGTGTCCGCGTACTCGCGTGAAGTCGAGCCGCCGGCAGAGACGAACGCTATCTGAGTGCCGCTGAAGTCCGATTCATGCGTCAGCTCCTCGACAGTGTATTCATTGCCACGGAAAGTGTACTTGCGCCCTGCGCTGCGCTTCGAGCCGAACAGCCGCAGCCCGTCAACGGGGAAGTCGCGGTCTTCGAGTATGGCGAGGAACTCCTGCCCTACCGCGCCGCTTGCGCCTACAATAGCTATGTTCATGGTTGACAGAGTGTTTATGCGTTAGTATCTAATGTATTGAAAGGCAACGGCCGCCGTGTCACTGCTTGCCGCTGACAGCCACCTTGCGGTCTATCTTCAGAATTAGTCCCTGAAGCACCTTGCCCGGGCCCAGCTCTACGAACTCGTCCGCGCCGTCGGCTATCATAGCCTGAACGTCCTGTGTCCAGCGCACCGGGGCAGTGAGCTGCGCTATCAGGTTAGCCTTGATTTCCGCAGGGTCAGTGTGCGGCTTGCCGTCAACGTTCTGGTAAACAGGGCATACCGGCGCATGGAAGTCAGCAGCCTCAATGGCGCGTGCCAGTTCCTCCTTGGCGGGCTCCATGAGCGGCGAATGGAACGCACCGCCCACCTTGAGCTTGAGCGCACGCTTCGCGCCGGCAGCAAGCAGCTTCTCGCACGCAGCGTCGATGCCCGCGTTTGTGCCGGAGATGACAACCTGGCCGGGGCAGTTGTAGTTGGCGGGGGCAACTATGTCATCCACCGTGGCGCATATCTCTTCCACCTTCTCGTCAGGCAGGGCGAGCACAGCCGCCATAGTCGAAGGGTTAGCCTCACACGCCTTCTGCATAGCCATTGCACGAGTAGCGACGAGGCGCAGGCCATCCTCAAAGCCGAGTGCGCCGGCAGCTACGAGTGCGGAGAACTCGCCGAGGCTGTGGCCAGCCACCATGTCAGGCTTGAACTCCTCGCCGAGCTTAGCGGCGAGTATCACGCTGTGCAGGAATATCGCCGGCTGCGTCACCTTGGTCTGCTTCAGGTCATCCTCCGTGCCTTCAAACATGAGGTCGGTGATGCGGAAGCCCAGCACCTCGTTGGCTTTCTCGAACATGTCATGGGCGAGGCTGCTGCTCTCGTAGAGGTCTTTGCCCATACCCACGAACTGGGCGCCCTGACCGGGGAATACAAATGCTTTCATATACTATGATGTTCAATTATTGATTAGGGCGCAAAATAAGCAATTTTCCGCGACATGGCACTCGCACTCACTGCAAAGAAACATTAACAAGGCTGTGCCTTGCTCTTGCGCACGCGATAAGTGAAATAAAAAAAAACGCTCAAATAGTTTGGTTGATAACACATTAATAGTTACCTTTGTCCCATGATTGTGTCGTATGCGCATGCTTGCGGCACAGTCGAAACAGCAAAATAATAACCTTATAGTATTCAAGACAGTCTATGAAACAAGTTTTACTTGCCATTGTGTCAGCCATGTTGGCAACGACAGGGGCTATGGCGCAAGGTACGATGACTTTCACGACAGCAGCGCCACAGGGGACAGCGGTACGCATCCTCGCTAATGTCGTGTCGTCCACACAGCCGATCACCATCGACTTCGGCAACGGTGTGGAACAGAAATTCACAATTGACCCCGACCAGGCGGCATGGCAGCGCTGGATCGACGGGACCATCGAGGGCTCGACTATCACTGTCTCCGGACAGGTGACCGAGTTCCAGCTCCAGGAGGCACAGCTGACTTCCGCTGAGCTGGACGGCATGTCCAACCTCACAAAGCTCGATCTGAGCAAAAATTCCCTCACTTCGTTCGAACTGCTCACCCTGACTCCTCTGACAAGCCTCGACCTGTCATACAACAACATCCAGAACTCGCCGGCAACCAACCCTACACTCTCGCTCGAAAACTGCGGCAAGACTCTGGAGTGGCTCACACTCAACAACAACACAGGTCTGCAGTGCCTCGACGTGCAGTACCAGACAGCGCTGAAATACCTGACGCTCAACGACTGCCCGGACCTGGCCTCGATATTCATCTGCCTGCCCGAAAGCTCGCAGGCCACCCTGACGAGCATAAACCTGAGCAACTGCAGCCTGAGCAACTTCTACCCTGTGTCGCTGCCCTCTCTGCGCACGCTCAACCTCAGCGGCAACCGTCTGATGACCATGGGCACGGACAATCCCTTCGTCCTCGGAGACTACCCCGAGCTGACGTCGCTGTCATTGAGCAACAACAAGAACGTGGATGTGCTGGACGTGACCAAATGCACCAAGCTCGAAGACCTGTTCATAAACGGGTGCAGCTTCGAGCTGATCGACGTCTCACAGGCACCCGCCCTGCGCACTCTCAATGTGGCTGACAACAAAATCCGCAGCCTTGATCTGGGCAACAACACCAGCATAAGCACGCTCAACATATCCGGCAACCCCATGACGGTGCTCGATGTGTCAAAGCTGCCGAGCATCTCTTCCCTCAACATCAGCAACACGCAGATTTCGCGCGTCGACTTGATGGAAGCATTCTTCCTGAAGTCATTCAACGCTTCGAACACGCTGCTCGAGTTCGTTGACTTCAACGGCCTTCAGGCAAACCGTGTCGACCGCATTGACCTGCGCAACTGCCCCAACTTCACCCCCGAATCGATGAACTACACCCTGCGCACTGTCCCGGTAGCAAAGACAAGCTACGGCGAGCAGCCTAACCTGCTCATCGAAGGGTCTAACGGAGAACACGCAGACACCAGCTACCCGACAAGCCAGGACTTCCAGTGGATATGCGACGTGCAGGGCGACGGCACTGCAAAGAACACCCCGGTTGCAGTGACTCTCGAAGGCGCGACTGACACCGGCGAAAACAAGACCGGCTCACTCGAACACCTCTATTCGCATTTCGGCATGGGCCTGGACTACGACCTCGACGTGATGCAGACCGACGGCGGCAAGTTCATCCTCTGCCAGTGGCAGGCACCGTACTTCCAGACAATACAGAGCGTTAACGAGACCGCACTCAAGGGTGTGCCCATGTATGTATATTCATACCCCGAAGAAGGCAAGCGCTTCAAGAGCGTAACCGTGAACGGCAAGGAAATCTTCAGCCCATGGTTCATCGTTTCCGAGCCCTCTACCATCAAGGTGAACTACACTTCCGAAATGGCATCCGTATCGTTTGACGTCAAGCAGGGACAGGAAATGTCCATGCTTGTCAACACTGTCACCTCCGGCAGCTCTGTATGGGTAGACTGGGGCACTGGCGCACGCACTGAATACACCGGCCAGAACGCATACCTCTCCGGCAGCGACCGCCTCACCGGCTCTCGCATCGACGGCACCACAGCCGGCACTCGCGTCACTGTCTACGGCGACCTCGCCGGCGTTGACGTTTCAGGCTTCGGCGAATACGGCGTAGCAATGGGCCTGTGGGACAACCAGATCCAGGCAATGGACCTCTCCAACGCCCCCGACCTCAAATTCTTCAGCGGCTACTGGAACCCCATCAAGACTATCGACCTGTCACAGAACACTGCCCTCGAAGTCCTCAACCTCAGCTACACCAGCCTGAAAACCATCGACCTGTCCCATAACCCGAACATAATCATGCTTGAGGCATACTCCGACTCATTCGGCGACGAAGAGGACGGCATCGCACTGCTCGACGCTATCGACGTCTCAAACATGCCCTATCTCCAGTATCTCGACGTGAAGGGCAACAACCTCACCTCACTCGACGTGACAAACAACAAATACCTAAAATGGCTCTACGCCCAGAACAACAAGCTTACGTCAATCGATTTGTCAAAGAACACCGACCTCGTTGACATAAGCGTGTCACGCAACCAGATACCCAGCATCGACCTGTCTCACAACAACGCGCTCACAGGACTGGCCATTGACGGCAACCTCCTGACCAGCCTTGACCTCTCCCAGAACCTGGAACTCGCGGACCTCTCTGTCTCCGGGAACGACATTCACTCGCTCGACCTGAGCAAGAACGCCCAGCTGCAGTTCATCTACATAAACGGCAACGGCATGACAGCTCCCGAGCTCAACGAGTTCTACTACACGCTGCCGCAGCGCATCGACAAGGGCGACGACGATGACGACCAGCCCAACCTGAGCTACAACCTCGCTGTCATCCAGGGCGGCGACGATAACGACAAGCTGAACGATGCTACCCGCGCAGACTCCAGCATCGCCGTTGACCGCGGCTGGACTCCGAGCCACCAGGGCACTAACGGCGGCTGCGAATGGGCATACCTCGACATCGTCAACCCGCTCCACGGCACTGTCAAGGTGGTTGACGCAGAGGGCAACGAGTACGCCAACGGCTCGAAGGTGACCAAATACCTTCCGCTGACTATCATCGCGACTCCCGACGCTGGTTATGCATACAGCACATACTCGCTCAACAACGAAGAGGCTGTCGGCAGCACCAATTTTGACATGCCCGGCATCTACACCAAGCTCCGTGTATCATTCATCAAGGACGGCGGTGTTGACGACGCAGCAGCCGACGACATGACCATCACCGCAGTTCGCGGCGGCATCCACGTCTGCGCTGACCTCGCAGTTGCCACTGTCTACACAACCGACGGCATCATCGCAGAGGGCGACGTGACCGTAGAGGGCGACCACATGATCGAGCTCCAGCCCGGTTGCTACATCGTCCGCCTCAACTCCGGCAAGGCCGTACGCACCGCAAAGGTAATCGTGAAATAACCCCGAACACTGAAATACAGACAAAGCCCGGGACTGCGGCAACACCCGGTCCCGGGCTTTGCCTTACATACTTGACAACCACTTAAATAAACAATCATGAACAAACTTTACGCAACAATGCTTGCCGCACTCGTCACCCTGCCGATGCTGGGACAGAGCAAGACGGTGCCGTACAGCAGCGACATCGGTGTCAACAACGCCGTTGACCCTGAATGGGAAACAGTGAACAACACCCGCGGAGCCAACGGCTTCACATGGGACCGGCAGACAACAGATTTCTCAACCCCAGGCACACTGGGCGGCGTATACCACGCATACGACAGCGACTATGCTGCCGACTGCTGGGTGATGTCGCCGATGATTACCCTCACCGCCGGCACTCAATACACCGTCAAGCTGTGGACTAAGACTCGCGGACTCGACTCGGAAAAATACGAAGTACGCATGGCATCTGAGCGCACTTCCGCAGCCATGAAAGCCGGCACACAGCTGATACGCAACGAGGACTACCTGCACTCGTCAGACTTCGAGCTGCAACAGATTACAGTCACCGTTCCAGCCACCGGCGACTACTCCTTCGGCATACACTGCTTCAGTGACGCCAACTCATACGACTTCTACGTAACCGGCTTCTCCATCACAGGCGAGGGCGGCGACCAACCCGACCCGGGGCCGACTCCCTCAACCGCCAAGGCTCTCCCTTACGAGGACGACTTCAGCAGCGAGACCACATTCGCCGCTGACTGGAAGTCCGTAGCCGGCCCTGACGCTGCCACGACAGCGGCTTGGAGCTACAACTCGTACTCCAAGTATGCAGAGTTCGACTCAGCCACCGGCATAAAGGAGGACAACTGGCTCGTGTCTCCGGCTATCAACTTCGACACTGCCGGCGAATACATGCTCAAAGCCACCTGCACTATCTACGGCGACCTCGGATTTGCCCTCGGCACTTCCGACACAGACATGAGCGGATACACCGAGCTGGCTTCGTATGAAGGCCTCACCGAGTTCAACAAGGAGTGCGAAGTGCCCTTCACAGTCACCACTCCCGGCAACTACCACATCGCATTCCACGCCAAAGCCGAGACTGGCACATACATGGGCTACCGCATCAATTATGTCAAGGTGTTGAAAAACGACCCCGTGCCGGCACTCGTGACCGACCTTACTGCCGCGCCGCAGGGCGAGGAGCTGAAAGTCAACCTGACATGGACCAACCCCGCCGTTGACCAGAAAGGCAACGCGCTGACAGAGCCGCTGACCGTCAAGCTGTACCGCAACGGCGAGCAGTTCCGCGAAATCAGCAACTGCACAGCCGGCGCAGCACAGGGTATCACCGACCAGCCCGAAGCTGCCGGCGTATACTCATACTATGTAATGGCATACAACGGCAACGGCTGCATCGACAGCGACCCGATCACCGTCAATGCCGGATATGTGGGACACCCCGTAGCCGCTATGCCCTACGCCTTTGACGCCACAACTGCCGGAGAAAACGAGTACGGTATGTTCACCGTGCTCGACGGAAACGCCGACGGCAACACATGGGTGTTCGACGCGGCAAGCTGGAGCAAGTCGTTCATGTCAAAAATGCCAGCAGACACGGAGGCAAACGAATACCTCGCCACCCCCTACCTGCAACTTCCCCAGGGCTACTACCGCATCAAAGTCAGCATCAACGCCCGCTTCAACAGCTATCAGATAGGCTATGCTACTGACCGCCACAACATCGCTTCGACATTCACACGGCTCGACGAGGTAGAGGACGTGCAAGAATACGGCTACCAGACCCGCGAAGTGGTGATGGACGCTTATAACGAAGGCGAATATGTCATCGTAGTACGCCACATCGGCACGACATCAAGCTCCGCATACTCTGACATCAAGGTCCAAAGCATCGAGGTCAACACACAGGCTGTCCTGCCGGAGCATGTCCTCGGACTGAGAGCAAATGTCCTCGAAAACAAGTCTGTTTCCGTAGAATGGCAAAACCCGACACTCGACATCGCACGCAGGAACCTTGACGACAACGAGCCGCTCGGCTACACCGTATACTGCGACGGCACAGCTATCCACACCGAGGCGGTATCATCACTCCACACCCCCGGCATCCGTGAGACATACGTCGCAAGCGACCTCACCCCGGGCTTGCACAAGTTCTCCGTAGTGATACGCAACGCCAACGGCGAGGCCGAGGGAGAAGCTCCCTACGACGTGGCTTACACAGGCGACTTCACAGCCATACCCTACATCACTACCGACTTCACTGGCTGGCAGGTGGTGTCAGAGACATCTCCTTACAACACCTGGACACGAAATGAGGAAACATCACTGTACTCCTGGAGCAAATACTACGGCGACCCCGACCCTGTATTCCTCACCTCCCCCTACTTCAAGCTCGAGGACGGACGTACTTACATAGTCAAGGTGACTGCAACAACAGGCGACGAAGACATGCAATGGCTGCTGGGCGCAGCAAAGGCCGCTGACCCCATGGCAATGTACGGCATCCTCACAGCAACCACTCCCGCCGGAACTACCACAGAACACTCCTTCAAGGTAAAGGCCAAGGGAGCGACACCATACTCAGCAAGCGACGGTGACAATGACGAGACTGTCTACTACATGAACCCCGAGAGCAGCGTATTCAGCATCGCTCCGCTGTCTCTGGGCAAGGTGACTGTCAACGCTTTCAGCATAGACTATGACATCGACACAGCTGTTGACAACATCTGCGCCGAGGGCGGCATAACATACCGCGACGGCATGCTCCACATCGCAGGACAGGCCACAGGCCTGACCGTATGCGACCTGGCAGGACGTGTCCTCCTCTCCATGCCCGCATGCACAGGCAGCATCGCTCTCGACGGCGAGGGCATCATGATAGCCACCGCGACAATCGGCGGCAAGACCGTGACACTGAAAGTGATGAGATAATTCCCTTTTCAAGCGACACAAGCCTGGAGGGCGCATCTGCAATATGGTGCGCCCTCCATTCTTTATGCGCCAGATGAAGCTTAACCGTATTTCAGGCTACTGCTAAATCGGCGTTAAATCAGCGGTTTGCATTTGATGTGCAAAATTAATGTGTTAATTTCGCAGTCGATTTAACACTAACGCAATAAGAGATTTATGAAGAGAATAATGACCTTGGCACTTTGGGGACTGACTATGCCGCTCGCCGTAATGGCCAAAGGCAACGTCACCGGGACTGTCTTCAAAAACGGAGACGGAACGCCCATCGACTTCGCCGTAGTCCAGCTGATTGACGCCAAGACCTCGCAGCCCACCGCATACGGTGCCCAGACCGACGAGGACGGAAACTTCACCATCCCTGATGTCAAGGACGGTGAATACATAGTACGCATCACCAACCTCGGCTCCGTGCCCCAAGAGCGCACAGTCACCATCGCCGGAGGCAATGCCTCAATAGGCAAAGTCGGCCTCTCCGACGACGAAAAGATGCTCGAGGAGGTCGTCGTAACCGGCGTGAAAGGGCAGATGCACTTCGAGCTCGACCGCAAAGTCTTCAACGTAGACAGCAACATCGCCTCCGCCGGCTCGTCAGCCTCGGAGCTGCTCGAGAACATACCCTCCGTAGAGGTAGACCAGGACGGCGAAGTATCGCTGCGAGGCAACTCCTCCGTAACAGTGTGGATAAACGGCAAGGAGTCGGGCATGACCTCCGACAACCGCGCGCAGATACTCGAGCAGATACCCGCCGAGACCATCGACCGCATCGAGGTAATAACCAACCCCTCCGCCAAGTACAACCCCGAAGGCACAGCCGGCATCATCAACATCATCCTCAAAAATGACCTGCGCACCGGCTACTTCGGAAGCGCGGAGGCAGGAGCCAACTCACGGGGCGGCGCCAACGTCAACGGCAACATCAACTACAACGTCGGACGCTTCGAGACATTCGCCGGCCTAGGCCTGCGAATGCGCCACAACAAGGGCGGCTCTGAAAGCCGCCGCCTGTTCGACAACGGCGACTACCTCAACTCTGACGCTACATCGCGCAACCACGGCGACAACATATTCCTCCGCCTCGGCGCGACATGGCACGTCACTGACCGCGACGACATCTACGCAAGCGGCTTCGCTATGTTCGGGCACCGCTGGGGACACTCGCAGACACAATACGCCTCCACCGTCCCCGGACAGTGGCGCAGCAACTCCAACCTCTCGCGCGAAAACAGCGACAGCCAGGGCGCGCACATCGAGTGGGGATACAAGCACTCATGGAACAGCTCCCACACCCTCGACGCAAACGTGTCGTTCAACCGCTGGGGAGGCCCGATGTGGACAGGCTACAACCAGGAGCAGACATTCGAGGACGGCAGCATCGCGTCCGTATATCAGGAGGAAGACCAGCACATAAACACAAACATCTGGGAAGCCAAGCTCGACTACACCAACCAGCTCACCAAATGGCTCAAGCTCGAAGCCGGATACAACGGCAACTACAGCCACGAGAACACCCCCGTATCAATCCTCACCGGCACGACGCAAGACAACGCCACGCTCGACCCGAGGCTCTACAACCGGTTCATATACAACAACAACGTCTCAGCCCTCTACCTGACGCTCGGCGGCAAATACCGCTCGTTCAGCTTCTCCGCCGGCCTGCGCTCCGAGTCATGGCAGGTGCGCACACGCTCCCTCGGATACGGACAGGCCAAGGCAGACGTGCCTGAATACAAGAAGAACTTCTTCGCCCTATTCCCCTCCGCGTTCATCTCATGGTCGCTGCCACACGACAACGAACTGCAGCTCAACTACACGCGCCGTCTGCGCCGCCCCTGGGGGCCGCAGCTCAACTCGTTCCGCAACATCGAGGACCCGACAAACATACACATGGGTAATCCCGAACTCGAGCCAGAATACACCAACTCATTCGAGCTCAACTACATCAAGTCATGGACGCAGCACATGGTTTCGCTCTCAGCATACGTCCGCACGTCAGACAACATGATCAGCCACATATCATTCATGGGAGAATCATCTATCACCCCGGGCGAGCAGACCATGTACCAATCACACGCCAACGTCGGCAAGCAGGTCAACTCCGGCTGCGAAATCGTTGTCAAGAACAACCTCTTCAACCGCGTCCTTGACCTGACCACAACCGCAAACCTCTACAACAACCATATCAGCGCATGGAGCACGATTTACCCCATGGACGGCGTGGACTACAAAATCTCCGGCGCACGCCAGAACAGCTTCGCTTGGGACATCCGCTGCATGGCATCTGTACGCATGCCATGGGGTCTGTCGTTCCAGGCAACGGGACGATACAACTCGCGAACATTCACCGCGCAAGGCACACGCGAACCCGGCTGGGATATAGAGGCCGGCATACGCAAGACGGCCGGTAACTGGTCATTCTCGCTCAACTGCCGCGACATCTTCAACTCGCGCCGCATGCACAACTTCACCTACGGCGACGGCTACAGCCAAGAGGACAAACGCTGGCGAAGTGGGCGCACTCTGCGGCTGACCATCAAATACAGCTTCGGCAACATGAAGTCACGCAAGAACGCGCTGCTCAACGACCAGGAACCCATCGACGCAAGCGGATACGGCGGCGATTGACGCACCGCACGCGCATTCGCGCTGCATGACACCATACACCCGGGGCGGCACTTTCAAATGCCGCCCTCGCTGTTATATGCCCAATAAACCTTCGTGCTTTCCGAGTGCGCGGAACTCTCCGAGCTCTCGCCTTTGTCCCATAATTCGCCTTGCTGCAAATGCACTTCTCTCCGTAAGAGAAATTTTGGTTTTGCAAAGTTAGCGTAAACTTCTGATTTTTACAATACTTGACCGCATTTTACCACTGCCTTTTTCACCTCCAAAAGGCTATTCTGTGCGCTTCTCTTGCGCAATCTCAATCACAATATTCTGACAGTTAGCGTCTTATCGTCATGAATTTCTCTTACGGAGAGAAATTACGCACCAAGAGCCGTCAACTCGCTGATTACCATAGTGTAAGAACTTCCGCGTCGTAAAGAGATACGATAAGAGATGTCCTGCATACCCGCTCGCGCTGCCTCTCTCCGTGACAGAAGTTTGCAAATGAACTAAAACCGATTTATATGCATACGCTGATAGCAAACACGGGTATCCAGACACTGACGTTCCGTATATCCATTGACACACAAGACCGCCACAAACAGTGGTTTCACGAGTGGTACGACAACGACAGCGGCGAGTGGAAACTCGAGCCGGTACATGAGGTTTGCTCCGAAGACCAAGGCGCGTGGCACTACCGCAAGGCCGAGCTGAGCCGCGCCGGCTTCCTCGCCGCCGGCGTGACTTCGATTGAAATCAGCGACCTGCAGCATGCAGGCATATCGCCGCTTATGGCAGACGGCGAAATGTGCAGCGGCGTACCAGGTGAAGTCTTCAGCCTCACCTTTTCCGACAAGGCCAACTCGTTCAACGCTTTCGTGAACGAATGGCTGCCCGCCCCCTACTTCTTCAACCGCACCGAACACAGGCAGACATTCGGCCCGCTCAACTGGGCGCGCTTCAAGCTCGTGCCGGCTGGGGAGGATGGCAGCCGCAAGCTGTACGATGTGCTGCTCGCCTTTGACACACGAGCGAAATACGACGGTGACATAGCGGAAAGCGAAACACCTGTGTTCCGCGACCGCTACGGCCTCGACATCGACCTGTCGCTGTGCAACAACACCCTTGCCCTCTTCGACTTCTGCTCCTCCGGCAAGCAGTGGAGCTACGTTGACGAGCATCTCCTGCACCTGGTGCACCCCGGAGTGGCGCGTGTCGGGCTGCTGAAGGGCAACAACATACGCCGCATGGGATATGTGGCGTCCTACATATTTCTGATCAGCTACCTGCAAGAGAAGAACCTGCTGCCGGCAGTCAAGATGCACCGTGCCGACAGCGTGGTGACACGCGACGTTGACATGGTAATCGACATCGGCAACTCGCGCACTACGGCATTGTTGACAGAGGAGCATGAGGGGCAGCAGGATTATTTCAAGCAGGTGCGCCCGCTATCGCTGACGGACTATACAGACATGCTGGCATACGACGATGAGGGCAAAGCGCTCATACGCACATACAACGAGCCGTTTGACATGCGGCTGGTGTTCCGCAAGGCAAGTTTCGGCAGCTTCGGGCCGCGCGACAGCCGACAGTTCGTCTATCCCAGCTTCGTCCGCCTCGGGCAGGAAGCCAACGTCCTGATACACCGCGCCTCTTCCGGCGACGGCAACGCCACTGGCGCGCTCTCGACATATTCCAGCCCCAAGCGATACCTGTGGGACAAGAATCCAAGCCACGAGGAGTGGCGGTTTCTCGTGCTGCCGGGAGAACCGGACGACCATGTGCTCAACCTGCCGGGCATCTCCTCGATGCTCCGCAGCGACGGACGCTTCGACCCCAATGGCGAGGGAGGGCAGTCGTCGCATTATTCGAGGCAGTCCCTCATGACACTCTCGCTGCTCGAAATGCTGGTACAGGCGCACACCCAGATCAACGGCATACTCCACCGGTCAGCTGAACACGGCTTCGGAGACCCTGAAAAGCCACGCCGCATCAAGCGCGTCATAGTCACCTGCCCCACCGCCATGTCCAAGCTGGAACGCGAGGCTCTGCTGCGCTGCGCCGGGGACGCTGTCAAGCTGTTCTCATCGTTCTTCGGCATAGCCAAGGGCGACATGGCGGAGGTCATACCGCAGCCCGGCTCGCCCAGAGACGACACGCCCTCGCTGTATTACGACGAGGCTACCTGCTCGCAGCTCGTGTACATGTACGGCGAGGCCGGACACAAGTACAAGGGGTGCTGCGGCGAGTTCTTCCGCCTGTACGGCAGACAGGAGGGCGACTGCCCGCCGTCGCTCACCGTCGGCTCGCTTGACATCGGAGCCGGAACGACCGACCTCATGATAAGCCGCTACACCTACGAGAAGGGCGATGTGACCACACTGTCGCCAGAACCCGTGTTCTACGACAGCTTCTATTTCGCCGGCGACGACATGCTCAACGGCATGGTGAAAAACGTGATGCTCCTGAGCGAGGACAGCGCGTTGCGCCGCGCCCTGCACCACCTCTCCCACCAGGACTACCGCCAGCGCATGAAGAACTTCTTCGGCCCTGACCACAACAACCAGACCCTTGCCGACCGCATGCTCCGCAAGGACTTCAACATACAATACTCCGTGCCGCTGATGTGCCATTTCCTCGAGCTGCTCAAGAGCGGCAGCAAGGACTGCATGGTGCGCTATGAGGACGTGTTCGCTGAATGTCCCCCCAACGAAAGCGTGATACGCGGATTTGCCCGCAAGACCGGGGAGCGCGGCAACGAGGGCATCGACGTGACCAAGCTGGAATGGCGGTTTGACCGGCAGGCTGTGTCCTCTGTCGTGGAGAAGGAGTTCGAACCGCTGCTCAAGAAGGTGGCGACCATAATGTACGCGTACGCCTGCGACCTGATACTTCTCTCAGGACGGCCGGCATCACTGCCCGCAGTGCGCGAGATTTTCCTGAAATACTACCCCATCTCGCCTGACCGCCTCATCTTGCTCAACAACTACTATGTCGGCGACTGGTACCCCTTCGGCAACAACACAGGCTACATCACCAACCCCAAGACCATTGTGGCAATGGGCGGGCTGATAGCCCACTACGCCTCCGAACTCGGCGGAATGGACAGCTTCGTAGTCAACCTCGAGAAACTGCGCACCGGGCTGAAGTCTACGGTCAACTACATCGAGGCCTCACGCGACGGCCAGCCGATAGAGTACTTCATAACACCTGAAAACGCGCAGGGCGACCTGACCGTAAGCCAGCTGCCGGCACAGCTGACTGTGCGCCAGATCGGCATGGACACATACCCGAGCCGTCCGCTGTACACCATCGCCTTCGACCGCGCCCGCATCGCAGACCGCATACGCCGCAAGGCGTTCCTGACAGACGGCACTACGCTGACTGACAACCAGGTCAGAGCATTGACTGTGAACGCCATAGACACCCTGCGACAGCGCATGCCATTCAAGCTGACAATACAGCGCGACAGCGACGACAAGGAAAGCCTCTCAATAGTTTCCGCAATCGACCGACACGGCAACGAAGTCCAAGACGGGAACCTGGAGATACACATCCAGAGCCTCGGCACAGACGACCGCTACTGGCTCGACTCAGGCGCGTTTAACTTCTGACACCACACGACATGACACACGACATAGACAGACATATATCCATAATCAACGACGCTCTCGCATGGGCGCAAGAGTACGGCAAGAACTCATTCCCCGCAGAGCAGTTCAAAAACTACCGTCGCGAGCTGGCCAAGATACGCGGCGTACTGTCGTCCAAATGCTCCGCCGCAGCATACGGCGAGAGCCAGGTGGGCAAGTCATACCTCATGAGCAGCCTCCTCTCCTCCGCCGACTGCCCCTTTGAGATTGAGAACGGAGGCAGGAGGTACAGCTTCATCGACGAGCTGAACCCAAGCGGCGGCAACAACGCCAAAATCGAGTCCACCGGCGTTATAACACGCTTCACCATGAGCCGCCCGGCACAGAAGCCAGATGGAATGATACACGTCTCCATCCTCTCCGTGCTTGACATAATACTCCTGCTGGCAGACTCGTATTACAACGACATCAAGATAGACCCAGACAAGTCGCTGTCCGCCAACTCGATAAACTCCAAGCTGAACGAACTCGCCACGCTGTGGAGCGGCAAGCCTGCGCAACAGGACATCATAACCGAAGACGACATCCTCGACATCAACGACTACATACGCGAGGTGATAGGCAACGCCGCTGCAGCTGTCTACCAGTCCAACTTCTGCAAGGTCGTCGCACCGGTCATTTGCCGTGTCCCGCACCAGTGCTGGCCGGACGTGTTCAGCCTGCTGTGGAACCAGAACGCCGAGATAACCCGGCTCTTCGCCACCCTCATCAACGCCTGCGAGAAAATCGGCTTCCGCCGCGAGGTGTTCGTGCCTTTCGACGCGGTGCTGCGCAGCAAGGGCACTCTGCTCAAAATAGAATGGCTCGACACAGTATGCGGCGCGAAGCCTGCCGTCAGCGACGACGGCAGCAACGACGACGTGCCGGTCACGGACATCTATGACGCGGCAGGCCAGCTGGTTGCCCGCGACTTCAACAAGGGGGAACTGTCCGCCCTGACAGCCGAACTGACATTCGAGCTGCCCACGCAGCTTGCCGAGGAGCGAAAATTCCTCGACCGGATGGACTTGCTCGACTTCCCCGGAGCAAGGTCACGCGAAAAATACAAGGAGAGCGAAATCGCCACCGTGCTGCCACGCATGTTGCGGCGCGGCAAAGTCGCGTACCTGTTCAACAAATACTCGCGCTCGCAACAGATAGGCTGCGTCCTGTTCTGCCACCACAACGACCAGAAAGCCGAACCAACCATCGGCGACACGATAAACAGCTGGATAGAGGACAACATCGGCAAGGACGCGCAGGAGCGGACACGGATGCTGCAGGACACCCGCGGCATCTCGCCGCTGTTCCTCATCGCCACGAAATTCAACATCGACCTGGAGTGCACCAAGACCGACAAGCCGGACGGCACATCGACCCTCGACAAGCACTGGGACCGATTCGACACAGTGCTGCCCGAAATTGTCGGCCCGAGCAAGTGGCTCGACCAGTGGACTGTATCTGCCGGTGTCGCCAAGCCGTTCCAAAGCATCTACCCACTGCGAGACTTCTACTGGTCTGCCAAAAACGGCCTGTTCGACGGCTACAGCGACGGCGAGACGAAATCGCCGGAGAAGAGCCCCCATTTCCACCCCGGCTTCCCGGGATACATGGACTGCCTCAGGAGAAGTTTCCTCAGCAACCAGTTCGTCCGTGACCATTTCGCCAGCCCTGAAAAGACATGGGACGAAGTCGCCACGCTTAACAACGACGGCTCGAAGCCCATAATCCGCGACCTCGGCGAAATATCGGGAGTGCTGGACGAGGCGCGCCGCAAGAGATGCCTCGAAAGGCTCATTGCCCTCAAAAAGGCTATCGACAGCACATTGCGAGTGTATTACGACGACACCGACGACGAGGCCAAAGACAAGAAAGTCCGCGCCATAGCCGGCCAGATACGGCGCACCCTGACGTCAGCTATCGCCCGCGACCCAGGCACATTCGGCGGTGTGATAGACCGCCTTATGGTCAGCCCCGAGGCGATACGCAACATGGCATACGACATCATAGTGCTTCACACCGACAAGCCCCGCGACTTCAACAACATCAACATACTCCACGCAAATGCCGGCATTGACTCCGCCGCCCCGAGACAGGAGAACGTCAGGCGGCTCATGTCCTTCACCCAGCTTGACACAGAGGACGAACTGAGCGAATACCTGAAGTCACAGGGCACGACTATCGACGAGGTCATCTCCGGCGACACGAACAAACTCGCCACAATCGGAGGCGTCATCACCAAGCATGCCACAGGCTACTGGACAGACCACCTCAACCGCGCCGCAGCGGAGATGTCAGAGACACTGCCCTGCGCCGACGAGCTGGTGTTCATGCTCACAACCCTGTTCAGCAAGCTGGGCGCAGACCGCGCCATGGCAGAGCGCATCGACCGCTACACATCGCTGTTCGGCACTGAGGAGCAGATAAACGCTATCGGCGACTACGCCTCGCTAACGCTCAACAGCTTCGTCAGCACCGTAGGCCGTGAATATATGCCCGACAGCGAGCTGGAGAACCTGCGCAGCAAGGCCGTCCGCTGCAACATCGCCATCGACCTGTCGCCCACTGCATGGGAAAAAGCCGCCGAGCCGCAGCCGCTCGAGGAGACCCTCCGCGTGTTTGACGACGCGGCAAAAATACTCAACAGCCAGCACGTCAACATGGACGCGCTGCGCCGGCTGCCATTCTGGAGCAACTACTACAAATGGGAAAACCTCGTGTTCATCGGCCTGCTCTACTCGTCAGACATCTCGCACTGCGACCCCATCAGCAACGGCAAAGTCCGGGACTTGATAGACCGCAACCAGGCTCTTTACTCAGGACAATGACATGGAAGACAAGCACACATTCATAGGGAAACGGAAAGTCTGCAGCACAGACCCTTGCGACTTCACAGACTATCAGGGCATCGGCAGCGACCCGATGTACAGACGGTACGAGAGCGTGCGGAGCATCGTCGGCCACGTCATTGACCCGGCCTTCACGCACTTCCTCGCAGCTCCGGACTATTCCACAGAAGAAGATGTAATCAACTGGTACATCGACGACTGGACGGAAACCCCGGAACGGCTCGCGGACATGACAGGCGACAAGCGGACACGGTACGCCGCCGTGAGAGACGCGACCTTGGCGCATTACCGCGCCGCGCTCGACAGCCTTTCGGGCGACGAGCTGCAGATCATGCTCGGGGCTTTGGTCAGCGCCGGCGACGACGAGCTGACATTCGGCTGCGACGGCAAGGTGTTCACAGTCGCATGGGGCATGAGGGTTGACACCAGCAAGCACCCCATAACCGGCGAGGTGATACACGAATCGCCATACCGCGTCAAGCACGACGTGACTTTCGACCCGGGCGAACACGGACGCATAGCCTCTCCCCTCGGCGGCAAAATCGCGCTCGAAGAGGGCGCGGAGATAACGCAAAACGACATACCCACAGTCGAAGCAGACAGCGGCTACGAGTTTACCGGCTGGCAGCCCGCGCCCCTCGGCGCCAAAGTCACCGGCGACCTCTTATTCACAGCAGCATACCGCGTGGAGATACCCCCACTCCCGGCGCCAGACCCCGTACCCGTTCCAGAGCCGCAAGATGCCGTATGCCGCTTCAACGCCGGCCTGCACGGCTCGCTGCGCGGCGAGGGGATATTGACACGCCCCCTCGGCTATGTGCTGACGCCAGCCGACATTCCGCAGGTCATGCCCGAAAAGGGATGGACGTTCAAGGGCTGGTCTGCAAATCCGCTGAACGTTTGCCTCAACGGCGACATGACATTCGAGGCCGTCTACGAGAAGAAACAGCCTTGGTACACGCGGCTGTGGAACAGCTGGTTGAAATGGCTGCTGCTCGCACTGCTGGCACTGCTCCTGCTGCTCCTCCTCTCATGGCTGTTCCCCAACTGCCGCGGCTGCACGCACACAGTCAACGGCGTGGCTGACCTCGACCGCGTCGTCACCGCAACTGGCGACACGATAGACAACAACGGATATGTCAAGCCCATACCCCTCAACGACGGCAAGCTCCCCGACGGCGAAGCCATCGTCGCCCCCATACGCGGCGAGGACGGCAAAGCGCCCAACATAATCCGCAACCCTGGTGTGCCGCCAGTCATGGCAAACCGCCTGTTCCTCTTCCTCGAGGACGAAAGCGACAGCGTGGACGCGCTCGCCGACGACTTCAAGAAGGCCTACCCCGACGACAAGTACAGCATCGTCGGCTACGACCGCGACGTGAAGTCGCTCGTCATACAGATACCCGAAAACGAGCGCGACAACATACGCCAGACCATCAACCAGCGCATTCCGAACCACCGCTTCCTCGTCTTTGACGAGCAGATATACGAAATCAACGCAGGCCTCAAAGGGGCGAGCGACACCTACTCCGGCGCGGCAAACGGCTGGCACATTGACGCTGTGCGTGCGCGGCAAGGGTGGAGCATCACCAAAGGCTCGCCCGAAGTCACCGTCGCTGTCGTTGACGACGGCATCGACGCGGGACACCCGATGTTCACCGGGCGCATCAAGGACGCATACAACGTATACACGCAGAACAACCGCCTGAGCCGAGGCGTAGGGCACGGCACACACACCGCCGGGCTTGCCGTCGGCTCGCTGCAATACCTCAGCCGTGGAGCAGCCGGCATCGCCCCGGACTGCAAGCTGATGCCCGTCCAGGTCGTTGACAACAGCGTCTGCCCGATGTCCGCCCTCGTGAGCGGCATCATGTACGCCATCCACAAAGGCGCGGACGTGGTCAACATATCCATTGCACCCAC
>ERZ808240.1388-NODE-1388-length-30380-cov-18.196669_pt1 | contig 30380 bp, 33 predicted proteins | sample MGYA00521084_ERZ808240 | MGnify/ENA primary metagenome ERZ808240 (study PRJEB31516, sample SAMN03275571) | gut metagenome | biome: mammalia-associated habitat; material: feces | host: Papio cynocephalus | place: Kenya | collected 2012-08-06 ... | reverse complement strand
TAGATATTTAGCATATGTTTCACGTGAAACTTATTTGTGTTTGTTTAATATATAACACTTTGGTAATTATTTATGATTCAGAAGGTTAAATTTGTTTATATTATTAAAGTTATTAACATTATTTTTTATAAGTTTCACGTGAAACATGAATATATATTATTTTAATGTAAAGTAAATTATAATATTTATTTAGTAAAAATATTTCTCGGGAAATATTTTGTTCGATATTTAATTATGAATTCTTATATTTATTGTGTGTAATTAATATGAATTTATTATTATTTTAAATGTTTTCCACATTATTTTCTTGTTATCTATTAATTGTTGTGGTATATTATATTTGTGCAATGTGTATGTAATAACCTGGTCAGATTAGGAATAAAGCAGCCATATTTACCTCTACGCATGTGCACTTTTTTTATTTGAAATGGAGATGTTAATTATGATAGATGATGTATATAAATTATTAATAAAGTTATCTAATAAAGCTATTAATCATAATGAGGTACCTGTTGCAGCTGTTTTAGTTGCTGATGGTAAAATTGTTTCATATGCTTATAATAAACGTCATAAAAGTAATTGTGTTTTTGATCATGCGGAAATTATTGCTATTTCAAAATATTCTAAAAAAATAAACGAGTGGAGATTAAACAAATGTACGCTATACGTAACAATTGAACCGTGTGATATGTGTAAGTTATTTATTCGCGAAAGTAGAATTGAAAATGTGTATTATTTATTTGAAAAAAGTACTGATAAGAAGATGTATTCGAAAACAAATTTTTATAAAATAGATAATGATATTTTTGAAAATGAATATAAAAAAATAAGTGATTTGTTTTGGAAAAATAGGAGATAAATGGTATAATTAGTAGTAGGTGGTGATGCGGATGGCATATAAGGTTTTATATAGAAAATATCGACCTGATTCTTTTGAAAATTTATATGGACAAGAAGCTATTAAAAAGTTACTTTCAGAATCAATTGTTTTAAATAAAGTATCACATGCTTATTTGTTTCATGGTCCTAGAGGTACTGGTAAGACAAGTACTGCTAAAATATTTGCTAAAGCAATTAATTGTGAAAATAATGTAGATGGTAATCCTTGTAATAAGTGCAATAGTTGTGTTAATTTTAGTGAATCACCTGATATAATTGAAATAGATGCCGCTAGTAATAATGGTGTTGACGAAATAAGAAATTTACGTGATAGTGCTAAAATACTGCCGACTTTTTCAAAATATAAGATTTATATTATTGATGAAGTTCATATGTTATCTGGTAGTGCTTGGAATGCTTTTTTAAAGACATTAGAAGAGCCGCCTAGTCATGTTATATTTATTTTAGCTACAACCGAATTACAAAAAATTCCTCTTACTATTTTGTCAAGATGTCAACGTTTTTCTTTTAAGAAATTGACACCTGATATTATTGTAGGTAATATATTAAGAATTTCTAAATTAGAAAATATTGAAATTACTGAATCTGCTGCTAACTTGATTGCTGAACTTGCTGATGGGGCAATGAGAGATGCTTTAAGTATGCTTGATCAATTATCTAAAGAAAATGTTTTAATTGATGATAAACTCATTGGTGATACTTTTGGTTTTGTTGGATCAAAGGATGTAGAGAAGATTTTTGAATTATTAAATGATGCTTGTTATGAAGATGTTAACTCTATATTTAATGAATATGGTGATAAGGGATTAAATATTAATTTATTTGTAAATAAAATTATTGCTTATATCTTTGATTTAGAAATGAAAATTATTAATGGTATGAATTATCCAATTGCTGTATGTGATTTAAAAAATATGGCGTTTGATTTATCAAATGTTTTTGGTAAAAAGAATTCTTTAGATTTAATTAAAATTATCTTGTTTAGTTATTATCAAAAATGTAAAGTTGATAATTGTGATAAAATAAAAATTACGGAGAAGTCAAGTGATAATGGTACAATTGACAAAAAAATAAATAAAGTTGACAATTTGTCAATTGACAAAGTAGTAAATAATTTAGAACAAAAACATGATATTAAAGAAGAAACAAAAGTTGAGGTTATTAATAGTTTAGATAATAAAGAAGATACTTTATATGTTGGTATTAATGTTAGTAGTTCTAAAAAGAAAATAACTGATGAATTTATTAAAATTAGAATAAATAATTCTTATGTTAATGCCAGTCGTGATTGTAAAAAAAATTTTACTGAATTATGGAAAAAATTTTTAAATGATATTGATTTTGATAATAATCATGATTTATTAAATTTAATTGAAAATGTAAGTATTGAAGTTGTTTCACCAACAAATGTTATTTTTGCCAATAAGTCTCAATCGACAGTTTTATTATTTAATGAAAGTTTGGATTTGATTGAGAATGCTTTTAATAAAGCGTGTAAAAATAAAAAAAGTTTTATTTGTTTAACACTTAATGATTGGAACATTGAAAAAAATAGATATATGGAATTACTTAAAAATAAACAAAATAATTTTGTATATATAGAAGAAAAAGATGATATAATTAATGAAGATGATGCGAATTTATCAGTATCAATTGCAAATGATTTGTTTGGTGATTCGCTATTAGAAGTTAAATAAGGAAGAGGAATGATATTATGAATATGCAAAAATTAATGCAAGAAGCACAAAAAATGCAAAGAGTTATAATAGAAAAACAAGAAGAAATTTTTAAAACAAATTATGAAGGTAAATCTGGATTTGTTACTGTTGTTTTAAGTGGTAAGAAAGAAATGGTTTCTATAAAAATAGATACTCCATCATTAACTGATACTGAGGATATTGATGCTTTACAAGATATGATTAAAATTGCTCATAATGAAGCGGTTTCTAAAATTGATAAGGACGTAGAAGTTAAACTTGGTGCTTATGCTAAAGGTTTAAATGGTTTGATATAATGATTTATCCTAAGGAACTAGAAGAATTAATTGAGTATTTTAAAAAGTTGCCGGGAATTGGTGAAAAGTCTGCTGAAAGACTTGCAATTTCATTACTTGATTTTTCAGAAGATGATATAAATTTATTTACAAAATGTATATTGAATGGTAAAAAGAATTTACATCCTTGCCGTATATGTGGAAATATAACCTCCGGTGATGTATGCTCAGTTTGTGATAATGATTATAGAAATAAAAATTTGATATGTGTTGTTGAAGATTTTAAAAGTATATTTGCTTTTGAAAAAATGGGAAAGTATCAAGGGGTTTATCATGTCTTAGGTGGACTAATTTCTCCTATTGATGGTATTGGTCCTGATGAATTAAATATTGATAGTTTATTTGAACGTTGTAATAATGATGATGTAGAACTTGTAATTGCTTTAAAGCCTACAATTGAAGGTGAAACTACAACACAATATATTAAAAAAATATTAGAAAAAATGAATACGAAAATTTCAAGATTATCTTATGGATTACCTGTTGGAACAGAACTTGATTACTTAGATTCATTAACATTAGAAAGGGCATTTGAAGATAGAAAAAATATTGCATAAATTTAAATAAGAATAATATAATTAATTGTGATAAACATGTTATTAAAATTACTGAAAAAAATTTGTTATTCATTTTTAATGATTTATAGTTTTGATATAGTTCTTAGTGGCTTTAATGTTGTTGTACCAATTAATTTAATTACTGTCTTGGTGGTATTTTGTTTAGGATATCCGGGACTAATTATGATTGCTTTATCTTTTCTACTTTTAATGTAGATTTTGGGTATGAAGGAAGAAAATATTAAATATTTATCTAATGTAATAGATGAGAATAAACTTTCTCATGCTTTTTTAGTGGAATCAAATAATTATGAAGATGTTATGAATAGCGTTTTTAAATTATTTTTAGAAAAGAAAATGATATTTAATATTGATGATATCGAGAATAATATTTCAGTTAGAATTTTAAGACCTATTGATAATTTAATTGATAAAGATCAAATTTTAAATTTACAAGAATTTTTAGCTACAATGTCTTTTGATGGGTACTATAAATTATTTTTTATTTTAAATGCTGGTTTAATGAATGAACAATCTGTTAATAAATTATTAAAAGTTTTAGAGGAACCTAATGATAAAGTTGTTGGATTTTTAATTAGTGATAATTCAAATGAGTTATTGCCTACGTTATTAAGTAGATGTCAAGTTTTAAAAAATGATATTGATGTAAATAATGTGGTAGTAGATGAAGATATTTTTAATAATTTATGTAAATTTAAAAATTTTGATTTTGAAGATTATATAAAATTTAAGGTTGTTGTGTCAAAATTAGATAAAGTCGTAATAAATAACTTATTTATAAAATATTTAGCTTATTTGAATAGCGAAAATGATATTTTTTATTTGAAGGTAAATGATTTTTTAAATAATTTAAGATATAATGTTAATATTGATTTGGCACTTGATAAACTATATTTTGAGAGTTTAGAATAAATTTTTATTTTGAAAGGAGTGATAAAATGGTTGTTGGTGTAAAATTTAAAGATAGTGAGAAATGTAATTATTTTGAAGCAAATGGAATTGAATTAAAAAAGGATGATTATGTTATTGTTCAGTCTGATAATGGTACTTTATTTGGAAAGGTATTTAATATTTCTAATGAAGAAAATAATAATGATTTAAATAATGTTGTTAGAATTGCTAGTAAAAAGGATTATGATATTTATTTAAAGAATTTAGCTGATGCAAAGGAAGCACTTAATTTTGCTAAAGTTTCAGCTAAAAATTTAGAACTAAAAATGCAATTTGTAGATTCTAGTTTTAATTTTGATCGTACTCAATTATTAATTAACTTTGTTTCAGATGAAAGAATTGACTTTAGGGAATTAGTTAAGATACTTGCTGGTAAATATAAAACTAGAATTGAATTACATCAAATAGGCATTAGGGATAAGGCAAGAAAAATATCTGGTTTAGGTCCTTGTGGTAGACCTTTGTGTTGTGGCAGTTTTTTAAATGAACTCGAAGCAGTTGGAATTAATATGGCTAAGAATCAAAATATTGCTTTAAACCCTTCTAAAATAAATGGCGCTTGTGGAAGATTGTTGTGTTGTTTAGCATATGAAGATGAAAATTACAGTTATTATAGAAGTTTGCTTCCTAAAATTGGTAGTGAAGTTACCTATGAAGGAAAAAAATATAAAGTTTTAACTATTAACGTTTTAAAAATGTCATATGTAATTAATGTTGATGGTGAATTAAAAGAAATTGTAGTTGATAATTATGAAAGAAATTAATGATTTATATGATTATGGTTATAAGATTGTCCAAAATTCGAATTATTTTAAATTTTCTTTAGATTCGATGTTACTTGCCAATTTTGTAAGTATTAATATGTCAGATAGTAAATTACTTGATTTTTGTACGGGTAATTGTCCAATCCCTATTATTTTGGCTAATTCAATTAAAAATATAGCGGCGTTTGAAGTTCAAAAGGAAATATATGAATTAGGGGATGAATCTTTGAAGTTAAATAATATAAATAATGTGAAATTAATTAATGATGATATTAAAAATATTGGTAATTATTATGATGAAGGATATTTTGATATTATTACTTGTAATCCGCCTTATTTTAAGGTTATTGATTCTTCTAAAATAAACGAAAATAGTGTTAAAGCGATTGCTAGACATGAAATACTTATTAAATTAGAGGATATTGTTTCCCTTGCTTATAAATATTTAAGAGATAAAGGTAAACTTTATATTGTTTATCGTCCTGATAGATTAATGGAACTTCTTAAGTTATTTGATAAATATAAGTTTGGGATTAAGAAATTGCAATGTTGTTATAATAATAATGATAGTTTATCTTCAATGATTTTAATTGAAGCAATGAAAAATGGACAAGATGATTTAAAAATATTGGCGCCACTTTATACAGAGAATTATAGGAGGTAGTAATGAAATTAATTGTTGGTCTAGGTAATCCTGGAAAGGAATATGAAAATACTAGACATAATATTGGCTTTTGGGTATTAGATAGCTATTTAGGTAATGTTTCTTTTAAACATGAAAAATTAGCTGATATATATAAAGATAATTCAATAATTTATATTAAACCTAATACTTTTATGAATTTATCTGGAGAAGCTGTTAAATATTATTTGAATTATTTTAAAATAGATAAAAAGGATTTGTTAGTTATTCAAGATGATCTTGATTTGCCTTTAGGAAAAATTAGAGTTAAAAATAATAGTTCTGCTGGTGGGCATAATGGGATTAAAAGTATTATTAATGAAATTGGTAGCAATGAATTTTTAAGATTAAAAGTTGGTATTTCTAAAAATAGTAACGATATTGTAGATTATGTTTTAGGAAAATTTTCTAAGGAAGAATGGAATGTTTTAAATAATTCTTGTAATGTGATTAATAATGTTATAAAAGATTTTATTAATGATGTTGATATAGAAAAATTAAAAAGTAGGTATAATTAAAATGGAATTTTTAGATAAAATATTTGATGAATTTAATAATAATTCTATTTCAGGATTAACTGATGAACTTAAGGGATTATATATTAAATATTTATGTAATAAATTTAAGAGAAATTTAATAGTTGTAACTAGTTCTTTGTATCAAGCAACTAATTATTATAATTTAATTAATAACTATTTTGAAAATAGTTACTTTTTTCCAATGGATGATTTTATAACTACCGTTCTTACTACTTCTTCACCTGATTTAATGGTTAAAAGATTAGAAACTTTGTCTTTAATAAGTAATAATAGTAAAAATAAGATTGTTGTAACTAATTTGGAAGGATTTTTAAAGTTTGTTCCTAAAAAAGATAATATTGTAAATCAGGATATTGTAATTAAAATAAACGATAAATTTAAGCGTATTGATTTAGAAGATAAATTATTTCAATATGGTTATAATAAGACAAGCATAGTTACTTCAACTGGAGAATATTCTGTTAGAGGATTTATAATTGATTTATTTCCGTATAATTATGATAAACCAATAAGAATTGAATTTTTTGGTGATGAAATAGATAGTATAAAAAAATTCGATGAAGAATCTCAGTTATCTACCGAAAATATAGGTTGTGTTACTATTAAGCCTTATAAGGAAAACTGTTTAGAATCTGACTCAACTTTATATGATATTTTAGATAATCCGATAGTTGTTAAAATAGATTCTGATAATATTAAGAAAGCTTATCTTGAATTACAAAATCAAATTCTTGAATATAAGGAATCTAATAATATTGATATTAATCATAAGTATATGGCTAATTTAGAAGATATTTATATTAAAGATGAATATGAACTTAATAATTTTGATAATATTAAAAGTTTGAAGGTTAATTCTCAATCAATGGATAATTTTAATTCTAATTTAGAGAATTTACAATTTTTTATTAATCATCGTAAAAATAGCATGATTACATTTTTGGCTATTAATTCTAAGGGATTAAAAGAAACTTTAAGTAATTTATTTAATGTAAGTTCTGATAAAAATTATTTCCCGGGAAATATTTATTTTTTAGATTATAAGATAAATCATGGTTTTGTATTTGATAAATATATTGTTATTTCCGAAAATGATATTATTGGTAGTAATTTTAGTGCTTCTTATTATAATCCAATTAAGATAGGTCGTAAGATTAAAGATTTCAGTGAAATTAAACCTGGTGATTATGTTGTTCATAGAGCACATGGCATTGGTATTTATGGTGGTGTGGTTAATCTAGTTAAAAATGGTTTTAATAAAGATTATATTGTTATAAGGTATGCTGATAATGACAAGGTATATATTCCAGTTGAAAAGATAAGTTCTATTTATAAATATGCTGATGCTGGTAGTGGTAATCAAAAAATTAATTCATTAAATTCTTTATCTTGGGCTAAAGCTAAAAGAAGGGTTCAAAGTAAAATCAAAGACATTTCTGATGAGCTTATTAGGCTTTATTCAGAAAGAAAAAAGATTACTAGTCCGGTATTTAAAGAGATGCCTGAAGAAGTTATGTTTGCGAGTGATTTTGAATATGTCGAAACTTCTGATCAGTTAAGATGTATTAATGAAGTATTAAATGATTTAGCTAGTAAGAAACCGATGGATAGATTACTTTGTGGTGATGTTGGTTTTGGTAAGACTGAAGTTGCTTTTAGAGGAATATTTAGAACTGTTATTAATGGATATCAAGCTGCTTATTTATGTCCAACTACAATTTTATCTAAACAGCAATATGAAAACGCTTTAAAGAGATTTAGAAATTTTCCTATTAGAATTGAAATTGTTAATAGATTTACTAGTCCTTGTGATTTTAAAAGAATTACTAAGGATTTGGAAGATGGTAAAGTAGATATTTTATTTGGAACTCATAAATTATTTAATGAAAATATTAAATTTAAAAAGTTAGGACTTCTTGTTGTTGATGAGGAACAACGGTTTGGTGTTAGTCAAAAAGAAAAAATTAAAAAGATGTGTAAAAACATTAATGTATTGACTTTGTCTGCAACTCCGATTCCTAGAACTTTAAAAATGGCGATGAGTGGACTTAGAGATTTATCAATTTTAGATACTGCTCCTGTGGATAGGTATCCAATTCAAACTTATGTGGCTCAAGATAATAATTTCTTGGTAAAAGAGGCTATTTATAAAGAGTTAAGTCGTAAGGGGCAAGTTTACTATTTATTTAATAATGTTGAAAAAATAGAAGATGAAGTAGATAAATTAAAGGGGATGGTTCCGGAAGCACGTATTTGTTTTGCTCATGGTAAGATGGACAAATCTCATTTGGAAAAGATAATTGACGATTTTGTTAATTATAAATTTGATATTTTAGTTTGTACTACAATAATTGAAACCGGTATAGATATATCGAACGTTAATACATTAATAATAAAAGATGCTCAAAATTTTGGTTTAAGTCAGTTATATCAGATTCGTGGAAGAGTTGGAAGAACTAATAAAATTGCTTATTCTTATTTGCTTTATAATAATAGCAAGATTATAAGTGAAGTAGCTGAAAAGAGATTAAATGCGATTAAAGAATTTACCGAACTTGGTAGTGGTTATAAAATCGCTATGAGGGATTTGTCTATAAGAGGTGCTGGAGATTTACTTGGTAGTGAACAGGCTGGATTCATAGACACTGTTGGTATTGATTTATTTACTAAAATGATGGAAGAGGCTGTATCAAAAATAAATGGTAATCCGATTAAAGAAGATGACACTGATAAATCACTTATTGATGTAAATACTCATATTGATGAAGATTATGTTCAAGATGAAAGTGTCAGAATTGAAATTCATCAATTAATTAATTCGATTTCAGATAATGAAAGTTTATTAAGAGTTAAGGGTGAATTAGAGGATCGTTTTGGTAAGTTAGATGAAAAGATAATTATTTATATGTATGAAGAATGGTTTGAAAAATTAGCCATGAAATTAAATATTAATAAAGTTGTTCAAAATAAAAATTTTGTAGAATTATATATTCCTAGTGATATTTCTAATAAGGTTAATGGAGAAAAACTATTTATGGTTTTATATAGTATTAATCCTAAGTTAAGTTTAAAATACTTTAATAAAGAGATAATTATTAAAGTAAATTTAACTAATTTAGATAAGCATTATATTTATTATTTGGTTCCTGTTTTAGAAGAAATAATTAATGAGGTAGAATAAAATTTTGAATTTATTGCAAACTAGTATTAGTGGTATATGTGAATAATGAATATGTAAGAAAAATAGATGAATTAGGTAGAATTGTTGTGCCTAAAGAATTAAGAAATAATCTTAAAATACAAGATAATGAGAATGTACTTATAACACAAAAAGATGATAATATTTGTATTTCTAAATATTCTTATTTGGAAAATTATAGTAAATTTTTGAATGATATTTGTACACTTTTTAATTTAGTTTATGGTTATGAATTTGTTATTAGAGATAAAGATAATGTTATATATTCCAATTATAAGAATTTTATTAATATTAGTTTAGATAGTCCAATTATTATTAATTCCATAAATATTGGTGTTATTTCTATTTATGGAGATAATGTTACTTTGACTGATGTGAAACTTATTTCTGGTATAATATCTATATATTTTATGTATATAAATGTTAAAGGTTAGGTAAATGTTTGTATTTACCTTTTCTTTTGTGATATTATCTTGTTTGAGGAGATGTTCTTATGTTTACTGATACTCATTGTCATGTTTTATCTGATAAATTTTATGATCCTATGTATGTGATTGATAATTTAGAAAGAGATAATATTAGAAGAATTATTATAAATGGTTTTAATATTAAATCTAATTGTGAGGTAATGGATTTAATTAATAATAATAATGTTTATGGAGCACTTGGAATTCATCCAGATAACATATCTGATTTTAATGATGATGCGAAGGACTTTATTAATAAAAATATTAAAAATAAAAAGATAATTGCGATTGGAGAAATTGGGTTGGATTACTTTCATAATAAAGAAAATAAAAAGGATCAGTTAGAAATGCTTGATTATTTTCTTGAGTTAGCTGAAAACAATAACTTGCCGGTGATAATTCATTCTAGAGAAGCTACTGGAGATTTACTTGAATTATTAAAGAAACATAAATGTAAAGGTATTATACATTGTTTTTCTGGAAGTTTGGAGACGGCAAGAGAATATATCAAACTTGGATATAAACTTGGAATTGGTGGCGTTCTAACTTTTAGAAATTGTAATTTAAAAGATGTATTAAAAGAAATAGATTTAAAGTATATTTTACTTGAAACAGATAGTCCTTATTTAGCGCCTGTTCCGCTTAGAGGATTACCTAATGAACCAGTGAATCTTAATATTATTGCTGAATATTTATGTTCAATCTATAATGTTTCATTAGAAGAACTTGCTAATACCTTGGAAGACAATTTTAATGATGTTTTTAATATATAGTTCGATTTTATGGACTTTTTTTTATTCTTTTGTTATTATTTATTTAAGGTAGTGATATAATTTGAAAAATAAAATTTTAGTAATTTTTGAAATTTACACTTTAATTATTATAGTTCTTTTGGCTTCTAGTGTTTCAACTGGTAAAAAAGAAACTAAAATTGATAATGAAAGTATTAATAAAAATATAGATTTAATTGCGAAAGCTAAAAAAGAAGAAGAGTTTATTCAAAATGATATTTATACTCCAATTGATTATTTTAATGGATTTTTAACTGGATACGTTGCTAATTGTCCTTTGTGTGGTGGAACACTTGGGTGTAATGGTCAAAATGTTTTAGATGGTACAATTTATTATAATGATGTAGATTATGGTGAAGTTAGAATTGTTGCATCTTCTAGTAATTTAAAGTGTGGTTCAATTGTTCAATTCAATTTAGATACTGTTTCTAATAAACCAATTACAGCAATCGTTCTTGATAGAGGTGTAACTGGTACTAATTTAGATTTATTAATGGAAAGCGAAGATGCGGCAATAAGATATGTTGGAGGAAGATTAATTTCTTATAGTGTCCTTAGAAATGGTTATAACAGATAGATTTTTAGGAGGTTTTTATGATTGATCATAAATTTAAAAAACAATATGGTCAAAATTTTTTAATGGATAAAAATATTTTAAATAAAATTTGTGATAGTATTAATCCCAATAAGAATGATTTGATTATTGAAATCGGCCCTGGTAGTGGTAATTTAACTAAAAGGTTAAAAGAGTATGAAGCAAATTTGGTGTGTTTTGAAATTGATAAATCATTAGATAAATATTTAAGTTTATTAGAAGATGATAAGACAAAAATTGTTTATGAAGATTTTATGAATGTGAATTTAGAAGAATTTGTAAAAAATTATAATTATGAAAATATTTATGTAATCGCTAATATTCCTTATTACATAACTACCCCTATAATTGAAAAAATAACCTTTTCTAATATTAAGGTTAATTCTCTTTTATTAATGGTTCAAAAAGAGGTTGCTGATAGACTATCTAGTGATAATGGAAATAAAGAATATGGGTATATAACAGTTTTATTAAATGCTTTTTATGATATTAATAAACTATTTAATGTTAATAGAAATTCTTTTTATCCGGTACCTAATGTGGATAGTGCTATTATTAAATTAGATAGTAAGAAATGTAATATTCTAAATTTTGAAAAATTTAATAAGTTAATTAAAAATGCTTTTAGATTTAAAAGAAAGACTTTAAAAAATAATTTGGTTGGTTATGATTTGGATTTAATAAATAATATATTAGGAGAATATGGTTATTCTTTATCAAATAGAGCAGAAGATATACCAGTAGATGTTTATATTGGTTTTGCTAATAAATTATAATAAATAAAAAAATCAGTTTCCTGACTTTTCTTCAAATAAATGTGCTTTATTATGCTTTCTAACTGGCAATACTTTGCTAGTTTTTTGTGTTGCATCATATAATTTCTTTAAATCAGCAATATCTTTGTTTACCTGATCAATACTTAAATGTAATTCTTCTGCTTGTTTTACTATCGTGTAACCTAAAGCCCGTGTTTTAATTATATATATTTGTCTTTCGTTTAAATTTCCTTCATCAATAAATGCCTCAACAACTGCTTTTGTCCAAAAAACTTGTTTGGTCATTTAATCACCTAAAATTAATTTTACTATGTTATAACAAATTTTTCAATAATTTTAAACAATTGTACTTTCTATTATATTTAGAAAATCTAATATTTCCGTATTTCTAAAAATTATAGTATAGTTTTTGAAATTAGTGTTTTCGGGATTTATTAATTTTAAATCCATGTATTTATTATCTTCTTTGAAATAACATTCAATTGTAAAATAATTTTTAATAAAATATAATTTAGGTTGTTTTTTATTTTTATAGTAAGTTGCCTTTATGGTATTTACTATTTTATTTAACTCATTTTTGCTGAATGACTGTCTATTTACGTGGTATTTAAATTCATTATTTTTAACAGTTATATCAATATTACACCAAACGTCATTATTTGTTAATCCAATATCATTATTGGTAACGCTTATTTTTAAATCATATTTTGTGTTTTTATAATCTAACATCATTTTACATACTCCTTTTTAATTACTTAAATATCATATCAAACTTATTATTTTGTTACTGTAGAAAAAGTGTAATAAAAATACAAAAAAGAAAATCCTCTATACGGAAGATTTAATTTAAATTACGATTTGTTCATTTATAGACATAACACTGCTTAAAGATACAACGTTTTTGGCTTGTAATCCTTTATTAGTTCTTATTAATTCAAACTCAACACTTTCACCTTCTGCTAGTGTTTTATATCCTTTCATATTAATTGCTGAATAATGGACGAAAATATCCTCAGCATCATTGTATTCTAAGAAACCAAAACCTCTTTCATTATTAAACCACTTAACTCTACTTTTCATATTTCATTCCTTCCTTTTGTGCTGCAGCACGATATTATTATCTCAAATATGGTTAATTTTAAAGTGTAATGTTTATTCCAATTTAATGGTTGTTTTCTTTTATATTTATTTCAAAAAAGTGTAATGAATATGTAAGAGTTAACTGCAAAAATAGACTTGTATATAATGATTAAGTGTGATATTTTATAAATTAATTAATGTTGTTGATGATAATAATGAGAAACTTATGATCTATGTTATAGCAGTAGTTAGTGGAATAGGTACTTTACTTGCGTTACATATTAGTAATAAATTTTCTAAAGATAGATTTTTTTTTAATATTATACTTAATGATAATAAGAATATAATGATGAAATTTATAGTTTGGCTTAAAGAAAATAAGATTACTAATTTGACAACCGATGGATATACGAAGGACTGGAAAAAGACATTGGCAATAACTGCTTATGTTGAAACTAAGGAGCAAAGTAAGTTAATAGATGAATATATTAAAAATAGTAATGTTAAATTTAAAAGAATAATTGAAAAACAATAATAAATATAGTATAATCTAAATTGTTAAACGAGGACGGGTTTGGAAAGCCTATCAGTTATGAAATTAAAAGGGATTCTTATATAAGAATAAATAGAGTGGAACCGCGGGAATTACTCGTCTCTATGTTATATTAGAATTTTTTTTTTGTTAGGAGGATTTATGGAAGAGATTACAATGAAGGATATTGTTAATTTATGTAAACAATATGGTTATATTTACCAGGGAAGTGAAATTTATGGAGGTCTTGCAAATACGTGGGATTATGGTCCACTAGGAAGTGTCTTAAAGGATAATGTTAAGGCAACATGGAAAAAGAGATTTATTGAGGAAAGAGATAATGCTTATCAGGTTGATGCATCAATTTTAATGCACCCTAGAGTTTGGGAAGCATCTGGTCATGTTCAATCATTTAGTGATCCTTTAATAGATTGTAAGGGTTGTAAGAGTAGATATAGAGTTGATAATTTAATCGCTGATTATGATTCAAATGTAGATGTTGATGCAATGACTGAACAAGAAATGATGGATTATATTAAATCTAATAAAGTTCCTTGTCCTAAATGTGGAAAAAGAGATTTTACAGATTTAAGAGATTTCAATTTGATGTTTAAGACTAATAGAGGTGTAGTTGTTGATAATCAAAGTTTGATTTATTTAAGACCTGAAAATGCGCAAGGAGAGTATGTTAACTATTTGAATGTTAAGAGAACTAGTAGATGTACATTACCTTTTAGTATAGGTCAAGTTGGTAAAGCATTTAGAAATGAGATAACTCCTGGTAATTTTACTTTTAGAACTATTGAATTTGAACAAATGGAGTATCAAACTTTTTGTAATCCGAAAGATGATCACGATTTATATTTGTATTTTAAAGATTATGCAAAAAATTATTTTGTAGATTTAGGTATTCCTAGTGATATGCTTAGATTTCATGATCATGAAAAACTTGCTCATTATGCGAAAGAAGCATGTGATATCGAGTATAAATTTCCATTTGGTTGGGGTGAAATAAATGGTACACATAATCGAACTAATTATGATTTATCTAGACATCAGGAATATAGTGGTGAAAAAATGGAATATGTTGATCCTGTAACTAATGAGAAATTTATTCCTTACATTATTGAATCAACTGTTGGTGCTGATAGATTAGTTCTCGCATTATTATTTGATGGTTATAAGAGAGAAACATTGGATGATGGTGAAATAAGAGAAGTTATGAGTTTACATCCAGCTCTTGCTCCATATAAAGTTGCTGTGTTACCTTTAATTAAAAAATATCATAGCGAAAAAGCAAAAGAAATTTATAGAACTCTAAGAAAAGAATTTAATTGTGATTATGATGAAGCTGGATCTATTGGTAAACGTTATAGAAGAGAAGATATTATGGGAACTCCATGGTGTTTAACTGTTGATGATAATACATTAGAAAATGGCATTGTAACATTAAGAAATAGGGATACTATGGAACAAATTTCTTTAACTGTAGATGAAACAATCAAATATGTTCAAGAAAGAATTAAATTTTAGAAATTTAGACTAGAAATGGTCTTTTTCTTTTGATTTTAGATTATTAATCTTGGTTTCGTGCAAATTAGTTGATTTTTATTAAAATTATGATATATAAAAACTGATATAAATATTTTATAATATCAGATTTTTTCTTTTATTTTTGATGTATATCAAGTTGTGGATAGGGTATTTCAATATGATTTTTATCAAACGCTAATTTAATATTTTCCATAAAATACCATTTAGCATTCCAGTAATCTTTTGTATTTACCCATACTTTTACAGCATATATTAAAGAACTATCATCCATTTTGTCTAAAGAAATAATAACATTTTCTTTGTCTATTGCGTAATCTGATTTTTGAATTATTTCAGAAATTACTTTTTTGACTTTTTTTACATCGTCATTATATGAAGTTGAAAATTCTAAATCTAATCTTCTTTTTTCATTAGCGGTATAATTTATTATTGAACTATTTGATAAAATTCCATTAGGAATTTCTATTATTTTATTATCATATGTTTCTAAAGTTGTATAAAATATGTTTATATTTTTAACAGTTCCCTCATCATTTAAAACTTCGATGTAATCTCCTAATTTAAAAGGTTTAAAAATTATTAGCATTAGACCACCTGCAAAATTAGATAAACCACCTTGTAATGCAAGACCTATTGCAATACCACATGATCCTAAAATAGTAAAAAATGTTGTTGTTGGAATTCCTACAATAGATGCAGCAATAATAAATAAAATAGATTTAATAACAATATTTATTATATTTATAATAAAATCTTTAACAGTAGGTTCTAATTTTAGTAACTTGTTTTTTTGAAGATGCTTGGTATAATAATTTGTTAATTTAAAACCAATATAAATAAATATAATTGCTATTAATAGATAAATACTTTTATCATATATTTTTTCTAATATTTCTTTTAATTTTTCCATAATTTATAATACTTCCTTTACATTTATTATTTTATCACAAATTCTTATTATAATAATATAATAATTACGCAATATATAATTGGTGATATTATTTTACATTTTATTTATATATTTATTTTATTTTCAATTATTGGATATTTATGGGAAGTATTTTTGTATTTTATTAAATGTCATAGATTTATTAATAAGGGGCAATTACATGGACCGTGGTTACCTGTTTATGGTTTAGGTGGACTGGTTATTTGTTATTTTATAAAAAATATTACTGATAATGTTTTATTATTGTTTCTTTTTAATTTATTTTTATGTGGGATAATTGAATATTTTATTTCTTTTTTAGAAGAAAAAATATGGAATAACAGGTGGTGGGATTACTCAAACAAATTATTTAATATTAATGGTAGAGTATGTTTGATAAGTTTATTATTTTTTGGTTTAATGGGTACTATTATTTGTTTATGGGGTATTGATTTAATAAACTTAATTTATTTAAATATAGATTTAACCATTGTTATTATTTTAGGTGTTGTTTATTATAATGATTTTATTTATTCACTTTATATGCCAAATTATGGTAAATATATCTCATTTTATTATTAATATTTTTTATTTTATGCTATGATTACTTTAGGAGATGATAAAAATTATGGAAAAATCTATAGTATATTTTATTAAAGATATTAGTCCAGAAGGATTAATTAAATTATATGAAAAGTTAGGTATTAAACTAGATGGAAAAGTTGCTGTTAAATTGCATTCTGGTGAAGATGGTAATCAAAATTATGTTAAACCTGAATTTGTTAAGCCAATAATTGACTATGTTAATGGTACAGTTGTTGAATGTAATACAGCGTATGATGGAGCAAGAAATACGACAGAAAAACATAAGGAATTAATGGAAAAACATGGATGGAGTAAATATTTTGATGTTGATATTATGGATGCTGATGGTGAAATAGCACTTAAAGTATCAAATGGACATGTAATTAAGAAAAATTATGTAGGAAAAAATATTGAGAATTATGATTCTATGTTAGTTTTATCTCATTTCAAGGGACATCCTATGGGTGGATTTGGAGGAGCTTTAAAGCAATTATCTATTGGTTGTGCTTCAAGTAATGGTAAGAGATATATTCACTGTGTAGGTAAAGAAAATGGCAGTTATGAGGATATGTTTAATGTGGAACAAGATAAATTTATAGAATCAATGGTTGATGCCGCTTCAAGTGTTACAAACTTATTTAAAGATAAAATAGCTTATATTAATATGATGGTAAATTTATCAGTGGATTGTGATTGTTGTAGTGTTGCTGAGGATCCTTGTATGAAAGATGTAGGTATGCTTGCTAGTTTAGATCCTGTTGCTATTGATCAAGCTTGCATTGATTTAATATATAACTCAAAAGATGAAGGAAGAGATCATTTCGTAGAAAGAGTCGAAAGACAAAATGGTACTCATATATTAGAAGCTGCATCTGATTTAAATGTAGGAAGCAGGGAATACGAACTTGTAAACATAGATTAATTTCTATGTTTTTTCGACTTAATTAGAGAATATTTTCATATCATTTATTTTATATTTATTGTAGGTGATATTGTATGAATTTAAAAAAATTTGGAATTTTGTTATTTTTTACTTTTTTATTTCCACTTGGAATATCTTTGACTGTAGGTAATGATGCGAGTATGCTTGTTAAACCGGCTTTATATCCGCCTAATATGTTATTTCCAATTGTTTGGAGTATTTTGTATGTGTTAATGACAATTGGTGTTTATTTGTCGTCTAAAGATGATGACAATGTATATATTATTTATTTTATTCAAGTTGTTGTTAATTCTTTTTGGACTTTAATATTTTTTGGTTTAAAATTAAGATTATTTGCGTTTATATGGCTAATACTTTTATTAGTTTTAGTTGTAATAATGAGTTTAAAATTTTACAAAAATAACAAAATAGCTGGATATTTACAAATACCTTATATAAATTGGATTTTATTTGCTGGATACTTAAATTTATCAATTTATCTCTTAAATCATTAGAATTTTTTTAGAAAAAATGTTATAATAACATAGGTTTTAAAGATGAAGGGAGTAAGTTTATGTTTAAAATAAATGATTATGTTAAATATAAGAATGATGTGTGTGTGATATCAAATATAAAAGAAATTAGAGGTTTTAATTATTATACACTTGCTCCAATTCAAGATACTTCATTAAAGGTCAATTTGCCTGTAGATACTAATTTGATTAAACCATTAATTGAATATGAGGACGCAATTAAATTGATTGATGATTTACCTAATTTAAGTGTAATTAATATGACTAATGATAAGGCTTTAGAACAAAGTTATCGAAAACTATTATTATCTGATGAAACTATTGATTTATTTACAATTGTTAAAACTGCATTTTTAAGAAATAAAAAAAGAAATGATTCTGGTAGAAAATTAGGTTCAGTTGATTCACATTATTATGAAGAAGCTAGCAAAAAACTTTTGCTTGAGTTATCAATTGTAATGCATCTTGATGAAGATAAGATAGAAAATATATTAATTGAACAAATAACTAAATAAAAAAATTAATTTAGACAATAATATAAATAAGGTGTACGATGAAGAAGTATTTAATTATTATATTATTGTTTTTTGTTTTGTTTGTTACTTTATTTAATAAAAAAAGTTATGCGTATGTTGATTGTAGTAATATGGTTGTTGAGCCTGAAGGAATAACGACTCTTAATTTAAAAAATTACTTAAATGAATTAGAATACAAAGAAATATATTATGTTTGTTCTTATGATAGTTGTTTTAATGTGAGAAATGGTAATAAAGATGATATTGTTAATAATTTAATTAAAATTTTAGATAATATTACAAATGAGGATGATAAGTTTTTTACCAATGTTAATGGATTTTCGATAACAAAAATCGAGTTAAATGTTTGCAAATAGTTAGTTTATTTCTCCATATTTTTTTGCTATAATCTATTTGAAGGTAGTGATATATATGGATATATGTTCCGACTTGAATTTTTTACGAGTTATTTATTTTGTAAAAGGTTCTTTAATAATTATTAGAGTTTTAGTTCCTTTAATCCTCATTGGAATGACTAGTTTTGATTTATATAAAATTGTTATAAAACAAGGGGAAAAACCTGCAAAAACTATTTTAAATAGATTTATAACTGCTTTTTTTGTATTTTTTGTTCCAACATTTATAAATGTTGTACTTAACTCATTTGGACAAGCTGATATAGGAGAATCTGTTTGTTGGATTAACGCAAATGAGAATAATATTACATTGCTTGCAAAACAACGTGAAATTGAGCTTGAAGCTTTAAAAAATGCAGAAAAAAAAAGAAATGAAGAACTTAAAGCACAACGTGAATCTTATGAAAAAGATTACGAAGCTGCAAAAAAAAGAGCTCAAGAAATAGCGTCTAATAATAATATTGATGAAAATAGTCCTAATTATGATGATGTAATGAATAGTAATTTTTTAGAAAATGGGAAAGATGGAAAAGTTGTTGTAGAAAACGGAATTTTCTACACACCGAATACCTATACAAGTGGTACAGATGGTACTAAGGGTAGCGGTCCATATGGATATAACATTTATTTTTATAAAAGATTACTAAAATTTACTGAAGCAGCTGCTCAGCAAGGATATAAAATAAGTATAAGTACAAGCTCTTATGGTGCTTGGAGATCAATTGATATTCAAAGATATTATTGGAATTGTTATCAAACAAAATCATGTAATGGGGGAAATTTAGCAGCTACACCTGGAAAATCTAATCATGGTTGGGGAGTTGCATCTGATTTAGCCTTTAGTAGTATTAGTGCTAAATATTGGGCTCATGACAATGCTAGAAAATATGGTCTTTCCTTTCCACTATGTAAAAATGTAAGAGTAAGTAGTAATTGTACAGAAGATTGGCATATTGAGCCAGCAAGTGTTCAAAAGAGAGTAGGTTTAAAATGATTTTAGAAAAAAAAGATTATATTAAATTAGGTGTTTTATTATTTATAATTTTACTTATAGTAATTGTATTGTTGTTTTTTAATAAAAATGAAGAAAATTTAAAGATGTTTAAACAATATGATTATGTTTATTCATCAAATACTAGTTATAGTGAAAATGAATATATTAGTAATTTGCCTCAAATAAATATTTCTGGTGAGGCCATTGAAAAAATTAATAAAGAAATTTTAAATAATTACTATGATATTGCAACTATGGAAGGATCATCCTATTCTTATAGTTTTAGTGTTTATAATAATTTATTAATTTTATTTATTGAAACTAGTTATTTTGATGATTCACAATATGGTAATATAAATTATAAGAGTTATTTTGTAAATGTAGAAACAGGAAATGTATTATCACAAAATGATGCACTTAAAAATTTAGGTTTAACACAAATGGATGTAGATAATAAAATTAATGAGAGGTTTAAATTGTTTTATGATAATGATTCTTTAAAAAATGAAATGACTTTTGAAGAATATAAAAAAATGTTAATTCTAGATGGAGAATATACTTTAAGTGTTGAAGATAATGTTGTTTATGTTTATAAAAAAATAAATTATACCCATGATATAGAAGAATCAGATAAATTTGGCAATATATATCAAATTAAAATAAAAGATTTAAAATAATTCTTGAAATATAGAGTTATTTTTTAATTTATATTAATGTATTCTATATATTTTTTGTAGTTTCTCATTAATTCTTTAATGAATATTGAATAATTTGTTGTGGGAACTAAAAGATAGATATTATTTCTTGTTCTTGTTAAGGCAACATAAAATAATCTTCTTTCTTCTTCGTATGGGAAATAGTCAGTTTTAACTATTTTGTTAATTATTTTATGATTTTTAAGTTTAGATGGTAAAGAGTTTTTATTGTTTATTAAATTTATTAAGATAATGTTGTCTTCTTCTAATCCTTTTGATTTATGAATGGTTAGAAATGTTTTATCTTGTACTTTGAAAATATCTTTGTCTTTATTGTTACGTCCTAGAATTAAATATTTTGTATCGATAAATTTTAATACTTTTTCGATTGCATTTTTTTCATTTTTATAAAAGCATATTTTAATTGGTTTATTGATATTCTTTAAGCAAATTGTTTCTTTTTTTATTTGACTTTTATTTTTCATAATAAATGAATTAGCTACTTCTACGATTTCTTTGGGATTACGATAATTGTAGTCTAGACTAATAATATTAAGATTATTTACTAGTTTGTTAAAATTCAAGAAAATATCTAGGTTACAACCTGAAAAACGATATATAGATTGATAGTCATCTCCAACTACAAATATTTTGGCATTATTTTGTTTAATGATTGCATCTATAAGTTTAAACCTATTTAGAGAAGTGTCTTGGAATTCATCAATGATAATGTATTTGTAATTGGTTTTAATTAAATTGTTATTTATGTTATCGGTTGCGATTTTAATCATATCGTTGAAGTCGTATAGATTACTCGATTCTAGTTCTTGATTATAGATATGGTATATTTCTAGAATTATTTTAAAGTATACTTTGCTTATAAAGTGACTCTTTTGATATAAGTTAAATAGATAATTGATATCGTTATAATTTGATTTATAGAGATTAATAAAGGTAAAGATAAGTTTTTTTAAGTTATCAATATCTATTTCCTGCAGAATTGTTTTTATCAGTTTGTTGTGCTTTTTGTTATATTTACCATAGGAATTAAAATATTCATTGATAATAAATTTTAGATAATATTCATTTGATATTTTCATATCCGGATTATTTATTAAAGTTATTGCTAATTTATGAAATGTCATTATATCGAGATTGTAGTCTATTTTTCTTTTTAGATCATTAACTGATTCATTGGTAAAGGAGATGACTAAAAGTTCATTTTCTTTGTATATGTTGTTATCAAGTAGATATTTGATTTTGTTTAATATGGTAAATGTTTTTCCTGATCCTGCTCCGGCAACCACTAATGTATTTTCTAATGACTTTACTGCTTCTAATTGTTTTTCGTTCATGTTAATTAGAATATATAATTATTAAATGATTGTCAATGGTTTTAAATATACATTTTGTATAAAATTTAATTAATTATAGTGTGAAAACCTTAGTTATCGACATATTTTAATTGCTATAGTGCCGATTTATGTCGATAACTTGACATTTCAAATATTTTTTTATAAAATTTAATTGGTGATTATGATGACAAAATTATATAAAAGAGAATTATATTTAAAAAAAATACGTGGCTTTTATAATGATACGGAAATAATTAAAGTTATTACAGGAATAAGAAGATGTGGTAAATCATCTTTACTTGATACAATTATTGATGAATTAAAAGAACAAGGAGTCAAAGATAAAGATATTATAGAGATAAAATTAGATAAAAGACCAAATAAAAATATTAAAACTCCAGATCAATTAGATAAACTTATAGAATCATATATTTTAGATAATGATTTTAAATATATATTCTTGGATGAAATTCAAAATGTCAAGGGATTTGAAGAAATAATTGAAGGATATCGTAATGAGAAAAAATATTCTATTTTTATTACTGGTTCAAATTCATATTTATTAAGTGGTGAATTAATTACAAAATTAACAGGCAGAAAAATTGAAATTGAAATGTTACCATTAAATTTTTATGAATATATTGATATAAAAAAATTTTTAAATATTTCATTAAAAGAATCAATATATGATGAATTTGAACAATACATTCGTGAAGGTGGATTTCCTGGAGCTTTAAATTATAATAATGAACAAGATAGAAAGTTATATGTTCAAAATATTTTAGATGATATTTTTATAAAGGATATAAAAGCAAACCAAAAGATAAAAAATTCGGAAACATTTAGAAATATTCAAAGATATATAATTAATAATTTTGGTAGTATGATTTCAGCTAGTAGTATACAAAAATATTATAAAAGTATAAATATTAATATTGATATTCGAACTATAGAAAAATATATTCAATTATTATGCAATACCAAAATTATATATCCATGTGAAACTTTTGATATAAAGTCAAAAATGTCATTATCTGGAGAAAAAAAATATTATTTAGCTGATTTAAGTATTTATTTTCTATATAATACTGACAATAGAGTTAATTATGGACCTGTACTAGAAAATATTTTACATAATTATTTAATTAGTAAGGATTATAGTTTAAGTGTAGGAAAAATAGGTAAATTAGAAGTAGATTTTATTGCACGTTATCAAAGTAATAATTATTTTTATATTCAAGTTTCTAAAAATATTGATGATGAAACAACTGCAGAAAGAGAATATAAACCATTTTATAATATAAAAGATATGTACCCTAGATATTTATTTTTACTTGATTTAATATTTAAAGATAATGTAGATGGTATTAAAAATGTAAATATTGCAAAATTTATTGCTGAAAATAAGAACTTATAGATGCATTTATAATAAAAAAGGACTAATATGATAATTAATAAAATTACTTATAGGCCTTTTTGTTTAATCTAATTTGAATAATTTTTTATCTAAAATAGAGTATAAATATGTATTAACTGGTTTATTAGTTAAATTATGGATGTAATTCTTATATCCATTTAACTGATTAATATATGCTGCATCATCTATGTGTTTTAATTTATAATCAATTATATCAATATGATTTTGGTATTCAAGCATTAAATCTATTATACCTGTTTTAGTTTCATTATCTGTTTCTTCAATAAATTCGTATTCCTTAAAGATATTTGCGTCTTTGACATTTTTAAATAATTCATTATTAAGTAAACTTTTAATTATATCAATTTCATTATTTGTTAGATTATCATAATTTGGATTAATAAAATCGGTAGTTTCTAATAGATAGTGAATGTTAGTACCATATTCCATGTTATTTTTTTCTTCTTTAGTAAATAATTTATTTGTAGTTTTAGAAAAATTGTTTTCTTCAATTTCTTCTATATTATAGTTATGTTCTATAATTTCAATTTTATCCGAGGTTTCTGATGCAATACTTATATTTTTGTTTATTTTGTAGGAGTTATCTATAATAGGTGTTTCAATATTAGTAATATATTTAGTTATGTGTGGATATATTGAATTTAAAATATCTTCAAAACTATTATATTTACTTCTTTTGTAATTATTTACAACTATTTTACTTGAACTTGTTCCTTCATCTTCTTTAAGAGAATCAACAATAATCATTTTTTCTTTACATCTTGTTAAGGCTACATATAACAATCTGATTTTTTCGGATATATCTTCGATTTTAAAATTGTCTTTACTTAATTTGGAAATAAATGTTTCAATAAAGGTTTCATCATAATCGGGGAATATAATTCCATATTTATTATCATATCTTATTTTTGGTTTGATATCTTCAGTACTAAATTTTTTGTAATATCCTGCAAAGTAACATATTTTATATTCTAATCCTTTTGATTTGTGAATATTTGTTAACGTTACTGAATCGATGGCAATATGACTTGCACTTATTTTTATTTTATCTTTATTTTCGATTAGGTTGTTAAGATAATCATTAACTCCATAAATATCAATGCCAATATTATTTAATTCTTCAAATTTAGTAATTAAATTATTTAGAATAATACTTTTTTCATTAATGTCTCCAACTAATGTTAATTTTTCGTAAATATTTAATTTATCAATAATTTTTATTAAAACATCTTTATTTGAAAAATAATCTAAATCTTTAGCAATTGGTAAAAGTGTTTCATAGATAATGCTTGATTTAATAGTATGCTTTTTTATAGTTTCATATATTTCATTATCTTTTTGTTCAAATAAGTAACTACGGGCAATACTTGCATAGTAAAAGTTAGTTTCGATGTCAAATGTGTTATTTTTAATTTTAATTAGAAAACCAATTATATTATTTATTAATAAAGTTTCTGAAGAAAATAGAATGTCTTCATCTTGATAAATGTGAAGTGGTATTCCAAGATAATCAAAAACTTTTTTATATGTGTTAAAAGCTGATCCACGGTCTAAAAGAATACAAAAGTCATTATATTTACAGTTTCTTATTTGTTTATCGAATACTTCATAATGATTATTTATTTTATTTTTTATGTCATTTCCAATGATAAAGGCTTCAATTTCTTCTCTAGTATTGGCATTATTTTTTTCATAATTGTAAATTTCTAAATTATTATTGTTGTTATTTTTTCCTTCGATATTAAATGTTTGATTTCCAAAAATAAGATTGTGTTCATCTTTGTAATTGGCGTTACCTATTTTATTATCCATAATATAGTTAAAGATATTGTTGATACTTGATAGTACTTCTTCACGTGATCTAAAATTTTTATTTAAATCAATTCTTATTCCTTTGGTGCCATCTTTATATAAATCGTATTTATCTTTAAAGATATTTGGATTCGCATTTCTAAAGCGATAGATAGATTGTTTGATGTCGCCTACCATATAAACATTGTCATTCTCAATTAAGTTAATAAATTCTTCTTCAATATCAGAAGTATCTTGGTATTCATCAATCATTATTTCTTTATAGTGATATTTTAATTCATTTTTAATATTTTCATTTTCTTTAATTAGATTAATTGCAAATTTGCTGATATCATTAAACTCGTATGAAGAATTTTCATTTTTGAATTCATTAATTTTATTTGTTAAATCAATTATGATATTGATAATTATTTCGACATTGTCTTTTGTGTTTAACACTTGATTTATTAAGGCTTCTTTAGAAAATATAGTTGCTTCTTTTATTTCTTTTATGATGTTTGATATATTTGCTTTTAGTTCCTTACCAAGTGGAGTAGAATTTCGATTTACTGTTTTGGGAATATCTAAGGATGATTTGATTTCTTCATAAGTTGTTGCATTAATTAAGGGAAGTAATCCGTTATAGTATTTTTCATAGAATGATGCATCAGTTTCATACTGAATATCTTCTAATAAGTCCTTAATAGTGTTTATTTTATCTAATAGGTTGTTTGTATATTCATTAAATAAATTGTTTAAATTATTTTCACTGTAATAGTTATTAATATATGTATTTAGATATTCTTCTTTATTAGATAATAGTTCTAATTTGTTATCTAAAGATAGAATTATATTTTTAATTTGTTTATCATTTTTATTGCAAAATGAGGTTATTAAATTATTAAATTTTTCATTATTTTCTTGATATTTATTATCAAATATTTCATTTAGGATATCCTTTTTTAATTTGTTAATTATACTAGAATCGATAATTGTTAGATTGGCGTCTAAATTAAGCATGTAGTGATATTTTTTTACTAATGCAAGGGTGTAAGCATCAAAGTTAGTAATATCAGCAGAATCGATTAATTTTAATTCATCTTTTATTTCATCATGCATTTTAATTTTCTTTTTAATTCTTTCTTTCATTTCAAAGGCTGCATTTTTAGTAAATGTTAAGATAAGCATTTCATCAATATGAATATTGTTATTCATTAAATTATGGATAACTCTTTCGGATAATACTTCGGTTTTACCGGATCCGGCACCAGCAGAAACTATAATATTTTTGCCTCTAGTTGTTATGGCTGATAATTGTTCTTTAGTCCAATTCGGCATTTTCGTCATCTCCTTTTGTATCTATGTAAACATTGTCTTTTTCAGTATGATAGCAAATAGATGCATATTTACAATTTGGACAGCTTTTATTTGTTTGATTTAATATAACTGGTTTTATATCAAAATTGTTATTTTTTATTTCAGTTATACAATTATTAATTTTTTCAGTTACTAATTTTTCTAGTTCTTCAAATTCTTCATTAGATAATATTTTAGAATATTTATAAAAGCCATCGCTTTTCTTTTTAATTCCTTTGATATAAGCACTATTTTCATAGGTACTTTCTATTTCTTCTAGTATTTCTTCATTAGATGTTGAATATCCTTCTAATTTTAGTGAATTTTCAAATGATTCATTATCATTTTTATCCATATTAAAGTTAAATTTTGGTTTTAGAATATGTTCTAGATAAACACCTACTATTTGTGAATCAGGGTAAATTGTTTTTACTAAATAAATATAAGTAGGTAATTGTAAGTTGAAACCATATTGACATTCTTTTAGATTAATTTTAGGATTTCCTGTTTTATAATCTATTAAAATAATTTTATTTTGGTATTTTTGAATTTTATCGATGATTCCAACAAATTTAGTATCATTTATGGTTGTTTCAATTTTTCTTTCACATTCTATTTCATTAAATTTAGTAACATTTTGCATACTTAAAATGTAAGATATTGCAATTTTTAATTCTTCTAAAATTTTATTTTGAAATAATAAATTTTCATTTGTTGCCTGATAACTGTTTGTTTCTAAAAATTCTTGTTTTGCTCTATCAAAATCAAAGTTATCTGTATAAATTTTTGATAATATATAATGACATAACGAACCAATATAAGTATCAAATGTATCTTCATATGTATTTAGTTTTAACACATTATCACAATAGTATTTAAATGGGCATTCATAGAAACTATTCATTTTTGAATAAGACAAACTAAATTCATCAGTTGCTTCAACTTTGGTGTAATTATTATTATATTCTTTATATCTTAAATCTGGATAAGTATTTAATAAAATATCTTGATTTTCGTTTTTACTATTATATTTTGAATAGTTATCTAGCATGTTAGTAAGATTATATTTGTTAATTTTATTAGAATATTTACTTATTTTCGTTTCCACTCTTCTAATTTCATAATCATAATCAGTTGCAATAGTTGAAATATTTAGTGGTCCATTATAATTATTTTGACTTGCTGTAATTGTTAAATTGTTAATATTCCTAATTACTTTATTTAATCTTTCTTTATTAATGTTATTTAATTCAGTTGATGTTTCTAAAAATTCTGGTTTTTCATTATCCGAGATATAATCAACGTCTTTATTTATTACTGGAATATATTCACTATTGAAATTTATGATATAAACATTATCATTTTTTTCAACTATATTATTTATGATATCAATTTCGTTTACAGCGTTACGTATTTTAGTATTGTTAATTTTAGTTTGTTTTAATTCTTCTTTGATTATATTGTTAATATCTTGATAGTTATCCACAAAATAATATTTATTTAATATATTAATAATTGTTTTTTTAATTTTATCATCTTTTATTTTAGATAAAAATTCATCAATTTTGTTTAAATTATTTAATAATTCTTTTCCTATAAATGTATTGTATAAGGTATTATCATAATTTAAGTTAATAGGGATGCCATAACTTTTAAATATGCGGTCAACTATTAGTTTATTATCGTTATTAATTCCATAGATATAAGTTTTAGATAAATCTAAATTTTTGGATATAATATCTTCAACTATATATTCTATTTCAGATGAAACATTATCAAATAAATAAACTTTTGGGTTTATATTTTGATATTCTTTTTCTATAATATTTACCTTTAAATTGTTGTCTGTAATAAGCTTTTTTATAAATTTATTAATATAATCAAAACCATAAAATATTATTTCTTTATCTTTAATAAAAGGTAAAAAGCGATTATTTGTTATTAATAAATTTTTTTCTAATAATTCATTTTTGATATTTGTTATTTCTTGTAATTTAGAAGATTCATTATTATCATTGGTAGCATATTTTATATTTTTTAATATTTCTTTAGCGTTTTGATAACTTAAGTTTTTGTTATTCATTAAATAAATTGTAGCTTTTTCATTATAATCAATTGTTAGATTAGTAATAAATTCTTGATCTGTTAATATTTTAACGCTAGATAATTTTGGTAAATTATTAATATATTTAACTACTTTTGTTTTAATATTATTTGGTATTATTAAAATTTTATTATTTAAATCAATGTCTATATTCATGTTATTCCTTTCATGTCTTAATAATATTTTACCATACATTTATATGGATAGTAATTAATTTATTATTTTGTTCTTGTTTATAATAAAAAAATAAACTGTTAAAAAAATAATTATTTAAATTTTTAACAATTTATTTTAATTTATTAAAAGTTTCTTCAACTAACTTATCAATATTTACTACGTTATTTACATTTATTTTTGTAAAGTAGGCTAAATACTCAATATTACCATTTCCTCCTTTAATTGGCGAAAAGGTTAAACCATTTAAATAGTAATTTATTTTCAAAAATGAATCAATAATTCTTTTAATTATATTTTTATGTATTTCCTTATTTAAAATTATACCTTTATATTTATCAGCAATTTCTTTTCCACATTCAAATTGTGGTTTAATTAAACATATTATTTCTTTGGCATTGTTTATTGTTCCTATTTTTTCTAATATTTTAGTGATGGAAATAAATGATATATCTATTGTAATAATATCGACGTTATTTAATAAATCATTTTCAAAGTTTCTAATATCACATTGTTCAAAAAACTTTACTTTTGGATTTATTTTTATTTTTTCTGCTAATTGATTAGTTCCAACATCTATATCAATAACTTCTTTTATATTATTTTGTAAAGCGCAATCTGTAAAGCCACCTGTCGATGCTCCAATGTCCAACATTATTTTGTTTTCTAGATTTATATTAAATTCCTTTAATGCTTTTTCTAATTTTAAACCGCCTCTTGATACATATTTTAAAGTTTCTCCTTTAATTTCAATTATATCATTTTCTTTAGTTTCATATGAATTTTTAGTAATTTTCTTTCCGTTTACATAGACTACTCCATTTTTTATTTCGTTTTGCGCTTGACTTCTAGTTTCAAATATTTTTTTATTTATTAATTCAATATCTAATCTTGTCATAAATTTCCTTTCAAAAAGGGTAGAATTTCTACCCCTTTACTAGCCATGTTTTCTTCCACATCCGCCATTTTGTGTGCAGCAGCCTGGATGAGATTTAGCTACAACTACTTTTGGATTCCACTTTAAAGTTGTCTTTTTCATTTTTTCACCTCCTATTCAAAAAGGTAGTGTGAATAGTTTTATTCACTACCACTTGTTTTTCTCTTTATTTATCT
>ERZ808240.1387-NODE-1387-length-30401-cov-6.421538_pt1 | contig 30401 bp, 21 predicted proteins | sample MGYA00521084_ERZ808240 | MGnify/ENA primary metagenome ERZ808240 (study PRJEB31516, sample SAMN03275571) | gut metagenome | biome: mammalia-associated habitat; material: feces | host: Papio cynocephalus | place: Kenya | collected 2012-08-06 ... | reverse complement strand
CCTCGGATCCGCTGTATACACGCCGTCTACATCTGTATAAATCTCACATTTATCTGCATGAAGTACTGCTGCCAGCGCCACTGCTGTTGTATCCGAGCCTCCACGCCCCAGAGTTGTAATATCGTCATATTTATTAACTCCCTGGAATCCCGTTACAATAACAATCTTTCTGGAATCCAGCTCATGCATGATTCTTTCTGTATCGACTCTCTTGAATCTTGCATTTCCATAACGTGATGTCGAATGCATCATAACCTGAAATGCATTCAAAGATACCGCCGGCACATCAAGTGCCTGCATTGCCATAGCCATCAGTGAAACCGATACCTGCTCACCCGTGGTAAGCAGCATATCCAGCTCTCTCTTTTTCGCATTTGGATTGATCGTATTTGCCAGTGCGATCAGATCATCTGTTGTATCTCCCATCGCAGAAAGGACAACAACTACGTCATGTCCGGCTCTGTAATCTTCAATACAACGCTTTGCCACATTAAATATTCTCTCTTTATTAGCGACAGAACTTCCGCCAAATTTCTTTACTATTAACATGTTTCCTCCTGTGACAGACCAATATAATTAATCCTGGATACGGATCATATGTATAATCTGCTCTTTGTAAAGTTTTGATCTGGTCTCGTAATCCCCTTCCATCATGACAGGAGTCACGAATCCAAATTCCCCTTCCAGTTCCGGAACTTTTACTATCTCAATCTCCCCATATGACTCTGTCAGCTGCGGAAGAAGCTCCTCTTCATTTCCTTTTATTCTTACAAAGAATCTTCTCTTGGAATCAGCTTTATCTTCCAACTGGAGTTTTTCTTCTTTCCACATCGTCATAATATTACGGTTCAGGTGTTTTGCCTCATCTACAACATCGGCTACAACAGCACTTGCTGTTGGAAGTTTCCCGGCTCCGCTTCCATAGAACATTGCATCTCCTAATACATTCCCGTGAACGAAAATGGCATTAAAGACATCATTCACATTATACAGTGGGTGTTCCGGATATAACATACATGGTGCAACAATCGCATGCAGTCTGTTCCCTGCATAACGTCTGCTGGATGCCAGAAGCTTGATCGTAGTCCCCATTGCCTTGGCATATTTCATATCCTCTACTGTAATCTTTGTAATTCCTTCACAGTAGATATCTTCAAAATCCACCTGCTGTCCCGAGATCAGTGAAGACAGGATTGCAATTTTCCTGCATGCATCATACCCTTCTACATCTGCTTCCGGATTTCTTTCTGCATATCCATTCGCCTGCGCCTCTTTTAATACAGTATCGTAATCTGCACCTTCATAGAACATTTTCGTCAGCATATAATTCGTTGTTCCATTTAAGATACCTGTGATTTCTTCAATTTCATCTGCTGTCAGAGAAGAGTTAAGTGGACGTATGATCGGAATACCTCCTCCAACACTTGCTTCAAACAGGAAGTTAATATTATGTTCTGCCGCAATAGAAAGTAATTCTGCTCCATGCTTTGCTACCAGAGCTTTATTCGATGTAGCGACGCTTTTTCCCGCCTGCAGACAACGTTTCACGAACGTATATGCCGGTTCAATGCCGCCCATTACTTCTACTACAATCTGTACATCCTCATCAGAAACGATCGTCTCAAAATCATGTATGATTTTATCCTGTACAGGATCTCCCGGAAAATCTTTCATATCCAGCACATATTTAATATTCAGTTCATCACCGATTCTCTGATTGATACGTGCTCCATTGGTATTGATAACCTCCACAACTCCGGAACCAACTGTTCCATAGCCCATTACTGCAATATTGATCATATATTTCCTCCCTTTAACCGTTCGCTATCTTTTTAAGATAAGCATTAATAAACGAATCAATATCTCCGTCCAGAACGGCATTTACATTACTGTTTTCCTCATTTGTCCGGTGATCTTTCACCAGTGTATATGGCTGCATGACATAGGATCTGATCTGATTACCAAAGCCTATATCCTTTACTTCACCGCGAATATCCGATACCTTCTCAGCCTGTTCCTGCTCTTTCATAAGCTGCAGCTTTGCTTTCAGCATCTGCATTGCTTTTTCTTTATTGTGATGCTGGGATCTTTCATTCTGACACTGTACAACAATTCCTGTAGGCAGATGTGTAATTCGGATTGCCGAAGATGTCTTATTGACATGTTGTCCACCTGCACCGCTGGCCCGATATGTATCAATTTTCAGATCATCGTCTGCAATCTCAATATCGATATCATCCTTCAGATCCGGTAATACATCACAGGACGCAAAAGACGTCTGCCGCTTTCCGGCCGAATTAAATGGGGAAATACGCACCAGTCTGTGTACACCTTTTTCTGACTTCAGGTATCCATAAGCATTCTCTCCATTTACCTCAAATGTAACTGCTTTAATTCCTGCAATATCACCATCCAGGAAATCAAGTACCTGAAGAGTGAAGCCTTTCCGTTCTGCCCAGCGGCTGTACATACGGTATAACATTCCTGCCCAGTCACAGGATTCTGTTCCTCCTGCTCCGGCATGGATCGTCATGATCGCATTGCATGAATCATATTCACCGGACAAAAGTGTCTGTATCTTTAATTTTTCAAATACTTCTTCAAAAGACTTAATCTCTTCTTCCAGTTCTTTTACCATTGCAGGATCTTCGTCTTCATATCCCATCTCAATAAGAAGATTAATATCCTCGTAAGAAGTGTAGAGACCATGGATTGTCTCTACAAGCTCCTTTAAACTTTTCAATTCTTTCATCAGTTCCTGTGATTCTTCCGGGTTATCCCAGAATCCAGGCTCTTCTATCTTGCGTTCCAGTTCTTCGATCCTTCGTTCTTTTCCTGCAACGTCAAAGTGAATCCCTCATTTCGGCAAGAGGTTCTTCATAAGCATTCATTATTGTTTTAAACTGATCTAATTCAACCACATTCCCACCTCTTTCTGTTCTGAAATTATATTATTTTATTTTTTGCGTCCGCAACACTGTTTGTATTTCTTTCCACTTCCACACGGGCATGGATCATTCGGATATATCTTCTTTTCTGTACGTTTCTTAGGTTCACGTACACCTGTATCATCTTTATTGGTTCCCGTTACTTTTGCAACCTGTTCTCTTTCTACTTTCTGCTCCAGTTTGACATGCAGGATTGTACGGACAGTATCCTCTTCAATTCCTCTTGTCATCTCATCAAACATCTCATAACCGATCATCTTGTATTCCACTTTCGGATCTCTCTGACCATAAGCCTGAAGTCCGATTCCCTGACGCAGCTGATCCATATCATCAATATGATCCATCCATTTTGCATCAATAACTTTCAGAAGGACGACCCTCTCGATTTCACGCATATGTTCCGGTTCCGGGAACTCCGATTCTTTTGCCTCGTAAACCTTTGCAGCGCGCTCTTTCAACATGTGTTTTAATTCTTTCTGGCTGATATCTTTCACGTCTTCCTCTGTGATCACATCCATTGGAATCGTATTACGGATTGTCAGGTTCAGCTCTGTCAGATTCCACTCATCATAATCCTGATCCGGGCTGATCACCATATCTACTACATTTTCCACATAATCATTCATCATATGGAAGATGGAATCACGCATGTTATCTCCATCCAGTACATGACGTCTTTCTTCGTAAATGATCTCTCTTTGTTCATTCATAACCTGATCATATTCTAACAGGTTTTTACGGATACCAAAGTTGTTGCTTTCAATCTTTTCCTGTGCCTTTTCAATTGCACTTGAAAGCATCTTATGTTCGATCTGTTCTCCGTCTTCTACTCCCAGTGCATTGAATACATTCATCAGTTTCTCTGAACCGAAAAGTCTCATCAGATCATCTTCCAGAGAAATATAGAATCTGGATTCACCCGGATCTCCCTGACGTCCGGCACGTCCACGCAGCTGGTTATCAATACGTCTGGATTCATGACGCTCCGTTCCGATGATCTTAAGACCACCTGCCGCTCTTGCCTCATCATCCAGTTTGATATCCGTACCACGACCTGCCATGTTTGTTGCGATTGTTACCGCATCATGAACACCGGCCTGCGCAACGATCTCTGCTTCCAGTTCATGGAACTTTGCATTCAATACGTTGTGCTTGATTCCGCGGCGTTTCAACATACCGCTTAATAATTCAGAATTATCGATTGTAATCGTACCAACCAGTACCGGCTGATGTTTGGCATGTGCTTCTTCGATAGCGTCACATACGGCTCTGAATTTTTCTTTCTGTGTCTTATATACTGCATCTTCCAGATCCACACGCTGAACCGGTACATTCGTCGGAATCTCGATAACATCCATTCCATAGATCTCACGGAATTCTTTTTCCTCTGTCAGGGCAGTACCTGTCATACCAGACTTCTTTGCATATTTGTTAAATAAATTCTGGAATGTGATCGTTGCAAGAGTCTTGCTTTCCCTCTTAACTTTCACATGTTCTTTTGCTTCAATTGCCTGATGCAGACCATCCGAATAACGACGTCCCGGCATAATACGTCCGGTAAATTCATCTACGATCAGGACTTCATCATCTTTTACCACATAATCTTTATCGCGGAACATAAGATTATGTGCACGGAGTGCAAGGATAATATTATGCTGGATCTCTAAGTTCTCAGAGTCAGCAAGGTTATCGATGTGGAAGAATTTCTCTACTTTCTTTACACCCTCTTCTGTAAGGTTAATGTTCTTTTCTTTCTCATTAACAATAAAATCTCCGGTCTCCTCGATGTCTTCACCCATGATTGCATTCATCTTGGTGAATTCTCCACTTGCCTCACCTCGCTCTAACTGTCGTGCAAGAATGTCGCATGCTTCGTAAAGTTTTGTGGATTTCTCACTCTGTCCGGAAATAATAAGTGGCGTTCTGGCTTCATCGATCAATACAGAGTCAACCTCATCGATCAGGGCATAATTCAGGCCTCTCTGCACCAGCTGTTCTTTGTAGATTACCATGTTATCCCTCAGATAATCAAATCCAAGTTCATTATTAGTCACATAAGTAATATCACATTCATATGCGGCACGTCTTTCATCGTTATCCATACTGTTCAGTACCACACCAACAGTAAGTCCTAAGAATTCATGTACCTTTCCCATCCACTCGGCATCACGTTTTGCCAGGTAATCATTGACTGTTACTACATGGACTCCTTTTCCTTCCAGCGCATTCAGATAAGAAGGCAGTGTCGCAACCAATGTTTTACCTTCACCTGTCTTCATCTCAGCGATACGTCCCTGATGAAGGATAATACCACCGATGATCTGTACACGATAATGTTTCATTCCCAGTACACGGCTTGCAGCTTCCCTTACTACTGCATAAGCCTCCGGAAGGATATCATCTAAAGTCTCGCCATTTTCCAGACGTTCCTTGAATTCTTTTGTCTTCGCTTTCAATTCTTCATCCGAAAGCTTCTGCATATCTTCATCCAGTGCCATAACTGCATCTGCGATGGGATATACTCTTTTCAACTCATTCTGACTGTGAGTTCCAAATATTTTCTGTATAATATTCATTCGCTATATGCTCCTTATTTCTCATTGTGGGCGCAGTGCGACCACTCTATTCCTCATTTTATCACTATCTATATCCCAATTCAACCGATTTATAAAGTGTTAACACTTTATTTACGAACGCTTTCAGGGTCCTTAGTGATATTCCTTGATCACATCATAAGGAATCTTTCCGCCAAAAAGATCAAGTGCACTTCCGATTGTAAAATCAACCTTTCCATTTCCAATCTCACGTATGCTCTCCAGATCCTCAAGGCTTCCGATCCCTCCTGCATAAGTAACAGGAATCTCTGACTTTTTCAGGATTTCTATCAATTCTTTTTCTATCCCGGATGCCTTTCCTTCCACATCTACTCCATGTATCAGGAATTCATCGCAGTATCCGGATAACCGTTCCATAATTGCCATGTCCAGTTCAACATTTGTAAATTTCTGCCAGCGGTCCGTCACAATATAATATTTTCCATCTTTTTTTCTGCAGCTTAAATCCAGAACCACATGCGCTTTTCCAACTGTATTACTCAATTTTTCCAGATGATCCCAGTTTATCTCTCCGTTCTGGAACACATAAGAAGTTACGATCACATGGCTTGCCCCGGCATCCATATATTCCTGTGCATTTTCAGCCGTAATTCCCCCGCCGATCTGCAATCCTCCCGGATATGTTTCCAGTGCTTTTAATGCCTGCGCTTTCGTCTTTTGGTAGTATTCAGAAGATACCGGATTCAACAGAATTACATGTCCACCTGTCAACCCATCTTTTTTATACAATTCAGCGAAATAATCTGCCCCCTGATTTGATATAAAATTTTCTTTTGCCTGATCTCCCTGATCCAGAAGGCTCCCCCCAACAATCTGTTTTACTGCTCCATTATGTATATCAATGCATGGTCTGAATTTCATATATCCTTCTCCTTACTTTTACATTTATGATTCAAAATTTTATCACACTAAAGCATCCTCGTCCAGCGCATCCGCACGCCTGATGCTTACAGTCCTTTTCGCACTTGATACGATAAAAAATAAGGACATGGCGCACCGCATCCTGCAGTATCCCCATATCCTCACTTTATCTGTTATTTTTTATTGTCCGTATTATTTTTATTTGTATTATTTTCCCGGTTCTGATCCGTTGAGCTATCATTCTTCTGATCTGTTTCATTTTTATTATCATCCGGATCCAGATCATTTTCTATATCATCGACACCATCTTCTACATCATCCCCGATTTCATCCATCACACCGTCATTTCCGTTATTACGGTCTGTGACATCATCATTAGTCGTATTGTCATTTTCAAATGAATTTCCCGTTGTTCCTTCTGTTGCCGAATTATCATTGGCTGCATTATCATCCGTATTATTTCCGCAGGCAGTAAGCCCCGTCATGATTCCTGTACACATCAATACCAGCATCATTTTTTTCCATTGTTTCATTTTCACAATCTCCCTTTCGTATATTTTCATCTATCATCAAGTATTACTTGTTACCAGTAATATCTGCATTTTCCACAAATTTATACGAATTACTCTCTTCCTGATGCTGGTATTTTCTTACATTTTAATCAGAGTCTTTCTGCAATAATACCACTTCTGTATGCTGCAAGCAGCACTTCCAGATCAGCGATCTGTTCTTTCAGATGTTTTCCCACATCCGTATCTTCTACTTTCTTGCGTTCCATTGTTCGCTTTACGACTGTGCTGTCCGAATGTATATCACTTTCTTTTTCAATTGCCGCTTCCGTTGATTCAAACGGTTCGTGAGCCGCAAGGATCAGGCCATATGAATTATAGATCAACGTATAGCCTGCAATTCCTGTCTCTTTCTGATACGCTCTGGAAAAGCCGCCATCAATGACCAGAACTTTTCCACCGCATTTGATCGGATTTTCACCATCTTTACACTTTACCGGCACATGTCCGTTGATAATGTGTGCATCTTTATTTTCCAGTCCAAATTCCTTCAATATTCGGTCAACCACTTTTTCATCTTCCAGTAAAAGATAGTATGGGTTTTTCTTTTCTATATGAGTCTCTTTCTCAGCCAGAAAGTAGCGCTCAAAAGTTGCCATCTTATCTTTACCGAACAACGGTGAATTCTCATTCAGCCAGATGTACCACATAATATCTTTCCCACGTTCTTTTTCTTTTGGATCCATAGCATAGAATCCTTTTCTTACATAACTTTCCAGTACTTCATAGAGACTTTTGCCCTTGTATGAGTGTCCGAATATCTTCACACTTTTCAGACTTCCGTCTTCTTTCAGCGGTACACATCCATGGTAAAGAAGATTGCCATTATACACTTTATATAATCCGCCTTTGTTCAACAGGAAACGCATATGTTTCTGAAGCTTTTCACAGTTTTCAAATGCTCGTTCCAGACGTTCCATGATATCTTCTTCTTCTTTCGTCAGTGCGTACGGTCTCTTCGGATCGATCGTCGGGAAATTCGTATCCAGAAGTTTATATTCCTTACCGTCCAGTTCAATTGTTCCTTTTTCAAAATCAATATGATGAAGCAGATTGCGCTTCTCCAGTTTGAATCCCGGATTCTTCTTAATGATCTGCCCTTCTACTTTAAACTGGATTATCGAGATTGCCTTGTGCATTTTTACATCCATCATCATTTCCGTATCACTATAATTCGGATTCCCTTTTAACTTAAAGCATTCGCAGGGATCGTTGCGGTATGTATTCATGGCAAATGTGGCAAGTGGAAGCAGATTAATGCCATATCCCTCTTCCAGAATGTCCAGATTGCCATATCTTGCACAGATACGGATTACATTCGCAATACACCCTCTCTGTCCTGCAGCAGCTCCCATCCACAAGACATCATGATTTCCCCATTGAATATCTACGGAATGATAATCCATCAGCTTGTCCATAATAATATGCGGTCCCGGTCCTCTGTCATAAATGTCCCCCACAATATGAAGATGGTCCACAGTCAGTCTCTGAATCAGTTCACTCATAGCGATAATGAACTTCTCCGCACGCCCGATTCTGATAATTGTACTGACGATCGCATTATAATAAGATTCTTTATCTGTCATATCACTCTTCTCTGTGATCAATTCCTCTATCACATATGCGAAGTCTGCCGGCAGTGCCTTTCTGACTTTTGAGCGGGTATATTTGCTCGCCGTTCTTTTACACACTTCTATCAGACGATATAATGTGATCTTGTACCAGTCCTCCATATTCTTTTCTGTTTTCTTTATCCTGTCCATCTTTTCTTTCGGATAATAAACAAGAGTAGCAAGGGCCTGTTTGTCCTTGCTACTCAAAGTATTACCGAATACATCATCAATTTTACGGCGCACGGAGCCAGAGCCATTCTTCAGTACATGTGAAAATGCCTCATATTCTCCGTGTATATCTGTCAGAAAATGTTCTGTTCCTTTTGGCAGATTCAATATCGCCTGCAGATTAATGATCTCTGTGGAAGCTTTGGCGATGGTTGGATACAGTTGAGAAAGTCGTTCCAGATATCGTTCCTCTAATTGTCTCATAATTACCTCCCTGTCTTCCCGTATTCTTTTTATAACTGAATCACATCTGACATATCATATCTTCCGGCTGGTTTTCCGGCAAGGAATTTTGCAGCTTCTACCGCACCCTTTCCAAATACAGCCTTGGAATATGCTGTGTGTTTGAATTCAATCACTTCATCCTGTCCTGCAAAGATCACTTCATGATCTCCTACGATTGTTCCGCCGCGGACTGCTGAAATTCCGATTTCTTTCTGGTCACGTTTCTGGCGCACCTGGCTTCTGTCGTATACATAATGATACTGATTATCTGCTGCCTCATTGATAGAATCGGCAAGTGCCAGCGCTGTACCACTCGGTGCATCCAGTTTCTGGTTATGATGCTTTTCTACCAGCTCAATGTCATACCCTGCCGGTGAAAGTACCTTTGTTGCATCCTTAAGAATCTTCATAAGCAGGTTGATTCCAAGTGACATATTAGCTGATTTTAATACTGCTACTTTCTTTGCTGATTCTTCCACTTTTGCAAGCTGTGCTTCAGAAAGTCCGGTTGTGCAAAGTACTACCGGCACCTGTTTTTCTACACAGTAATCCAGCAGTTCATCTGCTGCTGCCGCATTTGAGAAATCAATAATAACATCTGCCTCTACATCACATGCGCCGATGTTTTCAAAAACAGGATAGTCATTTGGTACTTTTGTGTATTTATCAACTCCTGCTACCAGTTCGATTCCTTCTGTGTTCTTAATAATATCTGTAATGACACGTCCCATATGTCCATTACATCCATGCATGATTGCTCTTACCATACTCTTGTCCTCCTTGTATAAAAACAAAGGATATCATAAGCAGTGTATGATATCCTTCTCTTTTACTTATTATGCTAACTGAATACCGAAATCTTTCATTGCCTGCGCAAGGTTCTTCTCATGTTCCGGGGATATCTCTGTAAGCGGCATGCGAAGTGGTCCACAGTCAACGCCCATTAACTGCATTGCCTTCTTAACCGGAATCGGATTCACTTCACAGAATAACTGCTCGATCAGTGGAAGTGCCTTTAACTGAAGTGCTGCGCTTCCTTTTACATCTCCGTTAAAGTATTTCTCACAGATGTCATGTGCTTCATCCGGTGCTACATTAGACAGAACCGAAATAACACCCTTTCCTCCAAGAGATAACACCGGTACGATCTGATCGTCATTTCCTGAATACAGATCAATGTTGCCATCTGTCAGATTCATAATCTTTGCAACCTGTGAAATATTACCGGATGCTTCCTTAATACCTACAATATTGTCTACTTCTTTTACCAGTTTTGCTGCTGTTGCAGGTTCGATATTACATCCTGTTCTGCTTGCAACGCTGTACATGATGATCGGTGCTTTCACTTCTTTTGCAACCGCACTGAAATGTCCGATCAGTCCGTTCTGAGTTGCCTTATTGTAATAAGGTGTAACCAGAAGAAGTCCGTCTGCCCCATACTCTGAAGCTTCTTTTGACATATCAATTGCTGTACGTGTGCAATTAGAACCTGTTCCTGCAATAACCGGAACTCTCTTATTCACACGGTCAATTGTGAATTTCACGCACTGCATATGTTCTTCCTCTGTCATGGTGGCAGATTCTCCTGTTGTACCACAGATTACAATGCTGTCTGTTTTATGTGCACAATGAAACTCAATCAATTCATCAAGTCTATCATAATTAATACTTCCATCTTCGTTAAATGGTGTGACAATTGCCACGCCGGCTCCTGTAAAAATAGCCATAGTGATCCTCCTGACTTTCATATAATCTAATGAAATTCTATCATCAATTAAATATGATGTCAATCCGAACCCTCATTGAATCTGCCTTATGAAACGATTTCTTCTATACATTCCAGTTTGCTGACAGAGACTTCATACGCCACCCGTTTCTGAGTTTCCGTCTCTGTAATCTTCTTCATATATTCACGGCTTTGTATTCTTCCGATCACCTGAACATGTTCTCCTACTTCAAAAGCCGATGCAAATCTCGCATTCCTTCCCCAGCAGATACATGGAATATAATCAGATTTCCCATATGGACGGTTCACTGCAAGCAAAAGATCCGCAATCTCTCTCCCAAGTGGTGTTTTTCTGTAAACAGGCTGTTTGCAGATATATCCGTCCAGAAATATCTGATTCGTCTTAGCTCCATCCAGTTCCTCATCTACAAACGATATTTCTCTGACAAACACAGACAAGATCAGTCTGTTCTTCATCTCTTCATGACGGTTATAGGAGCGGAACTGTCCGCTTACCATAATGAATTCTCCGGTATAATCTTTTGACACATCGATCAGACGCTCCGAGATCATAAGCGGAATCCTGTCTTTTGAATTACTAAGCCGCTTCACATCTACTTCTACCATGTAAAAGCCTTCTCCAAATACTTCATGGCTGAATGTAAACGGGGATACGATTTCTCCCATAACGGTTACCTGGTTGTTCTCAATCATCTTATCTGACATAATTTTGTAATCTCCCTTCCTCTGGATCGTATTTTAAGTCATTACAAAGTCTATGAATCAAATCAGCATTTTAGAACTAAATACTTGTAAATTTCAAAAAATGTGATAAACTAATGTGGTTGCAGATAATAATAGGTAGAGAAAAGGAAGATTCGTAATGAAGACAAAACGTGAAGATGTACGTAATATCGCGATTATCGCCCATGTTGACCATGGTAAGACAACATTAGTAGATGAATTATTAAAACAAAGCGGTGTATTCCGTGAGAATCAGGAAGTAGCAGAACGTGTCATGGACTCTAACGATATCGAAAGAGAACGTGGAATCACAATCCTCTCCAAGAATACTGCCGTTACTTATAAGGGTGTAAAGATCAATATTATAGATACTCCGGGACATGCCGACTTCGGTGGAGAAGTAGAACGTGTCCTTAAGATGGTAAACGGTGTTATCCTCGTCGTTGATGCGTTCGAAGGTGCTATGCCGCAGACCAAATTCGTACTCCGTAAAGCAATGGAATTAAAACTTCCGGTTATCGTATGTATTAATAAGATCGACCGTCCGGAAGCACGTGCCGAGGAAGTCATCGACGAAGTTCTGGAACTTCTCATCGATCTTGGTGCTTCTGACGAACAGTTAGACTGCCCATTCGTATATGCTTCAGCCAAGAATGGTGTTGCCGCACTTGAGATCACAGATGAAATGAAAGATATGAAACCTCTGTTCGAGACAATTCTGGATTATATTCCCGCACCGGAAGGAGACCCGGAAGCACCGACTCAGGTTCTGATCAGTACAATTGACTATAACGAATATGTGGGACGTATCGGTGTCGGTAAAGTAGATAACGGTACGATCGCCGTAAACCAGGATATGGTAGTTGTAAACCATCATGACCCAGACAAGCAGAAAAAAGTAAAGATCAGTAAATTATATGAATTTGACGGTCTCCAGAAAGTAGAAGTAAAAGAAGCAACAATCGGATCCATCGTAGCAATTTCAGGTATTTCTGATATTTCTATCGGTGATACACTCTGCTCTCCGGAAAATCCGACACCAATCCCGTTCCAGAAAATCTCTGAGCCGACAATCTCTATGGATTTCGTTGTAAATGACAGTCCTTTTGCCGGACAGGAAGGTAAATATGTAACTTCCCGTCACTTACGTGACCGTCTGATGCGTGAGCTTAATACAGATGTCAGCCTTCGTGTAGAAGACACTGAAAACATGGATGCATTCAAAGTATCCGGACGTGGTGAACTTCATCTTTCCGTTCTTATCGAGAACATGAGACGTGAAGGATACGAATTTGCAGTCAGCAAGGCTGAAGTATTGTATCACAAAGATGAAAACGGTAAACTTCTCGAGCCAATGGAAATTGCATACATTGATGTACCGGATGAATATACAGGTGTTGTTATCGACAAATTGAGCCAGAGAAAAGGTGAACTTCAGACAATGGGCGCTACAAGTGGCGGATATACCCGTCTGGAATTCAGAATACCATCCCGCGGACTGATCGGTTATCGTGGAGATTTCCTGACTGACACAAAGGGAAATGGTATCATGAACACAGCATTCGACGGATATGCTCCATATAAGGGTGATATCCAGTACCGTAAGCAGGGATCCCTGATTGCATACGAGACAGGTGAATCTGTAACATACGGTCTGTACAGTGCACAGGAACGTGGTACACTCTTTATCGGACCTGGTGAAAAAGTATACTCTGGTATGGTTATCGGTGAAAATGCAAAAACTGATGATATCGAGGTTAACGTATGTAAGACAAAGCACCTTACAAATACACGTTCTTCCAGTGCGGACGAAGCACTCCGTCTGACTCCTCCGACTGTACTCAGTCTGGAACAGGCTATTGACTTTATTGATACAGATGAACTCCTTGAGGTTACTCCAAAGACACTTCGTATCCGTAAGAAGATTCTGGATCCTAAGATGAGAAAACGTGTGAGCCGCTAAATAATAATAAAATGGTTTCTATGACCGGATAAAAGAGGCAGAATGATCTGTCTCTTTTTTAGTTGGCAAATTTTATATTTTCACTTATACTTAAATTACAGCGAAAATACAAAATCAAGAAAGGAACCTATGAATGAAACAACTGATTTCTTACATTCTCAAACAGGTAGCGGCAATTCTGGAATATGTGATCGCATTCATGCTTGCAATCGGCATCATCCTTCTTTGTCTTCGTATGGCATGCTCACTTCAGTATATTCCGAATCTTAACACCTATCCAAATTACGATGACCTCCTCGAGGTTTGTTTTAACCTGATCATTGGTGTCGAACTGATCCGTATGATGTATTCGCATTCTCCAAATACGGTTTTTGAAGTCCTGCTTTTCGCAATTGCCAGACACATCATCATGGACCACTCTTCCATCTACAGCAGTCTGATCGGAGTCTGCTCCATTGCCGTTTTATTCGCAACCAGAAAATTCCTATTTTCCGAGTTCGATGTAGCAGATGAAACCATCTTTCGTGCATCAACAAAAATTAAAGTTGTCAATAAGATTCTAAATGTAAACATTCCCGGCAAAGCAGAAGATACCCTTTCCGATATTCTGCTTCCTCTTTTGGAAGAAGAACATATCGTTCCCCGTATTGGTGCATGTTATTACTTTCATGACTGCGGTCTGCGTGTCGCCAAATTACATGATGGAAAAATTTCAAGAATTCAGGTAATTCGTGCTATACATTAGCGGCCAAACATGCTATACTACATATATCAGATAGATTGACGGTTCGAGTAATAATTGTCAGATTTTATTTTCGTGATTTGACGATTGTGTAACGTACATTTATTTGAAATTATGACGCAAAGGAGTTGGGCATCATGAAATTTATTATTATTGGGAAGAACATTGATGTAACACCAGGCTTAAGAGAGGCCGTAGAAAGCAAGTTAGGAAAGTTAGAAAGGTACTTTACTCCGAATACAGAGATTCACGTAACCTTAAGTGTACAAAAAGGACATCAGAAAATCGAAGTAACAATTCCTGTTAAAGGCGGAATGGTTCGTTCCGAGCAGGAAAGTTCAGATATGTATGTATCCATCGATCTTGTAGAAGAAGTGATCGAGCGTCAGCTTCGCAAATATAAGAATAAACTTGTAGCAAGAGAACAGGATGGCGGTAACTTTAAGCAGGAATTCTTTGATGCAGAAGACAATATCGAAGATGACGGCGAGATTAAAATTGTGCGTACTAAAAAGTTCGGATTTAAACCTATGTATCCAGAAGATGCGTGTGTACAGATGGAACTTCTTGGACATGATTTTTATGTATTCTGCAATGCGGAGTCTGATGAAGTAAATGTTGTTTACAGACGTAAGAATGGTACATTTGGTCTGATTGAACCAGAATTTTCTTAAAACATATTGAAAAGTATAAAAGAGACTGTGATGCAGTCTCTTTTTTTATCTTCTATTTATTCAAGAATTGTCGGTGTCCCGTCAATCTCCGCATAATAACACTCTTCCCCCGGTGTCATATCTGCCTGTGCATTTGTCCCTTCTGTAATTGCATGCATCACCTGATCCAGATTGCTTTTCGGAATCAGTACTTCCAGAGCAACTTTATCTGTATAAACCGTATCCAGTATTTTTAGTTCTCTCTGTGCCAGAATATACTGGATCTTTCCAAATGTTGTATAGTCTGTCTCTATATGCAGTTTCACTCCCAGTATCTTTGTGATAACTACGGATGCTTCCAGTCCGGCTTTTACTGCTCCCGAATAGGCTCTTACTAGGCCTCCGGTTCCAAGCAGTGTCCCACCGAAATAACGCGTCACAACTACTGCTACATTTCTCAATTCATTTCCCTGCAGTACATCCAGCATTGGTTTTCCTGCTGTTCCACTCGGCTCCCCGTCATCACTGCATCTCTGCAGCTGTCCTCTTTCTCCTATGATATATGCAAAACAATTATGCCTCGCATCCCAGTATTTCTTTTTTGTCTTCTCTATAAATTCCAATGCCTCTTCTTCCGTCTCCGCCGGAATCACTGTTGCAATAAATCTTGACTTCTTTTCTACGATCTCATCTTCCCCACCCTGATAGATGGTCTTATATTCTGGTAACATATTGTCATCCTTTCGTATAATTTACAAGTTTATACATAATATAATACCTAATTTCTTAAGATTTTCCTACCCAAATATGAAGTTTTCATTTTTTTCTTTATAAAAGAGTGTACATTTGCTATAATAACTTGGTATAAAGGAGGCCTAAACGCATGAATTATGGAAAGAAAAAAGCTGCGAAAAGGCAGAAAAAGATAACGTCCAAATCTACGATGCAGGGAAAACGTATCGTTGTCCGTTTATTCAAAGCACTGTTGATCTGTATTGTTCTTGCAGCAGTAGTCGGAATGGCCGGCGGCGGTCTTTTTATAAAAAAGATCATTGATGATACACCTCATGTCTCCGCATCTGACGTTAAACCGAAAGGATTTACTACTTTCGTCTACGCCGATGACGGCAGCACAGAGATTGAACGTTTTGTATCTTCTGGTTCCAACCGAGTATACAAATCCATTGATGAGATACCGAAAGATCTGCAGCATGCTTTTGTTGCGATCGAGGATGAGCGTTTTTACAAACATAACGGTATAGATCTTCAGGGTATTGCCCGTGCTGCAGTGGTTGGTATCACGAGAGGTAATTTTTCAGAAGGTGCCAGTACTCTGACACAGCAGCTGATCAAGAACAATGTATTTCCGAATTTTACCAAGGAAAAAACTTTCTACGACAGATTACAGAGAAAGATTCAGGAACAATACCTCGCCTTACAGATTGAAAAAAAGATGGATAAAAATGAGATCATGGAAAGCTATCTGAATACAATCAATCTTGGTCAGAACTGTCTTGGAGTCCAGGCTGCATCCCAGCGGTACTTCGGAAAAGATGTATCTGATCTGACTTTATCTGAATGTGCAGTGATTGCAGGAATCACACAAAGTCCAAGCACTTATGACCCGATCACACATCCGGATAATAATAAAGTAAGACGTAACAAAGTATTAAAAAATATGTTGGAACAAGGTTATATCAGTCAGAAGCAATACGATGAAGCAAAGTCTGATGATGTTTACGCAAGGATTCAGACAACCAACACAGCTTCACAGACTGATAATACTTATAGTTATTTTGTCGATGCACTCGCACAGCAGGTTATCCAGGATCTGAAAGATCAACTCGGATATACAGATACACAGGCCTACAATGCTGTATACAGTGGCGGTCTCAGTATCTATTCAACACAGAATCAGGCAATGCAGCAGATCTGTGATGAAGAAGCCAATAATGATTCTAATTATCCTGGTTTAAAAGAATATGGTCTTGACTATGCACTGACAGTTACTCGTGCAGATGGATCAACAGAAAATTATGGAAGTAATAACATTAAGAATTATGTAAAAGAAACTACCGGTAACGACCAGGGACTTCTCTATTCCAGCGAAGACGCTGCCAAGGCTATGGTAGAACAATGGAAATCTACAATTGCCAAGGAGGGCGATACTTATGATGAACGTATCACCATCACTCCACAGCCTCAGTCTTCCATCACAATCATGGATCAGAAGACAGGGCAGATCAAGGCTATGGTCGGAGGACGTGGCGAGAAAGCTTCCAGTCTTGGTCTTAACAGAGCATACCAGGGATCAAAAAGACAGCCGGGATCTACCTTTAAGATCCTTGCCGCATATGCACCTGCATTAGATTCCTGTGACAAAACACTTGCAACAACGATTGATGATGAACCATACACATTAAAGAATGGACAGGTTTTAAGAAATGCCAATAAACAATATGGCGGTGAGACTACCTTAAGAGAAGGTATCAAACGCTCCATCAACGTAGTCGCTGTAAAATTAAGTGATGAGATCACGCAGGAACTCGGCTATGAATATTGCCAGAAATTCGGAATCAGTACCTTAGTAAAAGACAAGACGATCAACGGAAAGGTCTTTGATGACAGCACTTCCCAGACTCTTGCTCTTGGTGGTATTACAGAAGGTGTATATAACTATGAGATGTGTGCCGCCTATGCATCAATTGCCAATGGTGGTGTATATAACAAACCAACTCTGTACAGTAAAGTAGTCGATCATGATGGTAATGTTCTTCTTGATGGAACAGGAGAATCACACACCGTTATAAAAGACAGTACCGCATATCTTCTTACAAGCGCAATGGAAGATGTTGTTAATTCAGGTACCGGTACTGCATGCCAGCTTCCTAATATGCCGGTAGCAGGTAAAACAGGTACTACAACATCAAACAAGGATTTATGGTTCTGTGGATTTACTCCATATTATACTTGTGCTGTATGGGGCGGCTATGATGACAACAAAGAATGTGACTATGATACAAGTTTCCGTTTCAGACTCTGGAAAGGTATCATGAGCCGTATCCATGAAAATCTGGAAACAAAAGACTTCAAAGTTCCGTCTTCCGTAGAAAAGAAAAGTATCTGTACGATCACCGGGAAGATTGCATCCAGCGGATGTCCGTCTATCACAGAATATTTTGCAAAAGATACACTTCCATCCGAAACATGCTCCGGTCATGGTTATTCAGGAAGCAAGTATAAATCCAGCAAGAGTTATGATGACTCTGACTCTACTGATGATTCATCTAATAATTCTTCTAACGGAACCGGTAACTACAGTAATTCAACCGATAATTCTTCCGGTAATACAACTAACGGTTCTACCGGTAATGAAACATCTGGCGGTTCTGCCAGTGGAAATACCAGCGGAAATACTGGTGGCTCTACAGGTGGTTCTACCGGCAGTGACACAACCGGCGGTAACACCGGTGGCAGTAACACCGGCGGCTCTACAGGTAGTGACACAACTGGTGGTAACACAACCCAATAAAATTAAAATAGTTAAAAAAAACGAGGGACAACAACAATGTGTCCCTCGTTTTTTCAAACTATCAAATCATATGTATATATTAAATTAAAGGATTAACTTTGCAGCTCCACAGATTCCGGCATCGTTTCCAAGTGTTGCAAGAAGAAATTCTGTGTCTTTATTTGCAAAAAATGCCTTTTCTTTAAAATTCTTCTCTACATACTGAAGAAGAACTTCTCCTGCTTTGGATACTCCTCCGCCGATTACGATTGCAGACGGGTCTGCCACTGCAGCCAGATTAGCCATTGCATGTCCAAGATATCTTCCGAACTCTTCTGCAATCTCTATTGCTACTGCATCTCCTGCTTTTACAGCATCAAACACTGTCTTTGCACTGATTTCCTGTTCCCTTAATACAGATGCTGTGTTATCTTTGGCAAGGCGTATATTGGCCAGTCTGGTAATCCCAGTTGCTGATGCATACTGTTCCAGGCATCCGGTATTACCACATCCGCAATGATCTGTCTCTTCATAATTCACACAAAGATGTCCAATCTCTCCACCTGCTCCGTGAGCTCCGACAAGCGGTTTTCCATCAACGATGATACCGCCTCCGACGCCCGTTCCAAGTGTTACCATAATGATATTCTTACGGCCTTTTCCGGCACCCAGCCACATCTCTCCAAGTGCTGCTACATTTGCATCATTGCCAATCTCAGCCTTCATACCGGACAGTTCTTCCATCTCTTTCTTTACTTCTTTATAACCCCATCCAAGATTCGCAGTATTCTGAACAACTCCCTCTGAGTCTACCGGCGCCGGAACACCAACTCCGATTCCTTCCACATCATCTTTTGCAATCTTTTTTTCTTCTAACTTGGCATTTAATGCCGCTGCAATATCCGGAAGCACTGCTTCTCCATGATTCTCTGTACGTGTTTTGATCTCCCATTTATCTACAATCTCTCCTTCGGTTGTAAATAAACCTAATTTTACTGTCGTTCCTCCGATGTCTACTCCAAAACAATATCTCATTACTTTCTTTCTCCTATTTCTTTATTAAATTCTGCTGCACACGTCTGTATAATTCCTGAGCAGCATTATAACCCATCTGTTTCTGTCTGTGGTTAACTGCTGCCGTCTCAACAATAATCGCAAGATTACGACCAGGACGGATTGGAAGATGGTGGCATACCACTTTATTTCCGAGAAATTCTGTGTATTCTTCTTCCAGACCCAGACGATCATATTCTTTGTTCTTATCCCACTCTTCCAGTGTGATGACAAGATCAATATTCTGTGTCTCTCTGACACTCAGCACACCAAACAATGCTTTTACATCCACAATACCGATACCACGCAGTTCGATAAAATGTCTGGTAATATCCGGTGCCGATCCTACCAGCGTCTCATCACTGACTCTGCGGATCTCAACTACATCATCACTGACAAGTCGATGTCCACGTTTGATAAGTTCCAGTGCAGCCTCGCTCTTACCGATTCCGCTTTCTCCCATGATCAGCACACCGACACCATATACATCAACAAGCACTCCATGAATAGAAATGCACGGTGCCAGTTCCACATTCAGCCAGCGGATGATCTCAGCTGTGAATTCAGATGTCTTTTTCTCTGTCTGGAATACCGGAATATTCGCTTTTTCTGCCATCTCAAGAAGCATCGGCTCCGGCGGCAGATTCCTGCAGAAAATCAGACATGGTATCTTATAAGACAGCAGGGTCTCATAAATCTGCTTTTTCTTGACTTTATCTGTCATCTTTTCAAGGAATGTATATTCTACATATCCAATGATCTGAACTCGTTCGGAATCAAAGTGTTCGAAAAATCCGGTCAGCTGCAGGGCCGGTCTGTTAATGTCTGGTATCTCAACATCTTTTTCGGAAAGATCTACATCCGGTGTAAGATTTTTGAGATTCATTTTTTCAACGAGTGTTTTTAATTCTACTTTATTCGCCATATTCTTCTACCTCACACGTATTAAAATCTGATAAATGTATTATACCATACTTAGGTATTCTGGTGAAAAAATTTATACACTTCCGTTGCAGATTTTTCGTTCATGGATGGAAGTTTCTTTAGTTCTTCTACCGTTGCATTCCGGATCGCATCAATATTCTCAAAGCTGCTCATCAGATCTTTTCTTCTTGCCGGTCCAACTCCCGGAATATCATCCAGAATGGAGTGTACCTGTCCCTTACTTCTAAGCTGCCGGTGGAATGTAATTGCGAACCGATGTGCCTCATCCTGGATCCTGGTGATCAGCCGGAAACACTCAGAATTTCTGTCAATCGGAAGTTCTACATTGTTAAAATATAATCCTCTTGTCCTGTGATTGTCATCCTTTACCATCCCGCATACCGGAATCTGCAGATTCAGTTTTTCCAGCACTTCCAACGCAATATTAACCTGTCCGCGTCCGCCATCCATCATGATCAGATCCGGAAATGCCCGGAATCCTCCGGTTTCATTTTCTTCCTGCTGTTCCCGTAGTCCATGTTCAAACCGCCTCGTCAGGACTTCGTTCATACTCGCATAATCATCCGGTCCCTGTACGCTTTTAATCTTAAACTTGCGATAATCATTCCGCTTTGGCTTTCCATGTTCGTACACAACCATCGATCCAACAGAATCAAATCCATTCGTATTAGAAATATCATATGCCTCCATACGTACGATTCCCTTTAATCCCAGAATCTTCTCCAGTTCTTTCACTGCACCGATCGTTCTTCCTTCTTCACGTTTTAAGCGTTCTTTATCATTTTTCAATACCATCTGTGCATTCTTCTGTGCCAGTTCTACCAGCTTTTCTTTCGTACCTTTCTTTGGAATCCGGAGATGTACTTTATGTTCTCTTCTCGCCGTAAGCCATTCTTCAATAATCTCCTGATCCTCAATCTCTTGCGGCAGCATAAGTTCTGCCGGAATATATGGAGTGCCTGCATAAAACTGCTTGATAAAACTTGACAGAATCTCACTTTTGGTATCACTTTCCGCAATTTTTAAATAAAAGTGGTCCCGGCCGATCAGTCTTCCGTTTCGTATAAAGAATACCTGTACAACTGCATCTTCCTGCTCTGATGCCATCGCAATAATATCCCTGTCATCCCCTGCAGTGTCTGTAATCTTCTGTTTCTGGGCAATCTTCTGTACGCTTGCAAGTAATTCCCTGTACTCGATTGCTTTTTCAAATTCCAGATTTTCTGACGCATCCATCATCTTTTCTTCCAGTTCTTTCAGAATCGGATCGTAATTTCCATTTAGAAAGCGTACCACTTCGTCAATGGATTTCCTGTACTCTTCCTGCGAAATATATCCCTGACATGGTGCCTGGCACTGATGAATGTGATAATTCAGACATGGCCTTTCTTTTCCTATATCTTTTGGAAGAGAACGGTTACAGCTGCGGATATGATAAAGTTTCCTGATCAGTTCGATCGTGTCCTTTACCGCTCCCGCACTGGTATATGGTCCAAAATACTTTGCCTTGTCTTTCTTCATCTGTCTTGCCATCATCACTCGCGGAAACGCCTCATTTACCGTAACTTTAATAAATGGATATGTCTTGTCATCCATCAGCATTGTATTGTATTTCGGTCTGTGTTCTTTGATCAGATTACATTCCAGCACCAATGCTTCAAGTTCAGAATCCGTCACAATATATTCAAATCTGGAAATATGGGTCACCATCTGCTCAATCTTGGCACCTTTATTCCTGCTGCTTTGAAAATACTGCCGCACACGATTCTTCAGACTAATCGCTTTTCCAACATAAATGATCGCATCTCTTTCATCATGCATCAGATATACCCCCGGTTTTCCCGGCAGTTTTTTTAATTCTTCCTGTATATTAAAATTTTCCATACATGTTCTCCTGCCTTTTCACTTAACCGCTTCTTTTTGATTCTTTCACGATCAGAAGTGAATAATATCCTGCCTGCTCCGGGATCTCTTCTATTGTTCCATAGATCTGTTCTTCTGACATCCCACAATTTTCTACCATCTTTACATCTATATTTCTACCTTTGGTTTCAAGACATTGCTTCACTTCTGATAATCTGGATGCCGGTTTCATTAATATCTTTGTTCCGGGATATTCTAATGCTTCTTTTATTCCATAACTGGAAGGAATCACATGGAGTTCTTCTGCTCTGTCAGCAAGACTTTCATCCAGCCGCGCAGAAACCGCACAAAATGATGGAATTCCGTTGATAATTTTCGTATTATATCCCTTGTCCTTTATAATTCTGTGCACATACATATATGTGGAATATATCGTAGGATCCCCCAGTGTCAGATATGCAACATCATATCCCTGCTCCAGTTCTTTTATAATCTTTTCTGCCGCTATCTTATAATTTTCTTCTAAAATCCGTCGTTCCTTTGTCATTGGTGTCTCCAGATCCAGACATAATTTTTTCTCGATATCTTTCACCTTTCCGGCCGCTATCTTATAGCTGACTGCATGATGCTTTCCCTTCGCAGGGACAGCGATCACCTGACATTCTTCAATTACCCGGACTGCTTTATATGTCATAAGTTCGGGGTCACCCGGTCCGACTCCGACTCCGTATAATGTTCCTCTCATCTTTATTTCCTCCAGAACAATCTTATCCTGCCTATTATATACCAGCACGAAATGATTGAAAAGAAAAAAAGATACAGGACCAGCAAAAACCGTTTCCCGTATCTTTCCTTCTTTTCTTATTCTTTTGTTATCTGTTCTTCACCTGTAGATTCAGGTTCCTTCTGCTCTTCCGGATCTGCATCTTTCATTACAAATCCTTCGCCTTCTACAGGATTCATGGTGATTCGTGCTTCTTCCTTTTTCGGCGCATTAGGATCAATTCCTTCTACTTCATGGAATATCTCCATAAATTCTTTTCCTGTGATCGTCTCTTTTTCGATCAGGAATGCTGCGATCTTATCCAGTGCCTGTCTGTGGTCTCTCAGGAGCTGCTTTGCCTCCTCATATGCGTTCTTCAGCATTCTCATGACTTCTTCATCAATCTCTGATGCAGTCTGCTGACCGCAGTTGCTGACCGGACGTCCGTCCAGATAACGGTTCTGAATGGATTCCAGACCTATCAGTCCGAATTTCTCACTCATACCATACTGGGTGATCATAGCTCTTGCCACACTGGTTGCTTTTTCAATATCATTAGAAGCACCCGTTGTAACAGTATCAAATACAACTTCTTCTGCCGCACGGCCTGCCAGCAGTCCGACCAGCATTGCCTGAAGTTCTTTCTTTGTATTCAGGAACTTCTCTTCTTCCGGTGTCTGCATAACATAACCAAGTGCGCCCATTGTACGTGGGACGATTGTAATCTTCTGTACCGGTTCTGCATCTTTCTGTAATGCACTGACCAGCGCATGTCCTACTTCATGGTAGGAAACAATCTTTCTTTCTTCCTGACTCATGATACGGTCTTTCTTTTCTTTACCGACCAGTACAACTTCCACTGCTTCGAATAGATCTGACTGGCATACTGCATTTCTTCCATGCTTTACAGCATTGATCGCTGCTTCATTGATCATATTCGCAAGATCAGATCCTACAGCTCCGGAAGTCGCAAGTGCGATCTCTTCCAGATTAACCGTCTCATCCATCTTCACATCTTTGGAATGAACCTTCAGAACTTCTACACGTCCTTTCAGGTCCGGTTTTTCTACCACGATACGTCTGTCAAAACGTCCCGGTCTTAATAATGCCGGATCCAGGATCTCCGGTCTGTTGGTAGCCGCCAGAAGAACCAGTCCTTTATTACTTTCAAATCCATCCATCTCGGCGAGCAGCTGGTTCAGCGTCTGCTCACGTTCATCATTTCCACCCATCTGGTTGTCTCGGCTTTTACCGATTGCATCGATCTCATCAATAAAAATAATACATGGTGCCATCTGCTGTGCCTGTTTGAACAGGTCACGTACTCTGGAAGCTCCGACACCCACATACATCTCTACGAATGCAGAACCGCTCAATGAGAAAAACGGAACTTTTGCTTCACCTGCTACAGCCTTTGCCAGAAGTGTCTTACCTGTTCCCGGAGGTCCCACTAAAAGAGCACCCTTCGGAAGCTTTGCTCCGACACTTGTATATTTTCCAGGATTATGAAGAAAATCTACAACTTCCTGTAACGATTCTTTCGCTTCATCCTGTCCTGCCACATCTTTAAATGTAACTCCTGTCTGCTTTTCCACATACATCTTGGCATTACTCTTGCCAATTCCCATCATGCCTCCGCCTTTGGACATTCTCTTTGTCATCCAGATGATCATTCCTACAAAGAATGCAATCGGCAGGAATGTTAAGATAATATTCATCGCTACCGCAGATGTAGTATCCGGAATCTCCTGATTAAATTCTACACCGGCTTTTTCCAGACGCTTGGTCAGTTCGTCATCATTCACAACACCGGTATAATATTCTTGTGAAACTCCACTGTCCTTGTCCTTCTTCGTGACGATCATGATCTTGTCACTCTGGATCTCTACTTTTTTGACCTTGCCATCATCTACCATCTTCAAAAATTTATTATAGGTAATCTCTTTTGCAGAGGTCATTCCCTGGAACTGGAACAATGCCAGCACAAGAATCGATGTAATAATCGTGACCAGTAAAATAAACGAAATACCTTGTTTATTATTCTTGTTATTCTTATTATTTTGGTTATCCATTTTAATCCTCCTGTATACTTAATCATTATAAAGACCACCATGTTAGAAATCAATAAAAACATTATGAAAAGATTGTAAACTTCACATGTCTTGTAGTATACTTGGAATGAAAATGCTTATGCCGGTTCCGGCAGATTTTCCATAACAAAGATTTTAAAAGATTAAAAATTTTTAAACGAGGGAATGTACTTATGAAAATTGGATTCGATAATGAAAAATATCTGAAAATGCAGTCCGAGCACATCCGTGAACGTATCGGACAATTTGACAACAAACTTTATCTGGAATTTGGCGGCAAGCTCTTTGATGATTATCATGCTTCCAGAGTTCTTCCGGGATTCCAGCCGGACAGCAAACTGCGTATGTTAAGAGAGCTTTCCGATCAGGCCGAGATCGTCATCGTCATCAGTGCCGAAGATATTGAGAAAAACAAGATCCGCGGCGACCTTGGCATTACTTATGATTCCGATGTACTACGTCTGATGCAGATCTATAAAGGACTCGGACTTTACGTCGGAAGCGTCGTCATCACAAAATACAACGCTCAGGAAAGTGCCGAATTATTCAAAAACCGCCTGGAAAAACTCGGTATCAGGGTATACCGCCACTATCTGATTCCGGGATATCCGACTAATGTTCCTTTCATAGTAAGTGATGACGGATATGGAAAGAATGATTACATCGAGACAAGCCGTCCATTAGTTGTTGTAACCGCACCCGGACCTGGAAGTGGCAAGATGGCTGTATGTCTGTCACAGTTATATCATGAACACAAGCGCGGTATCAGTGCCGGTTATGCCAAATTCGAGACATTTCCAATCTGGAACATTCCGTTAAAGCATCCGGTCAATCTTGCTTACGAGGCAGCAACTGCAGATCTTAATGATATTAATATGATCGATCCTTTCCACCTTGAAGCTTACGGTAAGACAACGATCAATTATAATCGCGATGTAGAGATATTCCCTGTATTAAATGCCATGTTCCAGCGCATTTACGGAGAAAGTCCTTACAAATCTCCAACCGATATGGGAGTTAATATGGCCGGAAACTGTATCTGTGATGACGAAGCCTGCCAGGAAGCTTCCCGTCAGGAGATCATCCGAAGATATTATGCTTCCAGAAGAAGGCTTCTTCTCGGTGCCTGCTCGGAAGAGGAGACCTATAAATTAGAAATGCTGATGAATCAGGCAGGTATTACCGTACATGACAGACCTGTCGTAGATGCTGCTTTAAATGAAGCCGAACGTACCGGTGCTCCTGCTGCCGCCCTTGAACTTCCGGATGGCTCTATCGTAACAGGTAAAACATCTGACCTTCTTGGTGCCTGCTCTGCTCTTCTTTTAAATGCATTGAAAGAACTTGCCGGTATCGGTCATGAAGTTAAGATCATCTCTCCTGAAGCGATTGAACCGATTCAGAATCTTAAAACTCAGTATCTCGGAAGCCGCAATCCACGTCTTCATACGGATGAGGTTTTGATTGCCCTTTCCGTGAGTGCCGCTACCAATAAAGAGGCAAAACTTGCAATGGAACAGCTTCCGAAGTTGAAAGGATGTCAGGCTCATGTGTCCGTTATGCCGGGTTCAGTAGACATCAAACAGTTTAAACGACTTTCTATTCAGGCAACTTTTGAAGCAAAATATGAAAAAAACTCTGTATTTTTTAACAACAAAGGTGTATAATCTTAAGGTATTTTTTTGAACACTTTATAACAGAGAAACTAATTTTGACTTAAGGAGGAAGTTATGGCAGTAAAATACGTATTCGTTACTGGCGGTGTTGTATCTGGATTAGGTAAAGGAATTACAGCCGCATCCCTCGGACGTCTGCTGAAAGCCCGTGGTTATACAGTTACCATGCAGAAGTTCGATCCGTACATCAACATCGACCCTGGTACTATGAACCCTGTACAGCACGGTGAAGTATTCGTAACCGACGATGGAGCTGAGACAGACCTTGATCTTGGACATTATGAAAGATTTATCGATGAGAGTCTGAGCAAGAATTCCAATGTAACAACCGGTAAGATCTACTGGTCTGTTCTTCAGAAAGAACGTCGTGGAGATTTTGGCGGAGGAACGGTTCAGGTTATCCCTCATATTACAAATGAGATCAAATCCCGTTTCTATCGCAATCCGGCCGCTGAGAATACAGAAATTGCCATTATTGAGGTCGGGGGAACTGTCGGCGACATCGAAAGTCAGCCTTTCCTGGAAGCCATCCGTCAGTTCCAGCATGAAAAAGGACGTGAAAATGTTATCCTGATCCATGTCACACTGATTCCTTATCTGAAGGCATCTCAGGAAATGAAGACAAAGCCTACGCAGGCAAGTGTAAAAGACCTTCAGGGTATGGGAATCCAGCCAGATATTCTGGTATGCCGTTCCGAATATCCTCTTGGTGTAGGACTGAAGGATAAGATTGCATTATTCTGTAATGTACCATCTAACCATGTACTGCAGAACCTGGACGTGGAATATCTGTATGAAGCTCCTCTTGCTATGGAAGAAGAAAATCTTGCAGGTGTTGTATGTGAATGTCTGCATCTTGATTGTCCGGAACCGGATCTTAAAGACTGGAAAGAGATGGTTGACTACCTGAAACATCCTAATACAGAAGTCACAGTTGCTCTCGTTGGTAAATATATCCAGCTTCATGACGCATACATCAGTGTTGTAGAAGCATTAAAACACGGTGGAATCTTCAGCCGTGCAACCGTAAATATCAAATGGATTGATTCCGAAACTGTTACAGCCGACAACGTAGATGAATTACTCGGCGATGTAAGCGGAATTCTTGTCCCTGGCGGATTTGGTAATCGTGGAATTGACGGAAAGCTTGAGGCAATCAAATATGCCCGTACTCACAATGTACCGTTCCTTGGTCTCTGCCTTGGTATGCAGCTTTCTATCGTGGAATTCGCAAGAGATGTGCTTGGATACAATGATGCCCACAGTGCTGAACTTGACCCGAATACTACTCATCCGGTTATCCATATCATGCCTGAGCAGATTGGAATCGAAGATATCGGAGGAACATTAAGACTGGGGGCTTACCCTTGTGTTCTTGATAAGACATCAAAAGCTTATGAGATGTATGGAACAGATAAGATCAGTGAACGTCACCGTCATCGTTATGAGGTCAACAATGATTACCGTGACGCCCTGACATCTCACGGAATGAAACTTTCCGGACTTTCTCCGGACGGAAGAATCGTTGAGATGATCGAGATTCCTGAACATCCTTGGTTTATTGCTACCCAGGCTCATCCGGAACTTAAGTCCAGACCGAACAGACCACATCCACTGTTCAAAGGATTCATTGAAGCTTCTCTGAAATATCAGGACGAACATAAATAATATCAAATATAAAAGAGTTAAAGTAAGAAAGCTGTTGCAACTTATCATGTATTGCAACAGCTTTCTTATTTTTATATCGACCAGCTTACTGAACTTCCCTTTTCTGTCTTTTTCACAATAAGCTTATGATCAATCTGCTCTTTTAACTCATTCACATGCGAGATGATTCCTACCAGCCGGTCCTTATCTGCAAGATCATTCAGCACACGGATTGCCTGATCTCTTGATACATCATCTAACGATCCAAATCCCTCATCAACGAACATTGTATCCAGATGGACTGCTCCGGCCGTATTCTGTACTATGTCAGAAAGTCCCAGCGCCATAGATAATGCCGCCATAAAAGATTCTCCTCCAGACAATGTTTTCACATCTCTGACCGTATCCGTCGCCATATGATAGACATCCAGCTCCAGCCCCGCCTGCCCCTGGCTTCCAAGTTTTTCTACATCTCTGCATTGTAAGATGAACTCTTCATTCGTCATCCGGATCAACCTTTTATTTGCGGCACGGATAATCTGACGGAAATATTGTCTCTGGATGTAGGTCTCAAAATCCAGTTTTGCACTTCCGCTTAAATTGCCATTTGCAGTTTTACTCAGATTGCCTATCATTTCATACTGCTTTTGCAGACTGTTGTTCTTTTCAAAATTACGCTTCAGGTTATCCCTGATCTCACGATTCTGATTATTTATATTATATAAATTCATGTAACTCTTCCGAACCTGTTCTAATTCATCTGACACTTTCTTTATTTCCTGCCTGATCTTCTCCGCATCTTCTCGTTCTTTTCCATTTAACTGTTGTTCCAGCAGCCCTTTATTTGCTTCCAGTTCCCGAACCTCTTTCTGATATGTTTCAATCCACTGTTCTTTTTCTTCTATTTCTTTCTCCGGTATATATTTCCTGTGATAACTCTCTTCATCTTCAAATCCCTGCTCTGTTCTCGTCTGTTCGTAGAACTCTTTCTTTTCTTTTACCTTTTCTATGGATTGTTCTATAGATTCTGCTACAGTCTTCTCTCTGCCTTCCAGTTCTTTTTCTGTCTTCTGCTTTTCCGTCAGGCGCCTGTTCACCGTCTCATATTTTTGCCGTATAGTCTTTAATTCTTCCTCTGTCTGCTTCAGATGCTCTTGTGCTTCTTCTTCCGTCTCATATGGAAGTTTATCTTTCTTTGTCTGATATTCTGTCTGCATCTTTGCATATGTCAGTTTTAAATCTGTCAGGCACTGCGTAATTTTTTGTTCTTTTTCATTCAATTCTTCCAGGATATCTGTGATCCGTTCCTGCTCTTCTTTTTGTTCTTTGCATTTTATGAAAATCTGTTCCTGTTTTTCTAATTTTTCTGTCACTTTCACAAGTGCATCTGTCAGACTTTGCATCTTTGCTTTTATATCTGTCTCTTCTATATTAACCGATGCATCTTTTATTTTTTTTAACATTGTCTGACACAATTCCTGCGCCATCCTGTATTCTGCAAGCATATCTCTGAATGCTCCGGCTGCTTTATCTCTTATCTTTTCTCTTTGATCTCTCTTAGATTTTGCATCTTCTACCTCTGCCTGTGTCGGTGCCTGCTCACTTAATACTGCTATCTGCGGATGTTCTCTGGATCCACATACCGGACAAGGCTGTCCTTCTTCCAGATTCAAAGCAAGTATTCCTGCCTGTTCATTCAAAAATGTTCTGTATTTTTTCTCATATTCTGTCCATGATTTTTCATAACGTTCCTGTTCTGCTTCTGCTTCTTTTCTCGCTTTTTCACAGGCTTTCTTTAATTCATTCTTTTTGTTTTCCTGCTGTTCCAGTTCTTCGTATTGTATTGTTTTTTCTTCTATTTGCTGTTTTTTATTCTTGCATTCATTTATGCAGATTTCTATATTTTCATATTTCTTAAGAAATGCGATTATTTCTTTTTGTTGTTTTTGCAGGATTTCTTTCTTTT
>ERZ808240.1386-NODE-1386-length-30418-cov-3.686362_pt1 | contig 30418 bp, 27 predicted proteins | sample MGYA00521084_ERZ808240 | MGnify/ENA primary metagenome ERZ808240 (study PRJEB31516, sample SAMN03275571) | gut metagenome | biome: mammalia-associated habitat; material: feces | host: Papio cynocephalus | place: Kenya | collected 2012-08-06 ... | reverse complement strand
AAAATGAAGATTTTTTTGAAAAAGCGAAAAAGGTGGTTGAAGAAAAATATGGTCAGAAATTAGTATATAATAAAAATACTATGTCGATAGATATAATTTATGATGATAACAATCAGATAACAACTGATGAAATAAGTCAATTAGTACAAGAAGTGTTGAACATAGTTGATACACCTAAAGTTAAGTATCCTGCTGACAGAGAATTTTCTACAAATGTTGTTAATTATTATACACTCCCAGCATTGGGTGTGCTTCAATGTTATATCGAAAAAAATGAAATTGGAGAAACCGAGTTATTCTATTTTTCTGATAAATCAATGAAGCAATCTAAAATTAAAGAAAAGATTGATAAATTATATAAATCAGTGGAAGAGTGATTGAACATGAATAAAAAGAAAAAGGTATTATTTTTTCTCGTTGGATTTTGGGGTATAATTTGTATATCAGCTTGTTCAAAACAACCAGACTTCGATGCCAAATCTTACGTCCAAAGTTCTCTTGATGCATACTATCATGGAGAATATAAGGACTATGCGAATCTGTTAGAAATCTCGGAAAAAGATGCCAAGAAAGAAATCGAAGAGGATTTTAATGAGAGTATCCAACAGCAATTTGATGATTCCGATAACATTACGGACAAAGGAATTGCTGATTATGCGGAAAAACTGACAGAAGTAAAGAAACTGGCAAAATATAAAGTACAGGATGTGAAAGAAGAGGATGGAGTCTATACAGTAAGTGTACAAGTTGAACCATCCAATGTATTTCAGACATTGCAACAAAGCTCTACAGAGGTAAGCAATGAAAAAATAAAGCAGGGATTGGATGGAAATGATCCGGAAGTCTTTGCATCTGTATTAACAGAAAGCGTCCAGAAGAGTCTTGAAAAGAACAAATATGGAAAAGCTGTTACTGTAAAAGTATCAGTGGAAAAGGATAATTCAGGAAAATATGGTCTTTCAGATACAGAGATGAGTAAGCTGGAAGCAGCGATGTTCCCAACAGAATAAGAATGAATGGAAAGCTATCAGAGGAAAAAACTGGTAGCTTTCTTTTGAACTCCAAGACAAGAAAATTTGTTAAAAAAGCTATTGTAATAGTAGAAAAATTATAATAAATAATGGATGACAAGAGTCTTTTATTCATTATGAGAAAAAGAAGGAATCTCCTATGAACCAAAAAGAAATATTTACATAAGAGGAAAAAAAGTGCTGTAATCGAAGAGGTTGCAGCATTTTTTAATTCGACATTTTTCGAACATCATAGCGTACATATCCGGTCACCGCCATGCTCCGATTTGATTTCTATACCAAAAATCAGATCGGAGGAAAGATAATGGCTTATAACAAAGCGAGTGAAGAACGAAAATGGCGTTATTGGAAAGAACAGGAAGAAAAGAAACTGCGTGAACTGGGAATGGACGAGGAAAAGATTCGAAAATTAAGACAGATGGACTGGGAAGATTTTCTGGAAGAACGCAGATACCGGGAACGGCTGGAAGAAACGATGCAGGAGATTGATACAGGAAACCCAGAGGACGGTGAACCGTTTGCAATGGATGTCCGGGAACTCTTAGATCATGTGGGAGACAGACGGTTGTATGAATTGTTAAATGATACGGAGCATCAGACACTGGAGATACTTTTGCTTAGTACATGGGGGTATTCGATTAAGGAAATCGCAAGTATTATGGGACTTCCGAAGGATACCGTTTATACGAAAAGAAAGATTTTGCGGAAAAAATTGAAAAAATTTTAAATTTTGAGACAAAAATGACGAATTTCGTCGGCTATTTAATAGGCAGGTAAATTTTGCCAGTGTACTTTGACAATCTTATACCAGCATTACAGGTACGTTCCCGTAAGTAGAAGCGTGTCAGGAAGGCGCGAGGACAAATGAAAATAACAGGAAAGAATACAAAAAATTCTTTGCTGGTGTTTTTGTTTCGAGCGAATCACCTTTAACTGAAACAGGATCGTGGCGGTCTTTTGCGAGGATCACTTACGAGGGGATAATGATACATAGGAACTGCCAGTGAGCAGAGGATGGACTTTGGGTTGTAATCAGCAAGACCTTTAGAAAATCCATGAGCGGTGCAATGCCAAGCATCCGCCTGTAATGTTCCCGTAAGGCAATGGGGGAGTCGAGGACAAATACAACGCCAAAAAACAAAAGTATAAGAAATCAAGGAAGAATGTGTCGTTGATATCAGATACATGCGGCTGTAGGGAGAAATCCTTTACAGCCGTATTGATGTGGTATCAGCACGCATATCAGGTAACAAATTATGTATTACACAAAAGAATATTTAAAAAGAGCGCATCGTGAAATTGATACAATCTTTCGTGTGCTGTTCCCGGAGCATGGAATGGCAGTAAGGGAAGAACAGATTATGTTATGCCACGAAATGCTGGATAACCTGCTGGGAAGAAACATAGCATTGTGTGACGCGGGTGTCGGTATCGGCAAGACGTATGCCTATCTGGTGGCCTGTGTTCTGATGAGAAAATATTCTCTCCTTGCAGAAGGATGTTCCCCTTATGAGCAGCGTCCGGTCGTGATATCCACTTCCAGCATTGCACTCCAGAAAGCAATTCTTACGGAATATATCCCTTTTCTCTCCCGGATTCTTCAGGAGAACGGGACGATTCAGACTCCCATCAAAGCTGTGATACGGAAAGGAAAAGAGCATTTTGTCTGCGATGAGAGGTTGATGCAACGAATCGTTGCAATCGAAGGGAAAAACAAAAATGCGTTGCAGAAAGAAGCTCTGCTGTCATTAAAAGAACATTATGATATGGACGAAGTATCTAATTTAAGTGGGTTTGACCGAAGAATGGTGAATGTACCAAAGTTCTGTTCGGGAGACTGCCCGAAAAGAGGCTCATGCAGGTATCAGCAGTATCTGGAGCGTTCCAGAGATAATGAAATGTTCATTCAGATTTGCAATCACAATTATCTGCTGGCTGATGGTTATCACAGGCTGCAGGATTACCGTCCGTTATTAAAAGACTACAGGGCATTGATTGTCGATGAAGCACATAAGCTGCCAGATGCGGCAAAGCAGATGTTCGGCAAGAGTCTGTGCTACGACGATATCCGGGAAGTCTGCTTTTATCTTGGGAAAGAGTACCAAGGCCCGGAGATAAGGAAACTGTCCGGGACGATTCGGATGGTGCTGGATATCATAGGAGAAAACCACAGAACCAGATATGGGATAAAAGAAGAATTCCACATGACAGAAGAGTGTGCAATGTATTTATATGATGGGATACAGACCATGAATAAGATCATAGAAAAATTAGAAAAGAAGATTCCGAAGTGGATCAGAAATAAGCTGGAAGAAACCAGAAGTGTGTTGGAATGCTTTTTCCATCAGGATAAGAAGTATGTACTGCATCTGAAGCAGGACCATGATCACAGGATTATATTGTGTGCATCCAGCAGACGGATTCCACAGTATCTGGACCAGATGTTATGGAGCAGAGGAATGGGAGCGATTCTTACAAGCGGAACTTTAAAAACCGGACAGGGATTTTCCCATATTCGGAAAATGACAGGACTACAGGGAGTACGGAGAGTCCGGGAATATGTGGCAGACTCCCCGTTTGAATATCAGAAGAATTGTCTGTTATATCTGCCAAAGAATTTGAAAAAATGCAGAAGGGGAAGTCAGGAAGAGGCAGAGATGATAGCAGGTCATATCCATTCACTGATCTGTTCGACTTACGGGCATACGCTGGTGCTGTTCACGTCTTATCATTTGATGGGAAACGTTTACCAGATGTTAAGGGATGAAATTCCGTTCCCGATGATAGAGGTGTGGAGACATTCACCGGAGGAAATCACAAGATTTAAACAGATGGACAATGCTGTCCTTTTTGCAGCCGGTTCCTGCTGGGAAGGAGTAGATTTCCCAGGAGATAGGGTATCCTCGTTAATCATTGTAAGACTGCCCTTTGCTGTTCCTGACCCCATCAGCGAAGCACAGAAGAAGGAATATGCCAGCCTGAAAGATTATATTCAGGCAGTGATTGTTCCAGACATGCAGAAAAAACTAAGACAGGGATTCGGACGGGCTCTCCGCACCGAGACAGATACTTGTGTCGTGTCTATTTTAGACGAGCGTGCAGGAGAAGGCGGCAGGTATCATGAGGAAGTGATGTGTGCGCTTCCGAGTTGCAAGATGGCAAAAGATATCAAGGATGTCCAGCACTTTATCCGAAACCGGAAAGGCGTGGAATATTACCTGTAACCGTTCGTGGTTCTGCTACAGAAAAAGCAGATTTTGCACGAAAAGTTTGGTGGTATTTCAAAGGCGCTTTCAGTGGGATTGTTGGTATTGATGAATAGCTATTTCGGCATGAAGTGGGTATACTGTGTATAGCGTTAGAGGAAAGGTGGTGAGCAGCATGAAACGATATGAGATGAATAGACAGAAAGAGGGATCTATAACCTATTTCTTTATAAGGGATACAGAAACCTGGGATATCGTTCTACTGCCAACAAAATATCTGATGCATATGACAAAAGCTAAGTGTTCGCCAAATACGGTACGCAGATCCGGTTGCTCCATTTTATATTATCTTGAATATATAGAGGAAAAAGAAAAGAAGCTTACAGATGTATATGAAATGTCTTTTACTGAACAGACAAAATATTTTGTAGAGTTTCTATATTGGTTGAAAGCCGGAAAACATACTTCAGGTAAAATGAATATCTTACCGAATAACGGAACCTGTAACGCATATTTAAAAGATGTGTTCAGGTTCTATGTTTTTATAGAAGAGGAATTTAGCCAATTTGGTGGATTAAAAGTATTATCATATAGTCAGTTTACAGCAGTAGATTCAGTTGGTCTAAAGAAAACGATACGTTCGAGAAGTTTTAAAGGCTATTTGAAAGAAGAAGAACTCAAAGCGAGGACAGCAAAAAAGGATGAGATTATAGAAATATTAAAAGCATGTACAAATATTAGAGACAGGCTGCTAATCCTTTTAATGGCGGAAACGGGATATCGAATTGGAGAAATCCTTGGAATCAACTATATGAATGACATTGATTATAGTAATCAGATGATTCGGGTATATTTTCGAGAAGATAATGAAAATGGTGCGAGAGCTAAAAATGCAGAATACAGAAGTGCGAAAATCAGTGCAGACACATTTCAGTTTTTAAATTGTTACATTGCAGAATATAGAAAAATACTTCAACATCAATCTTATCTTTTTGTAAATATTTCGGGAAGAACTGTCGGTGATCCATTAACAGTAGATGCCGTTTATGCGATGTTGAAGAGAATGGAAAAGAAAACAGGGATTAAAATCACACCACATATGCTGAGACATTATTTTGGAAACGAAAGAAGGAAAGCAGGATGGGCACTGGAATTGATACAGATTGCTTATGGACATCGTCATATCCAGACAACAATTAACTATTTGGATATAGTAGATGATGAATTACTGGAAGCAGGTCAGGAGTTTTATAAGAAGAACACTGCATTGTATGGGATTGACGAATTACTATAGGAGGTGGTTGGAATGCCTGCAGTTCTACAACAATGGATAGAAAAATCAGAAGAACGAAACAGGCGAATACAGCAGCTACAGAACGAAGTGGCTGAAATAATGGAACTTGAAGTTATGGATGTCACATATAGAAAGTTAGTAGAATTTCTGGCAGATAAAGAAATTGAACATATTTCTGAGATGGATTATATCTTGAGAAAAAATTATGAAGTTTATATATCAGAATTAGTAAAAGGCAATATTGTTTCCAGATATCTAAGAATATTTGATAAAGTCAAACAAGAATATATTCGGAAACGAATGGAAACTCCAATGGGAAGGATGGAATGCCAGTGGACGTATAAGAATGCTATTTTATTTATTCCTTATCATTCAGATCAAAAGATTGTTCAGTCAGTGGAGCGGGTCAAAAATCGCAGTAATATGGTATGGAATTTCCAGATAGACTCCAGTGAAAAGATGAAACGTCAAATTTTTGATGTTTTAGAATTTATTTTAGAAAATTACGAACCGTCCAGAGTGAGAGAACAAAAGCTGACGGGATTACATATATTTTATGAATTTTGCAGACTTCGCAAAATAGAAGATATTAACTGTCTGGAACAAGTACAGGAAGAGGACTTCCAGATATTTTTGGAACGGAAAATTGAAAATGAACAGAGAAGAAATAGGCTGCGGAGTATTGTTGGCTTTGTCTGTAGGATCACATTTTTACAAACAAAAGAAATTCGCTGGGATGCAACGATATGGTATTTGGAAAAGTTTAAAATTCCGAAAGAAAGATTAAATCCGAGTGATCCGGTGGAAAGAATATCATTTAGAGAAGTGCTACATCAGGAAAATCGAAAACTACTTCAGGAATATATGAAGTATGAAATAGGAATTGGCGAGATGGCAATAAGTACAGTTTATGAGAAATTCCGGATTATTCGTAATTTTTTAAAAGAAATAAGCGATGAGCAACAGAAGGTAACTACCTGTGACGCAGAAAGAATTGATCAATATTTAAAAAAGCGGCAGGAAGATGCTAATGAGGCAAAAACTTTTAATACTCAAGTAACGAGTATACAATATTTTTTCAAATTTCTTGAGGTAAGAGGATATATAGATAAAGTACCATTTCGTGCAGAATACTATTGGGAAAAACAGATACTGGTACATCATGACAGATGCGTAGAAGAAGATGTATATATGGAGATTATCCAAAAGCTATCTAATTTTCCAGAACATCTGAGAATGATGTTTTTACATTTATGGTGTATTGGTCTGAGAATCAGCGAAGTGTGTACTCTGAAAGGAGATGCATACTATCGTCAAAATGGCGATTATTGGATGAAAATATATCAGGTCAAAATGAAGAATTATAAAAGAGTTCCAATACCTGAAGCGTTATATGATCTTATGCAGGTATACCTTAATAAGAAAAGAATCGCAAAAGAAGATTATATTTTCCAGAATCGAAAGGGTGGAGCGTTTTCAAAATCTACCTTTAATGAACAAATGAAAAAGTATTGTGCAGCGTGCGGCATACAAAATGGTGAATACCTGTTTAAGTCGCATGATTATCGACATACGGTAGCAACCAATCTTTATGATCATGGAGTGTCACGACAGGGAATCCGGGATTATCTGGGGCATAATTATGAAGAAATGACAATGCAGTATATTGATTATATGCCAAAAAAAATAGCAAGAAGGAATGTGGAATATTTTTCAGATGAGAAGAATAGCTTACTGTCCTATGTGCAGAAAGGAGAGAAGGATGAACGAAAGAGTTGAATATTCACAATTAGATTGTTATAAGCGTGCTACAGATGAACAGAAGAGAAAATTAAATCAAGAACAATATTTTGATTTAGGAAAACTTCCAGAGGAAACATTGAGAAAAGAATTTGAAAAGTACATCCGACATAGGGGAACGAAAGTATCTATTTTAACAATTAAGGTAGAACGAAATTATTTTAACAGTTTATGCGAGTTCCTGCAAAAACCATCAAATCAGGTAAAGAGCTTGATGGAAAGAGACGAGAATGTTTGGATTAAACAGTTAAAAGCATGGATGTTACAGAAAGGCAGGGCATTAACCAAAGCGAAAAAAAGAGTATATCAGAATGAATCTGTGGAAAAAGCAGCTTTAATAAGATATTTTGAAAATATTATACAATTTACAGTTGATTTGTCGGAAACAAATGAACTGACAAAAGATATTTGGTATTTGGAGAGGCTTCCGATTATAATCAGGTCTAATCCGATTGTAAATCATAAAACAATCAATTTTAGAAAAATTGAACAGCCAGACATTCGGGAAGAAATGAAGAAGGCAATTTACTATCATTTACAATATGAAGCAATTGCGACTGTTACGCGAGAAGTATCAGTAATGAATAAGTTTTCAAAGTATCTAAAAGAGAAATATCCTCAAGTGGACTCCTGCGAAGAAATTGATAGAAATATCATAGAAAAATTTTTGATTTATTTGAAAATAGAAGTGGAAAGCGGAAACGGAAAAAGGGATGATTTAATCAAATTAAGGGATGTGCTGGAAACAGTTGGAAAGATATATGGATGGGAGCAATTAGGAAGATTATTTATAAAATCAGATTTTCCACCGGAACGGCGGGGTGAATTTAAATATTATTCTGATAGTGAATTGAAAAGATTAAATGCATATATTGTAAAGCTGGAAGAACAAATAGCCAGAGCGTTGATTATACATCAATTATTAGGAAACCGAATATCAGATACATTAACTATGAGGAAAGACTGCCTTTATAAAAGGGATAATCAGGATATGGTGATTATTTATCAGCCTAAAAGCAGAAGATTTGAGAAGCCTGTCAGTGCAGAAGTTGCGCAGTTAATAAAAAAAGCAATTGTCTATGCAGAGCAGAATTATAAAGAAAGCATATACATATTTGCAAATAAAGATAATCCACAAAAACCATTAAATTATCAGACATTACGGGAAAAGGTCATCCGTATGATTTATGAAAATGATTTGCGAGATGATCAGGGAGAATTATTTGGATTTGGATCACATTTATTCCGACATACCTATGGGGTGAAATTAACAGAATTACATGTTGATGACTGGACGATATCAAAGCTTATCGGGCATAAAAATGTAAAAAATGTCAAGTATTACCGTAAGATGAGCAATCAAAGTATGGCGGATGAAACAAGAGAAGCACGAAATTATATGTCAAATGTTATTTTAGCAAATTTAGACGGATGGGGAGAGGAATATGAACAAATACGACAAAATGCTAGAATTAAATAAGAAGAAAAGCGAAGAAAAAGTAACAAGTGCGGTAAATACCATAAGAGAGATGGTAGTAGAAAAAGAAAAGGTTTCGATTCCAAAACTGATGAAAAAAACCGGGTTGTCCAGAGGATTCTTTTATAAAAATCCGATTGTCAGAAGTGAAATTGATCGTGCATTAGAACAACAGGTAGGAATGATAGATCCAAGGAGAACGATTATTGATCAGGCAATGGAAAGAGAGATGGAACTACTGCAACAACAGGTTCGAAAACTGAAATATGAGAATGAAAATTTGAAAAAAGAGAATGAGAAATTGAAAAAGGCATTAGCAAGAAAAGAATTGAATCTTATAAAACAGCTTTAAAAGTCTATACTATAAGCCAAAGCAGGTCTGCAAAGAAGTAGACCTGTTTTGACTTGTGATATAGGCTATGATAATTTTAATATATTGCTGAATTATGCTTGAAAGGCATAATAAAAGATAAAAGATAGGTATTGGACATAAAAGATGAATGTGGGGTAAGATAAATATAGTTAAAAAATTCTACAGTATTCAGAGTGAATAGAAAAAAACTATTGACCTGGAGTTTACTTTAAGTTGTAGGATATAAATAGTGAAATGAAGGAGGTAAATCTTATGGATATGGAAAAAATGAAAAAAGATCTTGGCGGTGGAGCAGTATTTGAACTTGGAGAAGAAAATGTTGCATTTGCAAAATATTTTACAGGTGAATGTTATCTGAATATGCTTACTACTGAGAGAGTTCCGGTAGGATTAGTAACATTTGCACCAAAGACTATAAATGCATTCCACGTACATCATAAGGGTGGACAGATTCTGTTAGTTACAGGTGGAAGAGGATGGTATCAGGAAGAAGGAAAGCCGGCTCGTGAGTTAAAAGCAGGAGATGTTGTGAATATTCCACCAGAAGTAAAACATTGGCATGGTGCAGCAAAGGATAGTTGGTTCCAGCATATTGCTGTTGAAGTTCCGGCAGAGGGTGCTTCAAATGAGTGGTTAGAGTTTTTACCGGAAGAAGAGTATAACAAATTAAAATAAAAGAATTTATTAATTGAAGAAAGTAGAGGATGAGAATAATGGCAAAAATTGTTCAAACAGCAGGAAGAAATGCTCTTGGAGAATTCGCTCCTGAGTTCGCGCATTTTAATGATGATGTTCTTTTTGGAGAAAACTGGAATAATGAAGATATTGATCTTAAGACAAGAAGTATTATTACAGTTGTAGCATTAATGGCACAGGGAATTACAGATTCTTCTTTAAAGTTCCATCTTCAGAATGCAAAAGATCATGGAGTAACACAGAAAGAGATTGCTGCGATTATTACTCATGTAGCATTTTATGCAGGTTGGCCAAATGGATGGGCTGTATTTAATCTGGCAAAAGAAGTATGGGATGTTGAAGAAAAGGAAAAATAGAAAGTAGCAGAACTTCATCGAAAAGGGTACAGAAAACACAGTTTTGTATTGCGTTCAAACCAGTAAATCCGGGGGATTGTGAGGGTGTAGTCCAGTTTAATGCCGTAACAATTGGCATATCCATCATGCAAAGAGCGGCGGCGGACAGATTCTTGTATGCGTAGCCGGACGTGGATATTATCAGGAAGAAGGAAAAGAAGCAATCGAGATGAAACCGGGAGACTGCATTAACATTCCGGCAGAAGTAAAACACTGGCACGGAGCAGCACCGGACAGCTGGTTCAGTCATCTTGCAGTTGAAGTACCGGGAGAAGAAACTTCAAATGAATGGTGCGAGGCAGTGACAGACGAAGAATATCAGAAACTGAAATAAAAACATTTCTGATTTTCGTGAAGAAGTGGCATAAAACATTTCTGATTTTCGTGAAAAAGAGAAAATGTAGTTTGAACTTTGCTGGATAAATGTTAATATGAAAGAAGACATTTATACTCAGAAAGCGAGGTACTAATATGGAATTACAGACAGCACTTGAAACAAGACGGAGCATCAGACATTACGATTCCGAGAAGAAAGTGACAAAAGAGCAGGTGGAGACACTGCTTCAGGCAGCAAGCCTTGCACCATCATGGAAAAATACACAGACTTCCAGATATTACTGCATTTTATCTGAAGATAAGATTCAGGAGTTCAGTAAAAAATGTCTGCCGGAATTCAATCAGAAAAATTCAGCAGGAGCAGGGGCGCTCATTGTTACAACTTTTGTAAAAGGACGTGTAGGATTTACGAAGGAAGGAAATCCGGAAAATGAAGCAGGAGATGGATGGGGCTATTATGATCTTGGCCTTCAGAATGAGAATCTGCTTTTAAAAGCAACAGAAATCGGTCTGGATACATTAGTAATGGGAATCCGGGACGGCAAAGCCATTCGTGAAATGCTGGATATTCCTGAGACAGAAAATGTTGTATCAGTCATAGCAGTCGGATATAAAGCACAAGAAGCCAGCATGCCGAAGCGAAAAGAAGTAGAAGAAATTGCGAAATTCTTCTAAATTAAATATCAGAAAATAACATATAACACCCCGCCAGGGATCTGTTCCAGCCGGAGCTATTTTCTACAGCTGCTGCGTCGCTTATCGCAGTCTCTCTACGTTAACTCGCTTGTTGTGCAAGCTCAGACAAAACTCCGAGAGACAGGCTATACTCGCAGCTGTCACGAAAATACCTCATGTCTGAAACAAAATCCCTGGGCTGGGTGTTTTAATGTTTTTCGGATAAATTATTTAAAAGATATTCGAGCTAAAATAAAAAGCCTTCTTACTATTCTCTAGAATGTTCAGAAATCCTGTGTAAGAGCAAGATGAAAAGTGTTTATCTAAAGGTAAAAGATAATCATTTTAGAAGATTATATAGAAAATACCGTAAACTACCGTATGAAATATGGAAGATTGGGATTTCTGACGATAGGAAGAGGTTGAAATTTTACGAGCATAATTAAGAGGAGTTACACATTGTTTGAACCTGTTTTCAGGTGAGTTTGTGCAACTCCTCTTTAATTAATGGCGCAGTAAAATTTCAAAACCTCGACGTGTCAGAAATCCCAATCTTCCATTTTATAGGGGATTGATACGAGTATTTTTAGAACAATCCCGTAATCTTTCCTTCTGCATCTACATCGATTCTCTCAGCTGCCGGTATTTTTGGAAGTCCTGGCATGGTCATGATATCACCTGTCAGTGCTACAATGAATCCGGCTCCGGCGGAAATCTTTAAGTTTCTTACAGTAATATCGAAATCAGTCGGTGCACCGAGTTTGGTTGCATCATCTGTTAAGCTGTACTGTGTTTTTGCCATACAGATTGGAGCATTTCCAAATCCGAGATCCGTGAGCTGTTTTGCCTGCTTCTGGGCAGCTGGTGTCAGAACAGCTTTTCTTCCTCCATAAACTTTCTGTACAATCTGGTCTAATTTTTCCTGGATGGTTGTATCTTCCTCATAGCAGTAGTGGAAATCATTCGGTTCTTCGCACAGGCGGATGACTTCTTCTGCAAGTTTGATACCGCCTTCTCCGCCTTTTGCCCATACTTCAGAGAGAGCAACATTGACGCCGACTTCTTTACATTTTGCTTCTACAAAGTCAAGTTCCGCTTTTGTGTCTGTCGGGAATGCATTGATTGCAACAACACAAGGAAGTCCGAATACATTTTTAATATTATTTACGTGCTTCATCAGGTTCGGGATACCTTTTTCCAGAGCCTCTAAATTCTCCTGGCTCAGATCGGCTTTTGCAACGCCGCCATTGTATTTCAGGGCACGTACCGTCGCTACAATTACTACTGCGTTCGGTTTTAAGCCTGCCATACGGCACTTGATATCCAGAAACTTCTCAGCACCGAGGTCGGCACCGAAACCTGCCTCTGTGATTGCATAATCGGCAAGGTTCAGAGCCATCTTTGTAGCTGTTACAGAGTTACAGCCGTGAGCGATATTTGCAAATGGGCCGCCGTGAATGATTGCCGGGGTATGCTCCAGTGTCTGAACAAGGTTCGGCTTTAATGCATCTTTTAACAGTGCACACATTGCACCCTCTGCGTGAAGATCATGAGCTGTGACTGGTTTCTGCTCAGAAATCTTTCCATATGTGTAGCCGACAATAATACGGCCAAGTCTTTCTTTTAAATCTGTGATGTCTTTGGACAGGCACAGAACAGCCATGATTTCGGAAGCAACTGTGATATCATATCCGTCCTCTCTTGGAACACCGTTGACTCTTCCGCCGAGTCCGTCCGTTATAAAACGAAGCTGGCGGTCATTCATGTCTACACAGCGTTTCCATACAATCTTACGTGGGTCAATATTCAGTTCATTTCCCTGATAAATATGGTTGTCGATGAGGGCTGCTAATAAGTTGTTGGCAGCTCCGATTGCATGGAAATCACCGGTAAAATGAAGGTTGATATCTTCCATCGGTACGACCTGTGCATATCCGCCGCCGGCAGCACCACCTTTGATTCCGAATACCGGACCGAGAGAAGGCTCACGAAGTGCGACCATAACATTTTTGTTAAGTCTCTTCATGGCATCAGCAAGTCCAACGGTTGTAGTAGTCTTTCCTTCACCGGCAGGTGTCGGATTGATAGCTGTGACAAGAATTAATTTTCCGTCTTTATTCTGGGATTTCTTTAAAAAATTGTAGTCGATTTTTGCTTTGTATTTACCATACTGCTCTAAATATTCGTCCGGAATTCCAGCTTTCTCGGCAATGGCAGTAATTGGTTCCATCGTGCACTCCTGTGCGATTTCAATATCAGTTTTCATGTTCATTTCCCTCCCTGGTATAATGCAAGTCGTATGCCGCTGGATAAGTACATGCCGGCGATTGCTTACGTGCTTTGCATTTCCACAATCTGCTACAATATTCGCATATCGCGTGGCATAAATAAAAAAGGACAACATCTATCGGTTGGATAAATGTTGCCCAGACGGTCGGCTCAATACGACTTCTGATTCCTTTGTGGTACTCCACTATTATCCGTCAGTCATCAGAATGCTTAGTATTATCTTATGGTATTTAAAACTAAAAGTCAATGGGAAATTAGGACTTCGTTGATATTTGCAAGGCTAAATGGTACAATAATGAAGCAGTTTTAAAGTTTTAAAGTAACATTTGAGAAATAATCAATTGGAGGGGCATGTGATGACATTACAGCAGTTAAGGTATGTGACGACCGTTGCGGAGACAGGCACCATGAGCGAAGCAGCCCGTCGTCTCTTTGTTTCTCAGCCGGGACTTACGAAGGCAATCAGAGAACTGGAACAAGAGATGGGAATCATCATTTTTGACAGAACGAATAAAGGAATTGAAGTGTCAAAAGACGGAGCTATATTTTTAGGCTATGCAAGGCAGGTATTGGAGCAGGCATCGCTTCTGGAAGAACGGTACAAGCTTCAGGCAGGTGGAAAGAAAGAGTTTAGTGTTTCTACACAGCATTATTCTTTTGCGGTCAATGCATTTGTGGATTTGATCAAAGAATTTGGTGGAGATAATTATGATTTTTCCCTCAGGGAGACACAGACTTATGAAATTATTGATGATGTTGCAAAGATGAGGAGCGAGATTGGAATTTTATACCTCAATGATTTCAATCGAACGGTATTAAAGAAAATTATCAAAGCGAATGATCTGGAATTCCAGGCATTATTTACAGCCAGACCACATATTTTCGTCAGTACGGCGAACCCTCTGGCTGAAAAGAAGAACGTGACCATGGAGGATCTGGAACCTTATCCGTATCTGTCATTTGAGCAGGGAGAGCACAATTCATTTTACTTTTCAGAAGAGATATTCAGTACAACAGAGCGGGCGAAGAATATTCGTGTAAGAGACCGCGCGACACTGTTTAATCTTCTGATCGGTCTGAATGGCTATACGGTCTGTAGTGGCGTGATTGACGAAGAATTGAATGGAGAGAATATTGTTGCAGTTCCGCTTCGGGAGGAAGGAGATATGGAGATCGGGATTCTGACACACCACAGAATACGTGGAAGCCGTATGAGTGAATTCTATGTGCAGGCATTGAAAAAATATATCGGAGTAAAGGAATCTGCCATATAAAAAATATATACTGGTAAAATCAGAAAATTGACTTTTAACACGGGCATCTATATAATAGGAAGCTGAATAATACGAAGGACGAGTAAGAGGTGTTGCGTGTGGGTGGTAAGAGTTTAAAAGGAAAGCAGATGTCAGAAGCCTTTATTAATAGTGCGTTTCTGGCACTATCCGGTGGATTTCAGGATGCTTATACATATAATACAAGAAATGAAGTATTTTCAAATGCACAGACAGGAAACGTGGTGCTGATGAGTCAGCATTTTATGACAGGAGATTTAAGAAATGGAGTCAAGTATCTGCTTCCGCTCCTTGCATTTATTTTGGGAGTATTTGTGGCAGACCAGATTCAGAACCGGTACAAATATGCAAGAAAGTTACATTGGAGACAGGGAATTTTAATTGCAGAAATTCTGATATTGTTCATAGTTGGATTTATTCCACACAGCCTGAATATGACGGCCACGATACTTGTGTCATTTGCATGTGCGATGCAGGTACAGTCATTTCGCAAGATGGGCGGATATTCCTATGCAAGTACGATGTGTATCGGAAATTTAAGGAGTGGTACCGCAGCATTTTCCCATTATCTGCAAGACAAGAAGCCGGAACAGCTGAAGCAGGCTACCTATTATTTTGGAATTATCTTTTTATTTGCACTTGGAGCAGGAGCAGGTGGCAATCTGACAGAGCATTTTGGAATTCATATGATCTGGATTTCCTGTATATTGTTAGTAATTAGTTTTCTTTTGATGTTTGAGGAAGAAGAAAAAGAAAGATGAATATAACAGAATTAAAATACATTATAGAGATTGCTGAGTGCGGATCGGTCAGTGCAGCGTCGAAGCGGTTGTATGTGGCGCAGCCTAACATCAGTAAAGCAATCAAGAATCTGGAAGAAGAATACCAGATACAACTTTTTGTCCGTGCCCCGCGTGGTATGATTCCAACGAGAGAAGGACAACAGTTCATTGCGCAGGCGAAGCGGGTAATTCAGGAAATTGAAGGATTGAACCATAAGTTTTCGGAGAAAAAAGAAGAAACAAATGTGGAGCTTAAAATTTCGATTCCGAGAGCCAGTTATGCGTCTTATGCGTTTGGAAAATATGTGCAGCAGGTAAAGGGTGCTGACGAATTACGATTACATATTCGGGAGTGCAATTCTGTACAGGCACTGGATAATCTTACGAAGAAACAGTATGATATGGCGTTGATTCGTATGGAAGATAAATATGAAGAGTACTATTATTCGATTATTAATCTGCGTGGACTTGAGTATGAGAAGATCCTTGATTTTCACTACCGGCTTGTTGTGAATAAAGATGATCCTCTTGCAACGATGGAGCTTCACGGCTATGAAGATCTGGAACCTTATATTGAGCTGATTCACGGGGATTCCAGACTGCCCAATGGAGAATACCTGGATGTTAAAGAAGCACCGGAGAATATGAATTCCCACCGACGGATCCATGTGTATGAGAGAGGAAATCAATTCATGCTTTTGAAGGATATTCCGGGAACTTATATGTGGGTCTCCCCAATGCCGGAAAAGCTTCTAAGGAGAAATGGTCTGGTACAGCGCAAGATTGAATGGCAGAAGCGCCGGATGAAAGATGTAATCGTATATCCAAGTAGAAGCCTGTTGAGTGAAAATGAACGAAAATTCATCAGACAATTAAAAAAGGAAGCAATGGAAGTCTCAAAGTAATGAGACTTCTTTTTCTTTGTAAATTGCTATGCAAAAGTTATTTAAAACTAACAATTATATATAAAAGTATATAAAGTGCATTCCTTATTGATATTTTAACAACAATTAGGTGTGTGATAAAATAGACAATAAAAGAAAATTATCAATGAGGAGGTTTTTTATGTTAGACGCATCTTATTACGAGAAGACAGATGAGATTATAGCCTGTCATACGTGCGAAGAACGCTCACTGATTCCGATTATTCAGGATATTCAGGAGGAATATCGCTATCTTCCACCAGAGTTATTAAGTTATGTTGCAAAGAAAATTGGTATTTCTGAAGCAAAAGCTTTTAGTGTGGCAAGTTTTTATGAGAACTTCTCGTTTGAAGCAAAGGGGAAATATGTAATCAAGGTCTGTGATGGTACAGCCTGCCATGTTCGTAAATCTGTTCCGATTCTGGAAAGTCTTTATAAAGAGCTGGGGCTCAGTAAAGATAAACATACAACAGATGATCAGTTATTTACAGTAGAGACAGTCTCATGTCTTGGGGCATGTGGACTTGCACCGGCAGTCATGGTCAATGATGAAGTGTACGGTAAGATGACACCGGAGAAAATGAGTGAATTAATCAAAAAGCTGCGGGAGGAATAAAAGATGAAACTGGAAAACAGAACACAACTTGATCTCCTGCGTGAACAGTGTCAGGAGAAACGTAACAAAGAAGCCTGTAAGATTCTGATCTGCGGAGGAACAGGCTGCCTTGCGGGTGGTTCAGATAAAATATTTGACAGATTGAGTGAACTCACTGCAAATATGGATCATGTAGAGGTAAAATTCGGAGCAGAGATCGCGCATGGTGAGCATGTCGGAGTTAAGAAAAGTGGCTGCCATGGATTCTGTGAGATGGGACCTCTTGTAAGAATCGAACCTTATAATTATTTATATTTGAAAGTAAAATTAGAAGACTGTGATGAGATCTTTGAAAAGACTGTCTGTCATGGTGATCCGGTAACACGTCTGATGTACAAACAGAATGATGAAGTCTACCAGACACAGGAAGAAATTCCGTTCTATGCAAAGCAGACCCGTCTTGTTCTGAAGAACTGCGGTCACATTGATGCAGAGCATATTGAAGATGCATTAGCAGTAGGTGCTTATGAGTCTTTTGAAAAAGCAGTATTCGAGATGACTCCGGAGGCAGTTATTAAGACAATTACAGATTCTAACTTACGTGGACGTGGCGGTGCCGGATTCCAGACAGGAAGAAAGTGGTCTCAGGTAGCAGGCCAGAAAGAAAAGATCCGTTACGTTGTCTGCAACGGTGATGAGGGAGATCCGGGAGCATTCATGGACAGAAGTATCATGGAGGGAGATCCTCACCGTATGATCGAAGGTATGATGATTGCCGCTTACGCAGTACAGGCACATGAAGGATATATTTATGTACGTGCCGAGTATCCGCTGGCAGTCAGCAGACTTAGAACTGCAATCAAACAGGCAGAAGAACTTGGAATTCTTGGAGATAATATCCTTGGAACAGGATTTAGTTTCCATTTACATATTAACCGCGGAGCCGGAGCATTTGTATGTGGAGAGGGTTCAGCCCTGACTGCATCAATTGAAGGTAAACGTGGAATGCCGCGTGTAAAACCACCAAGAACAGTAGAAAAAGGTCTTTTTGGTAAGCCGACAGTTCTGAACAATGTAGAGACTTATGCGAACGTACCAATGATCATTAAGAATGGTGCTGAGTGGTATACCGGAATCGGAACACCGGAAAGTCCTGGAACAAAAGCATTTGCCCTGACAGGAAATGTAAATAATACAGGACTTATTGAGGTGCCAATGGGAATTACACTCCGTGAGATTATCTATGATATCGGTGGTGGAATCCGTGATGGCAAGAAATTTAAAGCAGTCCAGATTGGTGGACCTTCAGGCGGCTGCCTGACAGAGGCTCAGCTTGACAGCAAGATGGACTTTGACTCTCTGACAAAGATCGGAGCAATGATTGGATCCGGTGGACTGGTTGTTATGGACGAGAATACCTGTATGGTAGAGGTTGCCAGATTCTTCATGAACTTTACTCAGCGTGAGAGCTGTGGAAAATGTGTACCATGTCGTGAAGGTACAAAGAGAATGCTGGAGATCCTGGAGCGTATCGTTGCAGGAGAAGGCAGAGAAGGTGACATTGAGGAATTGGAAGAGCTGGCTGATATGATTGAAAATACAGCTCTTTGCGGACTTGGAAAGAGTGCACCGAAGCCGGTTATCAGTACAATCCAGGCATTCAGAGAAGAGTATGAGGAACATATCCGTGACAAGAAGTGCCGTGCCGGAATCTGTGCAAATCTCCGCAATTACAAGATTGATCCGGAGAAATGTAAAGGATGTTCCAAGTGTGCAAGAAATTGTCCGGTTGGTGCAATCACAGGTAAGATTAAATCACCATATGTGATTGACAGTGCAAAATGTATCAAGTGTGGAGCATGCTTAGAGAATTGTTCCTTTGGTGCAGTCTATACAGAATAACCGAGGAGGAGAGATTATGGGATCAATGACGATCGACGGCCGCCAGGTTGAGTTTACAGATGAACCGAATGTGCTGGCCGTTATCCGTAAAGCCGGAATAGATATACCAACATTATGTTACCATTCTGAATTATCCATTTACGGTGCATGCAGACTGTGCACAGTAGAGAATGACTGGGGCAAGACATTTGCTTCTTGTTCAGAAAAACCAAGAGACGGAATGGTCATTTATACAAATACACCAAGACTTATCAAATATAGAAAGCAGATCATTGAGCTGTTGTTAGCATCTCATTGCAGAGATTGTACGACTTGTATTAAGAGCGGCGAGTGTCATCTTCAGGATCTGGCACACAGACTGGGTGTTCATGATGTCCGTTTTGAGAATACAAAAGAACCGCACCCGATTGATGCAAGCTCACCAGCCATTATCCGCGACCCGAATAAATGTATCCTCTGCGGAGACTGTGTGCGCATGTGCGACAATGTACAGGGAGTCAATGCCATTGACTTTGCATACCGTGGAACAGAGGCTATCGTATCACCTGCATTTAACAAGCCAATCGCAGAGACAGACTGTGTAAACTGTGGACAGTGTCGTGTTGTCTGTCCGACAGGAGCAATCAGTATTAAGACGAATATTGATGTTGTATGGGATGCACTGGCAGATAAGAATACAATTGTAATCGCACAGGTAGCACCGGCTGTCCGTGTGGCAGCAGGCGAGGCTTTTGGAGTTCCAAAGGGCGAGAACGTTATGGGCAAATTAGTCGGAGTGCTTCACAGACTTGGATTTGATGAAGTTTATGATACTGCTTATGGCGCTGACCTGACAGTTATTGAAGAATCAAAAGAATTTATGGACAGATTCAATGCGGGAGAAAATCTTCCATTATTTACCTCATGCTGTCCGGCATGGGTAAAATTCTGCGAGAACCGTTATCCGGAATTTGTTCCACATCTTTCTACCTGCCGGTCACCACAGCAGATGTTCGGTGCAGTGGCAAGAGAGTACTACAAGAACCCGGAGAACAATTCCGGAAAGAAAGTGGTATCAGTATCTATTATGCCATGTACTGCAAAGAAAGAAGAGATTCTTCGTCCAGAGTCTAAGACAAATGGAAAGCAGGATATCGATTATGTACTGACAACAACAGAGCTGATCTCTATGATTAAGAGAGCAGGAATCATGTTCGATCAGGTAGAGATTGAATCTGCAGATGTACCATTTGGAATCGGTTCCGGAGCAGGAGTAATCTTCGGAGTTACAGGAGGAGTCACAGAAGCTGTTCTTCGTAAGATTACACAGGGTCATAAACGTTCTGATATGGATGCACTGAAAACAAGTGGAGTCCGTGGAGAAGATGGTATCAAAGAGATTACATATGACTACAATGGTAAAGAAATCAAAGCTGCAATTGTAAGTGGCCTGGCAAATGCTGACAAGCTTCTTCAGAAGATTAAGAGTGGAGAAGTACATTATGACTTCGTAGAGGTTATGGCATGCCGCCGTGGCTGCGTAATGGGTGGAGGTCAGCCGCTGGATGCCGGTCCTAGAACAAGAGAAGCCCGTATGCAGGGACTTTACAAAGCTGACGTGAATACTCAGATTAAGAAGTCAAATGAGAACCCGATGGTTCAGTCTCTCTATGATGGCCTGTTAAAAGGAAAAGAGCACGAACTGCTCCACAGAAACTTTGCAGAAGCCGAGAAAGAGAAAAATAAATAATATTTAGAATTATTCAACAAAACTACAGAAAATCTTAAGAAAAGGAGCGTATAGTGGAGTGTGAAAGAGAGGGTTATTATGGCTTATCACACAACACCGTATTTGCTCCTTTTTTTGCCGGTTGTATTACTTTTTTATCAGATTACGCCTGCAAAATGGAAAAGTTATACATTGCTCATATCCAGTTATTTATTTTTCTGGAGTTTCAGCGGAAAATTAATTATTTATCTGATCGGGACAACTCTTTTGACGCATCATATCTGTATCTGGATGGATACGATGGACAAGCGCGATAAGAGAAAAAAGAGAGTGTTAAAGTTCGGCATTTTTTTATTGCTTGGAATAATTTTATATCTGAAGTACCGTAATTTTTTCTTCGGAAATGTTTCGAAGCTGGCAATGGCGTTTCGTATAGACTGGAGCTACCGGGATCAACAGATTTTACTGCCCATTGGAATTTCTTTTTATACATTATCAGCAATCGGATATATGGCAGATGTGTACTGGGGAAAAGTAAAAGCGGAATACAGTCTGGTAAAGACGGCGTTGTTTCTTGGATTCTTTCCGGTAATCGTAGAAGGCCCGATATGCAGGTGGGAAGATGTAGAAGATACTTTGTTTAAAAATGAATCTGTGAAGGCGGAAAATGTTTTTAAGGGCAGTTACCGGATTATCTGGGGATTATTTAAAAAGATGATTATTGCGGACAGGCTTGCGGTACTGGTCGATAAAGTCTATGTTGGGTATGAAAGTTACAGCGGTGCAATCATTCTTGTGGCAGCCGTTTCTTATACAATACAGCTATATATGGAATTTTCAGGCTGTATGGATATTGTCATCGGAAGTGCACAGCTTTTTGGAATTCATCTGCCGGAGAATTTCAGACAGCCATTTTTTGCAAAGACATGTACAGATTTCTGGAAGCGCTGGCATATTACACTTGGTGTCTGGTTCAAGAATTATATTTTTTATCCGGTATCCATTTCCAAGACAGCCAGAAAATGGAATAAGTTTATGAGAAAACATTTAAAGGGAAATTTTGGAAAGTATATGGCAAGAATGGGAATTGCTGCGCTGGCACTTTTCCCGGTATGGATTAGCAACGGTCTGTGGCATGGCCCGAAATGGAATTATATTTTCTATGGATTATATTATTTTGGATTGATTTTTGCAGGACTTGCACTGGAACCGGTAAGAGATAAGATTCTTGCAGTACTTCATATTAATCCGGAGTGGATTCTCTATAAAGCATTCCAGACAGTGAAGATGCTGGTCATTATATTTACGGGAGAAATGTTCTTTCGTGGAGACGGATTCCGACAGGGATTTCATATGTTTAAAAGCATTTTCCAGGGATTTACGACTACCGTATTTCACGATGGTACACTGCTGACACTGGGACTTGACCGGGACGATTTTAAGATTATATTTATCGGCTGCGTGGTTGTATTTTTGGCAGATCTGCTGAAAGAATACTGGCCGAAAGACTGTGAAACATACCGAAAGAACTGGATCTATACTGCCGAGAAAATATTTGTTCCTGGGAAATGGGTCATTTGTTATGGTCTGGTGATGGCAATTCTGATCTTCGGAGCGTATGGTGAGGGATATCAGATGATTGATTTGATCTATGCTGGATTTTAGGGGATATGGATATGAAGAAAAAGATAGGGTTATTTATATTTGTGGTGATATGCAGTGCGGTACTGCTGTCAGACTGGGTGGAGCGCATATATATTGGAAGAATTGCAGGTATGCCGGGAAGGTATAACAGCTATGTGGGAATTCAAAAAGAACAGGCAGATTCAATCGATGCGCTTGTACTTGGTGATAGTGAGAGTATGACGTCTATATCTCCGATGGAATTGTGGAAAAGTATCGGTGCCACAAGCTATGTATGTGGACAATCCGGCCAGCGGATTTCAGAGGCATATTATATGTTAAAGCATGCATTGGATTATCAGTCCCCGCAAATTGTACTATTGGAAACGAATATGTTATTTCGTTATACGAATACACCGGATGTTCTGCGCAGTTCCATCAGCGATACAGCAATGTATTATCTTCCGGTGATACAATATCACAATCTATGGAAAAATGTTGTGAATGACCAGATACCGGAAGGGTGGCAGTCTTACAAGGGATTTGTGATTCGTCCGGGAGTAGCAGAATATAGTAAGGGCAGTTACATGAAAAAGACAAGAAAAGAAGCAGAAATTCCGGCAATTAATAGCTGGTATCTGGATAAGATACGCAAGCTTTGTGAGAAGAGGGGAATCCAGCTTTTGCTCTATACATCAGTTTCTCCGGTGAATCATAATTATAAGAGATACAACGCGGTGCTGAAATACGCTGGAAAACATGGCATTCCTTATCTGGATTTTAACCAGAAACTGAAAGAACTTGGAATTGACTGGAAAAATGATACTCTGGATAAAGGGGATCATTTGAACCTGTCCGGAGCCCATAAGATTACTTCGTATTTGTCAGCGTATCTTAAAGAGCAGTATACATTGCCAGACCACAGAGGTGATGAAAAGTATAAAAGCTGGGACACGATGGCAGAGCAGTATACCAAAGAGACAGGGTATTAAGAAATATATGATATTAAAAGAGATAAGGTATTAAGAGAGTTAAGAATATGCATGTATTCCCCACATAGGGTTATAGGACAAAAAATAAAAAGCTTCAACAGGAATCCGTCGGTTATCACAGGACTGCCATGTTGAAGCTTTTGTCGTCTTTAGTTTATATAGAAAGTGTAAATAATTTCTTTATGATAAGTTTCGCCTGCTTTCACGACAGAACTTGGAAAGTTCGGGTGATGAATGGCATCTGGAAAATATTGTGGCTCAAAGCAAACTGCCTCCCGGGCTTCATAGATATGTCCGTGCTTTCCGGCAACATGATCCAGATAATTTGCAGTATAAAGCTGGATTCCCGGATAATCAGTGGATAAGTCCATGGAGATTCCGGACTGATCGCCGGTTGCGGTCAACACTTTGTGAGGAGCGCCATACCCGGTGCCAATTACCCAGTTGTGATCGTAGCCGCGGGCAGTCTGCAAAATGGAGTCTTCAATATCTGTGCCAAGATAACGGCCATCCCGGAAATCCATAGCTGTTCCGGTAACGGAGACAATCTCGCCGGTCGGAACTGAAGTGGCATCTGTCGGAGTATAGAAGTCTGACGCCAGTGTAATCTTGTGATTCAGAATATTACCGGACCCCTCGCCGTTCAGATTAAAATAGCTGTGGTGTGTCATGCTGATGATAGTATCCTGGTCTGGTGTAGCTTCATATGTAATCGAAAAAGCAGCGTCATCCTTGTCGTCGGAGAGAGCATAAGTAACATACATAGTCAGTGCCCCGGGGAAGCCCTGATCCATATGTGGACTTTCCAAAGAAAATGTAATAGAAGTGTCAGAGGTATTTGCCACGTTCCAAATTCTCTTAGAATAAGCGTCAGGGCCGCTGTGGAGATTATTTGCGCCGTCGTTGGCAGCCAGTTTGTACTTGGTACCATTTAACATAAAAGATGCGCCTCCAATGCGGTTGGCACTGCGGCCGACATTATTTCCAAAACAGGTATCATCGGACTCATATCCTTCTATATCATCGTAACCGAGAACAATATCCGTTGGATTGCCGTTTTTATCTGGAACAGTCAGATTTACAAGTGTGCTGCCATAATCGGTTATGGCAAGTGTGATTTTCTCATTTTTTAAGGTGTATAATTTCGTTTTTCGACCATCGGCTAAAGTCCCGAAATCAATCGCTGTAATCATAACAGAACCTCCTCGTATATCAATCAATATAATGAGCATAAATCCCATAGGATAAGATGTCAAGAAGTTGTCGGATATCCAGATAAATTCTAGACAAATATTAAAAAAAGGAGGATAATAACGGTATTTAGTAAGGAATATAGAAGACAGCATACAAGGAAGACAGAAGATGAATCAATTTATGAAAAGGTATAAACGAAAGAAAAATGTCCGGTGGAATACGATGAAAATTCTGACAGCCGGATTTTTAGTAGTGATTTTAGTTGGGGCTTTTCTTTTGTGGATTCCCATCAGCAATCAGAAGCCCATTGCATTTATAGATGCTTTATTTACATCTGTATCAGCGGTTTGTGTAACGGGATTGGTCACAATTGTGCCACAGACACAGTTTACGATATTTGGTAAGGTAATTTTGTTGATGCTAATACAAATTGGCGGGCTTGGAATTATTGCGTGTGTGACGGCGTTCTTTTTTATTCTGAAAAAACAGATTACAGTCCGGGAGCGTATGGTCATTCAGGAAGCTTACAATGCAGATTCACTTGGCGGTATTGTAGGGATGGTCAGAAGAATATTGATGGGAACCGTTGTAATTGAAGGAGCAGGAGCAGTTTTTTATGCCTTTCAATTTGTCCCGGAATATGGCTGGGTACGTGGAATCTGGTACAGTATTTTCCATTCCATCTCTGCATTTTGCAATGCCGGAATTGATATACTTGGGACAGACAGTCTGGCAAAATACATAGATAATCCGATTATAAATATTACAACCATGCTTTTGATTATTATGGGAGGCATCGGTTTTAATGTCTGGTTCGATGTTCTGGATAACGGTCGGAAAATCAGAAAAAAAGAAGTGCCTGGGAAATGGTGGTTCAAAGGACTAAGGCTTCATTCAAAGCTTGCAATTGTGACAACGGTGACCTTAATTATAACCGGAACGATCTTGACGTTTCTTCTGGAATACCATAATCCGAATACCATTGGAGATTTAAAATTGAGCGGGAAACTGCTTGCTTCAGCGTTCCAGTCTGTGACGACCAGAACGGCTGGTTATTCGACATTTTCACAGGCTGGGATGCATGAAGAAACAAGATTTTTGAATATTTTGCTGATGTTCATTGGAGGATCGCCCGGTGGAACGGCCGGCGGAGTGAAAACGACGACCATTGCAATGCTGATATTGACTTGTATTGCATTGATTCGTGGGGGTCAGGATACAGAGTGTTTTGGACGAAGAATTTCTGCACAGAATATCAGAATGGGTTTTGCAACATTACTTTTGGCATTTATGATATATTTCTCAGGAACGACCATGATTGCCGTATTTGAGCCGGACAGCGTTTCGTTTTTGAATATTATGTATGAAACTGCATCCGCATTAGGAACTGTTGGACTGACAGCAGATCTGACTCCACATCTGTGCAGAGCCAGTCAGGTCGTAATTATGCTTATGATGTATATCGGAAGACTTGGAGCTATGACGATTGCGTTATTATTTGCCGGGAATGCAAATCCAAAAGACCGGATACGAACGCTTCCGACAAATCATATTTTAGTAGGATAAGAGTGAGATAAGAGAAATGAAATAACAGGCAGAAAACTTTGGAGGACAAAAAAGTGAAAAAACAATATGCAGTATTTGGATTAGGTGGATTTGGAGAAAATGTGGCAGTAGAATTGCAAAAGCTGGGTTGCGAAGTCATAGCGATTGATGCAGATATGGAACGTGTAGAAGCGATTGCCGATCAAGTATCTCTGGCAATGAAAGCAGACATAGAGGACGAAGAATTTATCCGGAGTCTTGGGGCAAGAAATTTGGACGGAGTCGTAATCGCAGCTTCCGACAATATGGAAGCAAGTATTATGGCTACTTTGATGTGTAAAGAAATTGGAGTCCCTTACGTAATGGCGAAGGCAAAGAATGAACTTCATGCGACCGTATTGAAAAAAATCGGCGCGGATTCTGTTATATTTCCGGAAAAAGAAATGGGAAAGAGAGTTGCAAGAAGTCTGATGTCTACGAACTTTACAGACTGGATTGCATTGTCACCGGATTACAGTCTGGTGGAGACTGTGCTCCCTGAAAAATGGGTCGGTAAGACGCTTCTGGAGCTGGATGTCAGAAAGAATTATGATGTCATTGTGGTGGGAATTAAGGACGGTGATAAAGTAGAGGTAAGTCCGGATCCGAAAGAACAATTGCAGGAAGAAGATGTATTGATTTTAATTGGCTCCAATGAGTCATTAGAAGAGATTTAATAAGGAAAAGAAGCTATGGATTTGATTTATCTGGCAGCGGGGAACAGCACTCGTTTTGGGACAAATAAATTATTATATCAACTGAATGGTAAATGTATGTACCTTTATGGCCTGGAAGTGATGGAGGCTGTGCAGCAGGAACATTTGATTGAAAATATTGTTCTGGTGACTCAGTATGAAGAAATCTTGCAGAAAGTAGAAAAATGTTTTAACGGAATTTATGTGGTGAGAAATCCACATCCGGAACAGGGAATTTCCGGTTCCATCAGGCTTGGGGTGGAAAAAATATTAAATCTGGAAAAAGAATGTGGAAAAAAACATGTTGGGGCAAGATATCATGGAAAAGATTACGGAAGAGAAGGCTGTATGTTTGCGGTTGCAGATCAGCCATATCTGACCATTTCATCTGTAAGGAAGATGATTCAGTGCTGGAAAGATTCAGATAAGGGAATTGTGGTCAGCAGCCATGGAGAAGATAAGGGGAATCCTGTGATTTTTGCTCCCCAATATTATGCGGAATTGAGCGGTCTGAAAGGAGATGTGGGCGGAAAACAGGTCATAAAAAAACACCTGGACGATGTCCAGATGTTTGAAATGACGGCGCCAGAGCTTAAAGATCTGGATTTGCCGACGGAGATTTGTGAATTACCATAACGACCCATGGATTACTTTCAGAACAGTTTGAGTCCGGGAATAACTCCAAAGTAGTCCAGTGATATCCGGAATTGAATTTCCTGCGGAACCGGAAAATCACCGGATTTGCATTGTGGAACATATTGTTGCGGAGATGTTCCAGTGACATGAAATTCGCAAAGTCAGATGCATCTTCCGGATGAACCAGCTGATCCTGTAACAGCCTGGAAAGATAGGTCTGATAGTCGGTTTCGTATTTCAGTTCAGTGCAGGCCAGAGCAGGATCCCGCTTGATCGTGTCAAGAGCGCCGGTTACAAGATTAAATCTTGAAAGCAGAAGCATATGATTCAGCAGAATGCGGAAAATATTATCCCCAAGCTTCCAGAACTGAGGCGCATCCGGGAGCGCTTCACGAACGTTGCGAAGTCTCCGGATTCGAGTCTGTGCTGTATGCAGATCTTCAATCGGAGTCTCTTGTAAAAGCTTTTCTGCATCGGTTACCGGCATCGGTTTGTGGAAATAATAACCTTGCCCGTAAATGCAGTTCATAGATTTTAAAAGATCGCATTGCTCTTTTGTCTCGACACCTTCTGCAATAATGACCAGACTCAGCTTATGAGCCATGTCCACGACAGACTTGAGAATCTGAATTCCTTTTCCTTTATTATCCGCATCAATCTGCATAAATTTCAAATCTAATTTGAGATAGTCAACATTTGCATCTTTTAACATATTCAGAGAAGAATAGCCACTTCCGAAGTCGTCCATCAGGACATAAAAGCCTTTCTGATGCAATCGGTAAATGGTATCCTTTACAGCAGAACTGTTCTCTGAAAATACAGACTCCGTAATCTCTACAGGCAGATATTCCGGAGAAATGTGATACTGCTTTGTAAGCAGAGATAAATATTGTGGAACATCGATGGTCGTAATATCTATCATAGATACATTGATAGATATCGGTGCAAGATTCATTCCATTTTCCTGCCATCGTGCAAGTGTCTTGCAGACGGATTTCCATATATACATATCAAAACGCGTGATAAATCCACTGCTTTCGAATAGTGGAATAAATTCGGCAGGTGACACAAATTCACCGGTCGACTTCTGCCATCGTGCAAGAGCTTCCATACTGACAAGTTCACCGGTTACCATATTCCATTTTGGCTGGAGATAAAACATGAATTCGTGGTTATCCAGACCATGACGGGCATCCCGGAGTATGCGCTGACGTGTCTCGATTTTCTCAATCATACGATTCTCAAAATAGCAGATCCGGTTGCCTAATTTTCCAATCACACTGGCAGCAGCAATCTGTGCATTATTACACATTGTGCTGACACTCATGGACAGGTCGGTAATCGTATAGATTCCGATGCAGGGAAGAAAACTGTCATCTTGTGCAAGATTTGAAATGTAACTGTATATTGTAGAGTAAAGATGCCGGATTGCATGAGTGTCATCAGGCATGCATACAAAAAAATCATCAGCACCGAAGTGACCGATAATATAGTGATTGTCTTGATGTAATTTTCTTAGATAAGCGGCTATTTCCAAGAGCAGATAATCTCCGTTGTCCTGGCCGTACCAGTCATTGAATAACTTAAAATGTTCAATGTCGATGGCTACGATACACCAGTTTTTTGGATGATTCTGATCCAGAAATGCACGTACTTCCTTTAAAAATTTTTTGCGGATATAAAGTCCGCTGAGCGGCTCCAATTCATGGAGTGATTCCTTGTGCTCTGACATAAAGAAGTCCTCCTGTTGCAAGTAAAATTTAGTTCAATTTACGCCAATTAACATTATAACATTCCACAGAAATGAGTTCAATAAAAGAAAGGAAAAGAAATGGTCAATTTGTTATCAGATTTGGAACTTGACAAATGGGAAAATATCAAGTAGGGTGAATCCGACAGTCGTTGTTCATTCAGAAGGTGAGAGCATTCAGAATATACAATGAACAGAGGGAGAAAAGATAAGAGTGAGAGTATTAATCAGAGGTGCCGGAGATCTGGCTACAGGAATTGCATATCGTTTATATAAATGCGGATTTGAAATCATTATGACAGAGACGTTTATTCCACTTACCGTACGGCGGACAGTTGCATTTTCAAGGGCGGTCTATGAAGGAAGTGCGACCGTCGAGGGTGTGAAGGCTGTTCTTGTACAGACGCCTGATCAGATGGAAAATGTACTGGAAAATAAGGAAATCCCGGTCATCGTAGATCCGGAATTAAAATATAAATCTGCATATCAGGAGGATGTGATTGTGGATGCGATTCTGGCAAAACGTAATCTTGGAACACATATCGATGACGCAAAGCTTGTTATTGGTGTAGGACCTGGATTTACAGCGGGAGAAGACTGTCATGTAGTAATCGAGACCATGCGCGGGCATGATCTTGGCAGAGTGATACATGAAGGCAGTGCAATCCCCAATACGGGTGTTCCGGGTGTGGTTGGCGGCTATTCCATAGAACGGCTTGTAAGAGCTGTGGCTGATGGTATATTTGATCCACTTGTATCCATCGGAGATTTTGTGGAAAAAGACCAGATTATTGCTTACAGCGGTGGAAAACCAGTGAGGGCGAAGATGAGTGGTATTGTCCGTGGAATGTTGCAGCCGGGTCTGACGGTAAAAGAAGGCATGAAGTGCGGAGACATTGATGCAAGATGTGAACTTAGACAATGCTATACCATATCGGATAAGGCGAGAGCCATCGGCGGCGGAGTGCTGGAAGCAATCATGGAACATTTTTATTTTTCGGCAGGTATTTAGAAAAATTTTCTAAAATATACTAAATCATGGGAATTAAAGGTGACAACATTTTCTATATGATTTCCTTTTCCTGCCCCCTTTTTGCCCTCTTTCCGATTTTGAGCAAAGAAAAAACACCGCAAACTCTTAAGTTTACGGTGCTTCGCATCTTATGTCTA
>ERZ808240.1385-NODE-1385-length-30448-cov-40.030106_pt1 | contig 30448 bp, 27 predicted proteins | sample MGYA00521084_ERZ808240 | MGnify/ENA primary metagenome ERZ808240 (study PRJEB31516, sample SAMN03275571) | gut metagenome | biome: mammalia-associated habitat; material: feces | host: Papio cynocephalus | place: Kenya | collected 2012-08-06 ... | reverse complement strand
CCGGTATTTGCAGCATCATGGAAATCACATCACTTTTGTATTCCCTGTTGCCATTGCTACCATAGTTTCTTTTCCTGTCTTTCTGTGCCATAAGCATCCTCCTTTGATATAACGCAGGAAGTTGCTATAGTAAATTTATTATCTTTCGCAAATCCCTGCTCTTATTTAGTTACAAGCATGGATTTTCTAAAAGATGAACAGATATGCTGTGAAATCACACAACATCATAAAGATATGGTTCGCCGGAAGCAGAAAGCTTCCGAAAAGAAAATATGCTTTACAACGACTATACCATTGTTGCAAAGCATTGACAATTCTTATTTTATAATCTTTTCTAAAGAGGCTCTTATTATTATAAAGTATGAAATCACTATATCATCTATTAGCAATACACCAATTGTTGCATAACTATCAACCACCCTTTTTATACACTCAAACGGTATAATATCTATAATATCAATCGTAAATAACAGATTCTGAGAGAATAAAATACAAACAGTTAAAAGAAATGTTACTACAACATATATTTTACTATTTATCTTTTTATTTATGTATGCAAATACAAAAGGATAGGCAAACAAAATAAACATAAGAAATATAAAAATCAATTTGTCTTCAAATATTTCGCTCCCACTAAAATATTTTTTATTTATTCCATAGAAATTGGCACATGAAACAGAAGAAATTTTTGAAATTACCCAGCTCAATACGCCAGCTACTGCTGTAGTCAAAACCAATCCCCGTCCTCCCATATTCCTTATATTATTTTTTTATAAATTGTATAGTCCTATTATCTTTTGTACTTTTATATACGTTTCCATTGACATCAACTATATCTTTACTTTGTTTTTCCTGTACATTCATTAGTTACTCCTCTTGATTGTTCTGATGATTATATTATATATGTCTAAACTTGTTTGGTTTGCTACCACTCAATCAATATAATCCTTTTTCTTTATCTTCTTTTTCCTATTTTCTTCCAATTTTATACAAAATGCTTCAATACTTGGATAAGTTTCCTCCGATCCAGATGCAATCCTAAAATCCTGAAGACAGTTTTTATTATTAGAAGGATCATGCAAATATGAGAACTGCGTTTCTATTATATCTCGATCAACAATACCATTCTGCCAGCCAATTAATACCGTCTCTAAAAGGTTAAGATATTGAATAACTGAAAATCTCAATTTCTTTATATAATACTTATCTAATATTACGTTATCTGATTTTTTATCTTTTTTACACAATTCACATCCATCACATTTTTTCTTGTCCTGTTTTTCAATTTCCTTTAGATATTTACATACTGTTGTTTCATCTTCTTTGCTATATTCAGAATATACCTCTTTAATTTCATAGCACAATTTTTTCGAAACATAAAATTCTTCCATTCTATATAATTTTGTGCATTGTTCCCGATCAAATTTTTCAACAATTTTAACCGCAAAATTAGTTTCCGGTGCAAGATTAGTAGACCATGTCATTAGCAAATCCAAACATTTTTCTCTTCTTGATTTTTCGTGTTCATCTTTTATCTGTTTTATAAGTAAAAATATAGATACTACTGCTGATATTGATATCAAAGCGCTAAAAAAATCAATTATATCCTTATAGTTTCTACATACATTATTAAACTTCGAAATATTCCAAGACATAGCATGCCATAAAGCAGCAATAACTCCGATCATTAACAATATAATAGATAAGTTTTTCCAAAATTCTGTATTTTTCTTCATAATATACTCCTCTTCTTACAAATCATTCATCCTCCTCTGCATCTGATTCCACAATATTACTGAGTGTTAACCATTCACTATTGGGGCGGCAAATTTGTCTTGCATCCTGATATGCCATTTCCAAGGTTAAAATTGTTTGTCCTTGATAATTACCATTTTGCAGTCTCTCTACAACCAACGCTACATCTGCCTGCGAGTTATGATTTGCCTGTAACTTAAGCGGAAGCAACAAGCTTATACTATTATTTCGTGGATAATATATAGGAATTGCCGTTTTGTAATTCCATTTGCAATACTTTCTTGCGGTATCAACTGCATCCTTTAATCCATTTTGCAGATCTCTCCTAAAGCGATCTCCCCTGTCATCTTTTCTGTTAACCATATCGATTATTTTTTGAAAATCTTTCCTTTCATGACTTGTTACATAATCACTAATTGCCTGATCTATTTCTGCATCATAACATAATTTACTTCTTAAAAATTCTATCGGAAGTCTTGTAAGATTATCTTCTATAATGTGTTTATAATCACAAAATAATTCTTTACTGGAATTAAAATACAAGTCTGAAATACGATTTACATCAACATATGTTGGTGCACTTGGAAATTTTTCAAATTTAGCCATTAACTTTTTTCCATTGTTTCCTTTAGCTCTACATGCAAAATATCCAAATTCCCATTTTCTTTGATAAAAATCATCATTGTGCGTATTCTTTTTCAAATAACAATAAATATCATCATATGAACTATCAACCAGTCCCGTATTAAATAGCGCTTCCCCACCCTCTTGAATAATCAGATTATCAATCCATGATTTATAAAAATCAAACAACAAATATTGCTTCAGGATATATTTATCATCTTTCCCTCTGCCTTTATAGTCCCAATCTTCATCCCCTAATGCCATTTCTGAAACTTCATTCAACATTTTCTTCCAATCAGAAATATAAACATACCTTTCTAATAAACGCTCTGCACTTGCAAAGCCCACCAGACATAACGTCCACGTTTCTCCCTCTTTCTTCTTAAAACATGCACTTTGCGGAACCCCCTTCTTATCTTTAATCCCTAGGTCGAAATCCATATACATTGTCTTTTTATTGACCTGAATATTTATTTGTTTTTGATCCAATGCTTTCTGATATCTTTCATCAAGCTTCGAAATAAGCGTTTCTATATCAGGTTCTTTATCCCCAAATAGTTTTTCACACACATCTTCATTTTCTTTTATGTGTTCAAGAAATTTAGTATAAACAGTCACTTTCCTTCTATCATGAATACAATCCGGTAGTTGCATCCAATTCTTTTTATCACGGTAGAAACGATCTTCAACAATTGATAATCTGACTATAATTTGATTTTCATTTTCCTGTAACTCCGTAATTTTAAACTTTCTTATTTGATTATTTTTTATGCTTCCCATATTTATGTAAGCAGGAAAATCTTTAAAATAAATTCTTACTTCTGCAGTAGGCCCTATGCGGACAGAAATGAAATCCGAATCTATATTTGCTATTGGAGCATTTATTATATCTCCCTTTTTATGATATTTATAAAAATTCTTAAACTCTAGATACAAACTATTTGGCTTTATCCCAAAAGCCTTGTAAACACAATGTTTTTCATCTACTAGTTCTTTAAGGTTAACCCATAAACCATCGCCTTCTTTAAGTCCTGATGAATATCTATCAACAATATCCTTTTTCCAAAAGAAATGCGATCTTCTATCCAAGCAATAAAAATGATATATATTATTGTTTATTTTGATACATTCTGCATATGCATTTTCTCCTAACTGATATACATATTCCTGATTCTCCACTTCTTCACGTAAATTATTATCTAAATTCAATGATTTCTCTTGTATACTATCTGTAAAATTATTCATTAACTCCTGTGCATCATTTTGTCTCTCTTCGCAATACATTACTCCTCTACTCCTTCGCAAATTATATCATTCTATTAAATTATTAGGCAGACTAACATTTACTAGCATATTCGTACCGCTATTATAATATGTCATTTTTTGCCATATTACAATGTGTTTTTTATTTTTTCAGCATTTTATTTATTATAAAGTATGCATACAAATATACACTTTTTTAACCAATGCAAAATAATACATAGCAGCTATCATACGATTTCTTTCTAAAAGTAAATCAAGGCGGAAAACTTATTCTTAAGCTTTCCGCCTTGCGCATCACAGATACTCTAAATATTAGTAGAAATTTCCCTCACATGATTTCCTCTGTATTTATTTAAATATTCATCCAGCAGAACAATAACCATAAAATAATAAGCAAATAGATACATTTCATAAAAATACTTAAAATAAGATGCTGGCATTGCCAATGTTGTTATCATTGCCTGTGCTAATACTCCTAGGCAAAGTATAGCCAAAATCCTATCTCTTTTCACTATAGAATAGACTGTCAATACAATCAAAACTATTAGAGGGATAAATAAATTCTTCGCCCCGGATCCTCTGGCTGCCGCTGCAAAGGCACGCAATCTCGATTTCAGAAATACAACCGGTTCTTTTATTACAATCCGAATTACAGACTCTGAAAATTCATCCTCGGATATTGTCGGATTGCTTCTTATCGCATAATAACTACCATCTCCCCAGGCTGACCAGTCATACATACAATCAGAAAAACCATCAATCCCCAAATCTGCATTATATCTGTCTATTCTTGATAAATCCATGTATTTATCAGCAATTTCCAACTCTTTTTCTATCTTGTTTCTGTCAAGACTTCTTTCACCCAACATATGTACCAAATATGCTCTGTATGTCGTTCCTTTTTCTTCAACCCCTGCAGTAGTTGCCGGAATATATACTATTATTTCCGCCAAAAAGAATATGGTTAAAATAATTCTTTTATTTATTGTTTTGTTTCCTGCATATGTCATCAGCAACAATATGGCACCAAATAATACTAAATAAATCCCCTCTCTTCTCCACACAGTAAGTAAAGAAATCACGAATGACATTAAGCATATTGACCCCAAAGAAAATGATTTTGACTTTTCTTTACTGTCAAAATAAATTTTCACTGCAAAGAACAAATAAACATAAGCATACCAGTGCATCCGATGCACCCTGATACCGAGTTCCCCAAAAGTACTAAGTAAACAAAGTAAATATACAGAAAAAGCAAGTGGAGAAGCATAATACCTTTTTACTCTATATATTACATATCCAATTACCCCTGCACAAAAAAATATTTTTACAATGCTTGGAGCTATTATAACCGGGAGAATAAAAAAGCATATCAAATATAACTCCGATGTATATACAAAAAAGTATGGATACAATCTGACTGCTGCATCCCATATATTTCTTTCATCACCCAAATAATAAGACTCCATATGTACCGATGTAATATCTGACAGAAACACCCCTAAAAGCAGAATCAGTGCTGGCAGTGCATATAATATTATCTTCCTTTCCCTGTCATTATATAAAACAGCCTTAACTGCAAATCTGACAATATTATAAATTACTATTACTGCCAATAAATATGCAATAACAGCCCAGGCAATTTGTTCCCATTTATCTACAACTGAGCACCATTGATTCATCATTCCAACTGAATAGAACTTTTTTAAAAATATAATTCCTCCTGCTAATGAAATAATTGCCCACACTGTTGTTATGAAAAATATTACCTTCTTTTCATTATCCAAATTTTTCATATTTTTCCCCTTTGTTTCCTCTTTAAATCATCTTAAATTTTCAATTCCGAGTCATTGTCAATTTCGTGTTTTACAAACTCCAACAATCCCGTTACCGTATAATCCTGTCCATAACCGTCCTCTCCAATCAGAACAGTTTTACAGCCGGCCGCCTTGCCTGCCAGAATATCGCTTTCACTGTCACCGACCATATAAGAATTCTGCAGATCTATATTGAAGTCCTTCGCAGCGCGTAAAATCATGCCCGGTTTGGGCTTTCTGCAGTCACAATCAATTTTCAGTTCCGGAATTTCTCCCTCATACCCTTTATGCGGATGATGCGGGCAGATATAAATACCATCCAGATATGCTCCTTCCAGCCCGAGCAGTGTCTCCATTTTATTATGGATTTCATCCAGTTGCTCGTAAGTAACCTCTCCTCTGGCTATTACCGGCTGGTTGGTTACAACAATACAAAGATATCCTGATTCATTTATTTTTTTAATTGCATCTGTGACACCGTCCAGCAGCTCAAACTGTTCAATATCTCGCAGAAAACCAACATATTTGTTTATTGTCCCGTCTCGATCCAAAAAGACTGCCTTCTGCTTATTTTTCAAATTCTTAGCAGTCACCCGTCCTGCCATATAGTCCTTTTCCACTGCATAAAAACGCTCAGGAGTTCCCATGTCTTTCACGTATTCAGGCGAATCATAACAAAACATCCTGCCACTGCCGGCCAGCGGTTTTAAAAGCATTCTGTCCAAATCAACTTTACAGATTTTTCCGGTATCCGGATCCTCTGTTCCAATCCGTTCCGCATCAACAGATACCATATCCAGTATCTGAGGGCTGATCACATGCAGCCCTGCATTTACTCTGTTTTTATAATACGCAGGTCGTCTATCTTCTTTTGTCAGCCAAGCCTGCACTGCCAGATTCTGATCAGCAATAAGCAGTCCGCTGTCATAAGGATGTGAGTTCGGATGTGTAAACAATGTTACAAGGGCATTTTTTTCTTTATGGAATGAAACCATTCTGTTAAAATCCACATCAAATATTGCATCAGCATTTAAAAGCAGAAAATCATCTGTTAAGCGATCTCGTAACTTAAACAATGCACCAGCATTCCCCAATGGTGTCTCCTCCGTATAATATTCAATGTTGACACCCCATTTGTTACCATTTCCAAAATAGTTTTTGATCACATCTCCCAGATGACTTACCGTAATGATAATATCCGTAAATCCCTGTTCTTTTAAGGAGCATAATTCTCTCTCCAATACCGGAACTCCATCAATTGGAATCATCGGCTTAGGTATATCTGATGCAATAGACTGGATTCTTGTTCCTTTTCCGCCCGCCATAATTACTGTCTTCATTATCTGTTCTATCCTCCTATTTATCAACGGTTCTATCATCAAACCAGCTTTTTCAATCCCCATAACTTACTCATAACAATTGTTATAAAATATGAAATGCATAATACAAGCAAACACATGAGTATAACAGCCACCATTGCATTCATTCCAATGTTTCTCATATATGTAAGTGATTTCGTATAGGCACTGGTTCGCATCAATAGAACGTGTATTAAATATATACCAAATGTGCTCTTGCCAACGGAAAGTACAACTGACTGTACTCTCTGTCCCCAGTTTACTTTTTCCGAGCAATATTTCACTGTCATCCAGATTGCTATTGCATTGATAATGGCGAATCTATTATGAAATATTTCACCCATCCACTCATTCGTTTCTATGCCCCAACGAATTGTTAGTATCTCTTCAGTTATTAATGCAAACAGATCTATAATCCAGACTATTGGCAATACCTTTTTAATTCTGGCACGATCCCACATTGTATATAAGTAATAACCCACACAGGGGCATAGCACAATATTTGTTCCTATCCATGTTATTTTTACATTTCCATTTAATGTAAATCCCAATGTATACTCAAAACAGGGAATAATCCCATTAAATACAACTGCCAGTATTATCATATACGCAAACAATTTATCATCTAAACTTTGTGCCAGTCTGCGTAAGATTGGAAGTGAAATCAGAAATGCCAGATAAAGATATAAATACCATAAATGTGCGCTTACGTTACCGGCTACAAGTTTTACCGCATAATCTTTCCACGAGAATACACATTCTCCCAAATAAACAGATTGTAAATAGTATATAAATGAATAGACAAGTAATACAGTTCCTATTCTGAAAATACGCTGTGCATTTTTCTTAACCGGTTCATCTTTTCTCCCCAAAAGGACCGCTCCTGAAATTGCCATAAACAAAGGAACTGCAAATTTACAAAACAGTGACAGAAATAAGTATATATAAAAAGACAATGTACCCGGTGTTCTCTGTGTAAATAACCAGTATCCATTTAATCCTGTATGATTAAAGATTACAAAACAGATTGCAATAATCCTTAATATTTCCAAATATACCTCTTTTTTCGTATTCATCTCGAAACAATCCACTCTATAAATTCTCTTACAGCACCGTCTCCACCATTCTTATGGCTCACAAAGTCTGCTATTGCCGTTACCTCTTTAGCAGCATCTGCAGGGCAGCCAACCAGTCCTCCTGCATTATGTACAGGTTTCATACATGGCAGATCATTCAGATCGTCCCCTATATAGGCAACTGTCTCATATCCTTCCCCATCTAATATTTCATCCAGCTTTTCTATTTTATTTGCTACACCTTGATACAGTTCCTTAATACCAATCTCTTTACATCTGTTTTCCAGAATTCTTGATTTTCTGCCCGTAATAATGATCGGTCTGATACCAGCAGGAATCAAAATATCATGAATACCGCAGCCATCCTTAATACAAAATGCCTTACACAATTCCCCATCATTTCCCATATATATCTTTCCATCAGTTAATGTCCCATCGACATCCATAATAAAAAACTTTATTTTAGTATGCATATTTATACTCCGTCCTTCTTTTCTTTTAAAAATTCAGGCATCTTGACCTGAATCAAGCTGCCTGAATATATTTCTGTTTTAAATTAATTATTTCTCACTATATTCTTCTCAAACATGCTCGGAGTTATCATATGAATATCACATTTTCCTTCCAGTGTTTCAGAAATCCCGGTAAGCATTTCACCGATTTCCTCATTTAACTGCGCAAACTCATCGATATGTCTGTCATTCTGATAGGAGCCGTCAATATAGTTGTTCTTTTTCTCTGTATCAAATCCATCAAATCCGGCAATAGCAATACTGTTCACTTCTATTCTCTTTAACAGGTTCAATAACATGATCGTAGAATTTTCAAAGTATTTATATCCCCGGTTGATCAGACTGTGGTAATTGACAACAATATCTTCCCCATCGCTGTGCACATTGGAACTCACAATAACCTTTCTTCCCTGTCTCTGTTCCTTCAGCATGGCATATCTCTTCTGATTTCCAAAGAACGCGTAGGAATCCTTGTTCTTATCCACAAAATTAACACTTATGATAAAAGGATCGTGCCCTATTATATAATCAGAAATCTCTTTCGCATATTCATTTAAAGAATTACCCGGAACCAGCACAAGAACTTCTCTGTCACCCATTAATTTTCTAAGGGACTGTATTGTTTCATAGTCATCAGTTTTGTCCGCAATATATTCAATATATAATTTCTGAATATTATCATAGTCATAACGCTGTCTTTTTTCCGGATCGATCATGGAAAGGATTTTTCCGATATCCTTTGTATCCAAACGGAATTTCTGTGTCAGATATATGATATTATTGGGATGAGACTTATATATTCCCGCCATAAGTGCAGCTGTTGAGAATCCCCATTTATGTTTCAACGAATATTGATAAATATAATCATCAATCATATCAAACAAGTCGTCTACTTCATAATCATATTGCAATTTTCTCACAAGATAGTCTACCAGTAATTCGGTATTTAAATTGCCTGCTACCTTCCCCATGCCATTTAACGTACCATCAATAATGATCTGTCTGGAACCTCTGCTCAACTTTATGACTTCCTGTGCAAATGCAAACGATAACTGATAGTTATTATGAGAATGGAAATTAATGCAAATATCTTTTTTCATATTATTATCGATCAGTCCGTAAATCCGGTCCACATCATCCATATACATTGCACCATACGTATCTACAATACCGAAGCTATATGGATGCACATCATTTACCATGCTCACAAGTTCCAGAATCTCCAGATCAGAATAATTCAAAGAGTTAACGCCCTGAATAAACAGTTTATAACCTTTCTCTTTGATAATACCCATGCACCTTAAAATATCATCTTTGTGCTCAGCATAGTTTTTCTTTGTAAATCCAAAACGAATACCATCTATAGATCGTCCGTCATATGCTTTCAATGATGAGAAATCAAACATTCCATAATCAATAAAGGCAACATACATTGTATTTTTCTTATCCCTATCGATAAATGGGATCATTTGATCTACATCTGTAAAGAATGTGCTGTCTCCGGCATATGTTACATCATGATAATCTCTCAGGAAACCAATCTCCACAATATCTATTTTCGCATTTGCCAACCGATGAGACAGTTGTCTGATCTCCTGATCCGGAAAAGCACAATTTATAATTCTGCCACCATCTCTCAACGTACAATCCAAAACACGTACATTCTTCACCTGATTACCTCCTTAAGCTCTCTACTTCTGCGCCTTTTTATACATAGCAACCGCTTTTGCAAATTCAAAATCTTCTGCCGTATCTATATCTACAGCTTCAAATTGATCAATTTCATATATATATGGCTTATTACCGATTCTTTGTCCCAGCTCAGTAAATACTTCTTTTCTGAATATGAAGAAAGCACCGGTCTCCATATAGATTGGTTCCAGATCCTGTGTCCTTACAATATTTTTCATATCATAATTAAACGGTTTTCCATTCATCCACATATAGTCCTGTAATACCACTGCCGAAAAGGCTGAATCATATTCTCCGGATATTACTTTATCCAGTGCATTTTTAATTGATTCCGGTTTTGTAAATGGCTGCGTTACATGTGTCAGCACGTAAATATCTGCATCTACATCTTTTACAAAACGGTCGATAATTTCAAGTCCCTTAACCTGAAAGCCATCCAGATAAGGATCTCTTTTCAGGAAACGCAGGCCCTTATCTTCATAAGGTGCTATATAAGGCTTGATGGCTTCATCACTGCAATATACATATTTTTCATCAATCGTATCTACCTGACTGATGGTTTCAAAAATATAATCGCATGTTGGTCTTCCTGCCAGTTCCATTGTATTCTTTCCCGGCAATCTCTGGTTATTTAATTTAATTGGAATAAATGATACAACTTTCATTTTCTATCTCTCCTTCTTTTTTATTGTTACCAAAAACGGTAAATATTTGTCTATAAAATATGCCAAGGCATATGATATGCCAAAGCTTATTACCATGAATAGTATCCAATAGTTTATATGGAAGTGATTTAAAACCATGTTTAAAATTTGATATACATAAATATGTACGATCATTAACAACAGACTTAATTTTCCTGTCCTTGCCAAGAATTCACATGCAAATTTTTCTGTCACACACTCTATCATAATAAAAATACCAACAGACATGAAAAGCGCACTGATAATAAACACAAGATACAAGCCATAATTCATATTTAACATATCCACTCTAAGCATGGCAAATCCCTGCTTCTTCATAAATAAATAATTTATAATTCCCAGTATTGTGCCAACACCAAATAGAGCCAGCCCCTTCCCCACCGAAGCGCGTTGCTGTAATTGCTCTTTTTTTCTCCATACATGTCCTTCTATATAAAACACAGCACCTACAAAAGCAACATCCAGACACCATGGCAGCCTGATCTTTCTGTGCCCAACAAGGAATGTACTGATTGCTCCACATATGAACAGGATGACTTCTGCGACCAATAATCTCTTTCTGTTTTCTTTTGCGATCATTATGGCGGCATTGCTTAAAACGGACACACAGAAAAGTGCCACCAAGAACCATAGTGTTCCAATATAATCGCTATTATTTTCCCATATATAATTACCATACAGCAATGCTATCAGTCTTTTTCCTAATTTTTCTGTTCCTCTGATGCCCCGCACCCATTCAAAGCATGTGTTATAAAGAATAATCAATATACCAAAGGTTACATATGGATATAATAGACGCTTTGCCTTCTTCTTTAATACCGTCTTTATCTCTGTTTCTTTCATACGATCCAAATATCCGCTGATGAAAAAGAAAAGCGGCATATGAAACATATAAATAAAAACAGTTACATATTCGTTAACACTTCTGTGCCCTATAAGCACTAAAATAATTGCTATTCCCTTTAATACATCTATATATTGAAGTCTACTGTTGCCTTTTACATCCATTTTCTCTTTACTCCTATTTCCTCTGACTATGCTTTGTAAACAGCATCAGATATACAGAATGTATAAATTTATGAATGATAGCATAGTTCAACACGATTATGATAACGAATATAATAATTTCTGCCGGCCAAAGTTTGGTGTATATTTCAATCAGGGATTGTATACACAAGAATACCCACATCAACATTATTTTATATTCCTTTTCAATCTTAATTCCATCTCCTACTGCCCTTTTACGCACATAATAAATGACAAATGCGGAAACTGCAGTTGCAATTGTTGCCCCCTGCACACCAATCCATATGATCAGGACAATATTCAGAATAATATTTATAACTGCACCATATATAGCAGATCTTGCCATTGCCTTGGAATCTTTTTTTGCAGAAAGAATAGGTCCCAATAGGCCGGAAGCAGTATTAAACACAGCACTCACAATCAGAAAAGGAGCATATTGCCATGCCACGTAAAAATCCTTGGCATACAATATACTTGCCAGTGGTTTGGATAAAAAAATCAGTGCAGAACATCCCAGGCTCATTATCATATTAATAAAGGTAAATGATTCTGCATAGAATTCTCCTGATTTTTTTTCTCCATATTCCTTAATAGCCGAAATCTGCCATGCCTGACCAAACATGCCTACAAAAACATTCAAAATACTCGGGATTTTATAAGCAACAGATAATATACCATTTGCCCCTATTCCCACTAAATAAGAAACCGCATAACGATCGGATGCACTATTGATCCACCATCCTATAGTTGAAAATATAAGAGGGAAACAATATTGCAGCATTTCCTTTCCGAGTTCCTTATCCAATTTCATGTCTTTAATAAAACGCATAAAATGCAATTTTACAAAGAAATATAATGCAGGAATTGCCTGTGCCAAAATATTAGCAAGCATAAATCCCTTTAACTGCCAATGGAAAACAAGCAAAAACAGTATGTTTCCTCCCAGCATCACAACCGTTCCGATAATGCCGGCAATTGCCATGCAGCTAACCTTTTCCAGTCCCTTAGCCAGTTGGATAAAATATTGGTTCATTACGTAGGAGACATAATACAAAAGTATCATGATTTCCAATCCATGAATACTTTTAAAAATACGCAGAAAATGACATGGAATCAGACCCATTGCAATAACCAGCACGCTAATCCCTATATAGCGGATACCAATATACGCCACTTGCTTTTTATCGACATCTTTATCCATTGTAAAACGCATTACCGCATCCACAATATTTAACGTAAGCAATGGATAAAGCAGGGACACCGTGGATACAATCAAATCATAAATACCATATTCTTCTGTGCTTAAAACGCTGGTATATAACGGAACCAGTAAAAATACCAAAACTTTAGAAGCAAAATTGCTGATTGTCAACAAGCCCGTATTTTTTAACAAATATTTATAACGCTGATTCACAAAGCTACACTCTCTTTCTTAGGAGGAACCTACTTGATTTCCAGCATTTCATCAAATGACTTGACAATCGTAACATGCTGCATCTGACCCTTTTTTTGAAAAGCTGCTACAACATCACCAACATGCTGGGTAAAACTGCACAATTCCGGTATATTCTGATATGCAGTGAGTGGATAAAACAAAATAACCTTTGACGGCTTGTCAACTATTGAATTAACCGATAATACGCTTCCTGATGTTGCTGCCACAAAAATACAGCCGCTCATATCATTGTTTAGCTGAATTGCCTCAAATGGTGCAGATGAATTGGTATCTACGGCAATCCCTTTTTCTTCAAAAATGTGTATTGTACTTCTGGGATGCTTTTTAACCAAAATGTTATCCTTACCAACCTTCTCGGCCAGTTGCATTAATATTTCTGTTTCTCCAATGCCTCTGCCCTCTGTTTCATAAATAGATTCAAAGAATATATATTTATATTTTTTATAATCCACATCTCTATTGATCTGGAATATATCTGCCAGAATTGCCTGCATACGATTATCCGATGTGGAAATCTGTGGTATTTGAACCGTATTTAATCTTCCCGCATACATTTCCGGATATACGCAGTAAAACTTATGATAGTTATCTAAAATTGTGCTTTTCCCAATGCATTTTCTCAGGAATCTGATCCATTTAAATTTCAGGGAATCATAAAAAATATTTTCATATGACAATATTCCCTCTTCATAGGAAGAAAACACAAGTTTATGATTATATTCTGCCAAAATAGAATAAACTCCGTAAGTATCTATTTCCAGATTATAAAACAACATTTCATCAAAATATTTATTTTCTATATCTTTTAAATAAAATGAATATCTGTTCTTTTTTCCATATATTATTTCAAAAAATTCTTTCAGTTTTTCCTGTTTGGAACGATTATGTATCATTCCCTTTGATTCAACAAATACACAATTCTGAAAAACAGCTCTTCTCTGTAATCTCGCACAAACATCATCTGCATGCCCTGAATGGTTTGAAATTGCCAGAGTAACATCATCTTCACTGAAAATTGTCAGCTTCATTTGAATTGCCAATATAATCTGATAATGAGTATTTGCAAAAATTAAAATCCGACGCATCTGATTCTCCCACAAATTCACTGAAATAAGTATTCTTTATGATCCCTTAGCCTTTTATCCTTAAATGCCTCTGAAAAGCAGACCAAATACTCTGCCTCTATCAAAACCAACAATCTGCTCCACATAATTGCAGTGAAAACAAAAATCATTATAATGATCAACAGTTTTATATTTTCCATACGAATACAATATCTGATCAAATAGCTATATACGAACAGAATCACTATCAGTGCTACAATTCCCCATGCAATCAATAAATTAATATAATTATTATCTATTCCGAAATACGTTTCCGGATCAGTGCTTGTTTCATATTCGGGATTAGCAAATAATCCTATGCCAAAATCATTAAATCCTATCGCCTGATAAAGGAATCGATAATGTAAAACAGCATTCAATCTGACAAAAAAGCTATTGCCACGCATATATAGGAATGTTGCCATGATACTAAATCCGGCAAGTATCTCCGGAATCCACATAAGCCATTTTAATTTATTCCATTTTTTGATATGGACAAATTGTGCTGCATACAAACAAAGCAGCCCTAAAGCCGTAAGCATACTGGACGATGAGGTATCTGTTACCTCTCCAATCACAAATGCCATTATTATCATAGCACCTATTTTCCATATATATACCCTTTTTTGCGTCAGGTACAAATACATAAAACACAATGCCAAAAATTGAAAAGGCAGGATTGACCAGACATTATATCCCAGACCATATCTGACTCTCGTCTCATTTAAGATAAAAACATCGTTCTTCACAATACCGAGGCAAGTCAGATATCCAGTCAATAGTGTCATTATCAGAACAATGCCAAAAATATATTTCATTAAGGCTCTTTTTTCAAGATTTCTACAGCTCCAGATAATGATAAACAAATAAAACAGCTCATGATTTCCTGTTGGAAGAGAATCTACTAACAACAGCAATCCAATAATTACCGTTAATATCCATTGTTTCGGGTTCATTTTTCGATCAAAAATAATATTTGACAATGCGATCAAAGTTCCCAGCATCATGGTCTTATTTAAAAGATTTTGACTGATCGGTAAATTTACCCTCTTCAAGAACAATGCTACACTATACAAAAATATTGCAATATAAATCAGAAGTTCTCTTCTTTTCATCCACAATCTATGGTCCTTCATGATTACCCCTTTGTATTATTCTAATAAAATGGCAGATATGCCCCACTAAATTCATACTTCAAATCCTGATTTCTCGTTCCTATCTTTTTGGCAGGTACTCCTCCATAAACACCATAAGGCTCCAGATTTTTAACAGCCAGTCCCCCGGAAGCCAGAACCGCTCCTTCCCCAACAACTACCTTTGGTAAAACTGTTGTTCTGGAACTTAGCCATGCTCTATTCGCAACAATTACTTTTCCCCCACTATTTCTGCTTTCAAACCAAGGATCATTTATATCATGCTGCTCTGTATATATATATACAGCCGTGCTCATATTCACATTTTTCCCGATCACGATTCCATTGCGTCCATCCAAAGAACAGGCATCTCCTATTACTGTTCCAGCTCCAATTGAAATATTCCATGGTGCCCGGATCATAAATCCTCCATATATAACAACATTTTTCTCAATGTGCATCTGGTATACATGTTTTAACATAAATATACGATACTTTTGAGACGGAACTCTTCCCAGTCTTGATACACTGTACATGATATATCCGTTTAACAACTGTTTCAATTTCCAGAAAAAACTCTTATTGGTATTACTCAGTATTGTTTCATCCATATTTCCGTCATCATTCTGCTGTTGAACCAGTCTTTCTGCATCTTTCCGCTTTTTCGCTCTGCAATATACAGTGCAAATAGTGATATGCATGCAATACAAGATGAACAAAAGACACACTAACCCAATTAATAATTTCATATCTCGCCTTCCATTTCTGTTAAAAGGTTTTCACAGATACTATACCATGACAGATGTTCCCTTGCATATGTCGCTATCTCTTCTGCTTCTTGCTCTGCTGTATTTCTTTCAGTTTCACGAATCAGGGCTTCCTTTAAAGATTCCACATCGGCCGCTTTTACCACTTCTCCATATGCCAGATTCCCGGTCAGTTCCTCAATCGGTGGTATGGTGTCTGACAAAATCATCCTGCATCCATTATGCAAAGCCTCCGGTCCCACCAGTGGAAACGCCTCCCACCGGGACGGTAATACAAATACCCTTGCCTTACGATACTCCTTATACAGGGCTTCTCTTTCGTAAATAGGGCCGGTAAATATGATCCGTTCCTTGATCTCCGGATATCTGTTATAGAAATCTTCTAACCATGTTTGAAAATCCTGTGCCACAGATCCTACCAGCTTTAATGTCCAATCATGCGAATTTGCAGACTGCGCAAAAGCCTCCAGTAAAATATCTGTGGCTTTTTCAGTCGTTCCCAGACGACCTACCGTAATAAACTGCTTTTCCCTATTCACCTGTGGTATCGTTTCGCCTTCATTGATATAACCATTCGGTACAACTCTGATATTCTGTTTTGTAAATTCTGCTGTAAGCTTCTTGATTTTCTCAGACTCTACAGATACAATATCCGATACAGCCGCGGTTTTTTCAAATATATTTCGTTCTTTTTCACTGTTTTGGTACATTTCACAACCGGCATAGCTCAGATCCAGCTTTAAGTACACTTTCCCTTTTGGATTCAACAGCTTGTACAATTTTATCCAATAATAACAGTGCCTTCCCCCATGATATACATTCAGCCAGTCAATTTTTCCCGCATGCGTCAGTAAATACCATAATCCTGTAAGAGTCTGATTCCCACATAACATTTTTTTCTGTTCATAGTGTAATTCGGGCATTTTTTTCAGATCAGCTTCTTCTTTCGTTGCATAACAACAGATCATTGTTGCCTCAGCCTTGCCCATTTTGGCAAGGGTGTAAGGGATCTGACCCACATCCTTATAAAATTCTACCGCAGACCCTCTGGGATATAATGTACAAAATCTAATCTTTTTCATTTTTCTAATTTCTCTACAATCCTATTTACAAATTTACATAGATATTTATATATTTTATTTTGAACAATCCATGAAACCCCTATAACAATTGCAATCGTTACTGTTACCACCAGACAGCAAGCCCCTGCATAAGACATACCATTTATTTTTAACAGTCCAAGCAGAAAAGCACAGGATACTGATACTACGACCGGCCAGTGTACCGCAAAAATTGCAAATGATACATCTCCCAGCCATAAAAATACACGATTCTCCAAGAATTTTCTTATCCCTGATACACTCTCTATCGCAATAACGATAAAACTCCATCCTATTGCCCAGTATAAATAATGTGTTATCGGCAAAGTCACTATCCAGCTATAAATACCATTGCCGGGAGAACCCTTTGGAACCGAAACCAAATATACACCAGCTATCATGCATATAATCCCCATCGGTACCGGCAATCGTTTGGCAGATGATAACGGATTATAAAATACATCACATAGCAGCATCCCCAGTAACATAATCCCAAAGTAGAAATTTTCATACTGCAGCCTGCCACTCATATAGCTCAAACAGATTAAAATACCATATATGATATAACGGCTTTTTAATTTCGAGCAGAATTTATTGATGACCAACAAAACAAAGCTGTTTATCCAGATAAATTTAATAGTACCCAATGGTGCATTATAAAGACTTCTGTCCAGAAAACTTCCAATCATTCCATCATATATGGGACCATCTTTTCCCATTAGCTTTCCCGGTTGAAAGTTATTAAACCACTCTGTGTAATTTTTAGCATATGTAATATCAATTGCTTTCAGAGAATATACCAGACCAGCCTTCATAACAAGCCATCCCAGCACACAACCTATTAATACCATAGGCATGAGCCTCAGATATCTTTTCCACCAATTCACCAGTACATTTCTTTGACCTGTTTTAAATGCACTAAACGGAACAAGGAATCCACTCAATAGCAAAAAACACATAAGAGCCGACGGCGCATTAAAAAACAAATTAAGAGGTGTCTTAAACAGAAACTCTTCTGTAGCCGTATGCATCGGATACATTTCTCCAAAATAAACATATGGCATCAATAATGATATCATATGTCCTGTAAAAACGATCAGACAACATATCCCTTTCAGGCTGTTTATATATTTTAGCTTCAATATCTTATCCTCATCACTCCTGCGCGGTCTTTATAACTCTGGCAGGACTTCCTACCGCTGTTGCATAGTCTGGAATATCTTTTGTCACTACTGTATTTGCTCCAATGACACAATGTTTTCCTATTTTGACTCCGGAAAGAATCATACAGTCCTTCCCTATAAAAGTCCCCTCTCCAATCTGCACCGGTTTTGTACAAATTCCCTGTTCCAGTACCGGCTTTGTCTTATCAGCAGTCACATGATCCAGATCTGTAATAAAAACACCTGCACTGATCAATACATTGTCCTCTATTTTTATAGAATCTGCACATGCCACATGAAAATCCTGTCCGATCATAACATGATTTCCAATTTCCAATTTCGGCTCATATGGAATTCCATTCCATTCATCCAGCACTTCAATTCTGGCATGATGCCATATTCCCGATTGATCACCTATCGAAATATATTTGGTTCCTGATAAAAAAATAGGGTTTAAAATATATGATTTATGTCCAATTCTGCAAAACTGTTTCCGATGAATAATATAAAACAAATTTCTACATATCGAAAGCTTTCGCTCATATTTATTCATATTCAGAAATTTACTTATTTTACTCATAGATTATCACATCTTCCCATTCTGCCATGCTTATAATCCACCCATGCTTTATAAATATATTTATCATTTTTCTTATACACAGGTGATAGAATAAATTTTGCCAGAAGCTTTGTATAGGTAAAAATTCTTGCAGGAAACTGCAATCTTTCTTTATATTTATTCATAAAATAAAATTTATTTCTGAAGTTATAATATACATAAACCTTTGAATCCATTCCTCCGCCTGAACTACTTACTTTATGCCACATAAAAGCAGATGGCACATACAGTATTTTGTATCCGTTTTCATTTAATCGAACACATAAGTCAGTATCATCAAAATACATGAAAACAGTTTCGTCAATGTATCCTATTTTTTCAAATACATTTCTGTGAAGCAACATACAACATGTTGGAGAATAGCCTACAATTTTTTCTTCATCATATTGCCCCTTATCTGTTTCAAAATTTCCAATATGACCGGATTCTCCCCGGTTCCAATACATCTCTCCACCTGCATACCATAACATATCGTGAGGTTCATAATAGTAAATTTTAGGAACTGTAATTGTAGTTTCATCTGCCTTTTCCATAAGTCGCTGCAGTGTGTTTTTATCAAGTTCTATATCATTATTGATCAGCAGAACATAATCCACACCCAGAACGTCCATCGCATAACGTATACCAATATTATTGCCTTTTGCCACTCCTACATTTTCACTCTGCAGAAGGAAATGAATCTGCGGATATTCCTTTCTCGCAAGCTCTACGGAATTATCTTTTGATGCGCTATCCACAATAATCACTTCAAAATTTGTATAAGATGACGCATATATAGATCTTAATGCATCATTTTGATAATTTGCCCCATTATAATTTACTATAACAATTCCAATTTTGCCTTCTGCCATAATGATATCCTCTTGCTTCTACTTATTGTGATATTTAGCCATAATCTGACTGATTTTATCACTTGATCCCCAGACTGCCTTTGAATCATACGGTCTATCCGGGAATGCGCCATATTCCAGCTTTATATCATAACCATTTTCCTGAATAAATCTCTCTACCCGGTCGCATAACCGTTCCGGTCTGCCAGAACAAATATTTATAATTCCATCAATTTCATCCTGCTGAACCGCTGCTGCCACCTGCTCACAAAATTGATCATAATCAATAAAATCAAACTGATTCTGTCCCATTGTAAATGGAAATGTCTTTTTATGTTCCATTGCTGCTGCAGCCAATTTTGAGAATACAGAGCTTCCTCTTGCAACATTTCCAACAATATAATAACCACGCAGCCACTGAAATTGTACATGATTCTGCTTTGCATACAACTGTGTTGCATTTCTTAATGCATCTTTTGCAATACCATAATTACTCTGTGGCCAGCAGGGAGTATGTTCCGTAATACAGCCCTCAAAAAAGCCAATCTCATGCATGCTTCCCATAACCGCAATTTTCTTTATGCCACTCTGCAGCATATTCTGTATAAAGCTGATATGCTTTGGCAGATCTTCAAAATGTCTATCTGAGTTATGCACAAAGCCATCTCTCCATGCCATATGCAATACAACATCCGGTCTGTCAAAATACGTATACGGATCATCCAGCTGAAATAAATCTGCCTGTATAAATTTTGCTTTTTTATTTATATTATCTCCACAGAAGTCAGTTGCGATCACATCTACACCATCTGCTATTAACCGATCTACAACTCCTGTCCCCAAATATCCATTTGCGCCTGTTACTAGAATTTTCATATCTATACCTCTATCTGCTACTTTACATTGATGTGATAATCTGCTAAAAACGTCTTTGCAATTTTATTCCAATTAAAGTTTTCTGACAGTTTTATATTGTCTTCATGAATTTGTTGTCTCTCCTGTAAATTCATGTTGCCATATAGATCAACCGCTTTTAAGAACTCCTCATCTCCATCATTCATTGATACGCCTGTATGCCCCTGAAACATATTTCTGGCTTCCTGATCTCCCTGTGATGTAACGATTGGAATTCCATGGGATAAATACGCAAGAAAACTGCCCCTTCTTAAAGTCAATCCATCTTCATACAATAATGTGGCAATAGCTGTATGTTGAATTTCTTCCGATACGCGTTCATCAGAAATATAACCTGTTACCTCAATAATATCACGCAGTCCATACTGATCGATCCAGTCCCATACCTGCTTATGATAATCAGAAAAATGATTACTTGGTTCCGTACCGATATCTCCTATAATTTTGAATCGATATCTGTCTTTTATATCCGCATCATGAATTGACTTCCACAAGCTTAACATATGCTCTATACCCTTGCCCGGATATACTGAGCCAAAATATGAAATAACCTTTTTGTCCGAATCCACCAGCTCATCTGAAACAACTTCTATATTCGTTCCGATTATCGTTTCCTTCACATTTCCATGCGCCAGCTTTGAAGTGACTTCCCGGTCTTTCTGCGCCGGCACGTATACAGAATCCGCAAACCATAAAATTGGTAAAATTGCCAGTTTTCGCAAGAATCTTGCTCGTGTAAACTCATGCAGCCTGACGTTACAGGATACATTTTTTTGATTCTTTTTATTATATTTTTTTACCAGAAGCGGAATAAAGCTTGCCAAAAACGTTTTGCCATACAGATCTCCCGGATATTCCATATGGATCACATCAATCGGATATTTATCTAAAAGATGATAAAAACGTTTTTTGTTTGCAGCTGACATTTTCCAGTTATCCATAAGTTCATAATCCACAAGAGAAGATTCCTGTATGTGTTCTGTGATAACAGGTGTATTTGTTGTCAGTAAAACGAATTTTTCTTTTCCCGCAGCTTCTACCATGGCATCTAATAATACCTTGGCTCCTGCTGCTATTCCCTCCGGATTCTCCGGATAACTTCCCGATATATATAAAAGCATTATACTCTCCTGTTCCCACTGCTACACTGACCAAAAAATTTATCTTCCAGCATCAGACACCAACAGTGATAAATCGGCAGATGATATTCCTGAATCCTATAGGTTTCATTATCCGGCACTATAACCGCTACATCTGCAACTGAAGCAAGTTCACCGCCATCATTTCCCGTCAGTCCAATCACTTTAATTCCCAATGCCCTGGCAACCACAGTAGCACTCATTATGTTCTTACTGTTTCCTGAAGTAGAAATTCCTAAGAACACATCACCTTCTCTTCCAAAGCCAAACAACTGCTGTGCAAAAACGCCCAATCCATCCACATCATTGATATATGCCGTTGTCAACGCCTCATGTGCCACCAATGGAATTGCCATCAGAGAACATTCCAGGTTTTTTGCAAGTTCTTTTCCTCTGACTGGATCAATTTCTATCAGTTTCTCAGCTAATTTGCTGTCAATTGGCCGTGGTGTTTTAAACCTTTTCATCAGCTCTCCCGCAATATGCTCCGCATCTGCAGCAGACCCGCCATTCCCGGCAATCAAAAGCTTTCCATTATGAGAGTAACATTCTTCAAGAACCAGATATGCATCTATAATCTGCTGCTCTATTTCTTTTAGCTTCGGATATCTGTTTATCAGGTCATCCACATGTCTTTTCAACTTATCTTCCAATATCATTTTCTCCACCCATATCTATTCCTGCGGCACATAAATTTCAGGTGTATAATGAATCACTCTCGTTCCGCCATCTTCAAAAGAAAATGGAATGTACATCAGATCACTCATTGCCTTTTTAACAGCTTCCTGCTTTTCCGGTTGAACATAAAAAACCAAAAAACCGCCTCCACCGGCACCCAACAATTTTCCCCCAAGTGCACCTGCTTCTATTCCCTTACTATACAAAACATCAATATGATCTGTCGATACTGCTTTACCTGTCTGCCTTTTCAATTTCCATGTCACATCCAATAAACGTCCAAATTCATCCAAACTGGTATTTTTGTCTGTTACAATTCTTTCTGCTTCATCAACCAGCTCATACATTTCCTTCAGTTGACGTATCTTATCCTTTTTTGTTCCCCCATTTGCTTTTTGTACGTCTGAAGAAAATCTTGTAAATCCGGTAAAAAACATCATCAGATTTTCATTTAACTGTCTTTTGCGCTCAGGTGAAATAATAACAGGTAATACCTCATAGCCATCTGCATTAAAGTTTATTCTGTTAAAACCACCAAATGACGCTGCAATCTGGTCCTGCCATCCTCCTGCTTCATCACACAGAACCCTTTCTAAATAAATAGCATCATCAGCCAGTTTTTTCTTATCTACATATTTCCCCTTTAATGCATAAAATGCATGAAGCATTCCTACTGCAAAAGAAGAGCTTGTCCCCAGCCCTGATCTGGCCGGAAGATCAGCCTCATATGTCAAACGTATTTCATGCATATCAAGCATCTTCATAGCATTTCGTATTGCAGGATGCTGTATATCATCTATCTCTGTTACACGTTCTGTCTTAGAATACGAAAGTTCTGTACTATACTCAAAGAAACGTGGCAAATGACGCACGTTCACATAACAGTATTTATCAAATGTAGTTGATAATACCGATCCATTATACTCCCTGAAATAATCTTCCATATCCGTACCGCCGCCAAAAAAAGACATACGAAACGGTGTTTTCGTAATAATCATATAGTTCCACCTTATACTATTTCATTTATTATTGCTTCAAGTTTTTTACAAAATATTGCATTATTGCTTTGTAAACCACCTTTAATTTTTTGTACCAGAGTATCGTATTCTCTGATTGTCTGTTGTAACTTGTTAATATCCTCAACTACAATTATATTTCCCCAGCGTTTTTCCACTGCTTTGCAAAAATCTAATTGATGATTGTTCACATGTTCCCCGAATTCTTTTTGTCTCGGCACTACAATCGGTACTTTACCAATTTGTAGCGGGGCAATAAAACTAGATGGTCCACCATGTGTAATGATAATTCTTGCATCACGAATGTATGATTGCATTTCATCGTAGGATAACATTTTTTTCCACTGACATGCTTTTGGGATATAAGTGCTAAAGCCTGTCTGAATCATGACATCTTCTTTTATCAATCCGGTTTTTTTCATTTCGTCAACACATGTGATCAGTCTGTTAAACTGCTGTTCATGTGTACCAACTGTCACAAATATCATTTTAAAATATACTCCCTAAATTAATTGCTTTTGGATACACTTTTTTCATTTCTTCCCACTGTACAATAAACCTGTCTGTAATAGGATAGACTATTTTCCCCGTTACGGTTGGCTTATCAATTCTGTCAAACACTTCAACATATATCAGCTTCTTTCCCATCAGCTTTCCCAAATAAAAGAAGGGTACTGCAACAGCTGCCCCTGAAGAGATGATCACATCCGGTTTCTCTTTTCTCAGGACTTTCCATGCTATCCGCGTATTGATCAATAGTGCTTTCAAGCTTCTGTTAGTAGGATAATAACAGGGATACATTTTCTCATCCTTTAGGATACTTCTTGCATCTTCTTTATCAAATGTAACCCAAAATCTTTCTTTATTCTCCCAAAACGGTTTTAACATATATAAATGTGTCAAATGTCCGCCCGAAGATCCTACTAAACACACTTTCATTTTTGTCTCCTTATAAATACAGCCTATTCAAGCACTACACAACCCAATATTGCATTTTGATTCATATGGGCTTTTTCCAATTCAGTTTTAATATCCTGATATCTTGAGCAATCAATTTCTTCAATAAAAACAACCGCATCACTTGATGCCATCTTTTCCAAAGATTCCGGATCATATATAATGGACGGGCCACTCTCTATCTGTATTTTCTGTTCTTTCAGTCCGTCACAGATTTCTGCCATGCATTTTTTGAGCGCATCATTATTGCTTGCACTTGTAATATATACATTCTCGTATCCATTCTTTTTAGCAGCAATTCTGACACCAGCACATACCATTCTGATATGTTCTTCATATGAAAAACCGTCTTCTCCGTAAAAGATACTCTTAATCCATGCATCTATTTTGGATTTCTTTTCATTTTTCTTGACTTTTCCTAATACGGTTACCCCAAAACATTCTGAAATATCAGCAGATGTTCTTAATTTTCCTGTCAGTAGATATCTCATGCCCACATAAAGTGCTACCAAAAAAATGCCCAATAAAAATCCTAACACCATATATTTTTTATGAATCATTTTCACACTTGGCGCTGCCACATCCTGCCCATCTTTTACTTCTTCTTTCAACAGCTCCAGCCTGTTATCTTCCAGATTCTTGCAGTCTAATAATGCATTATAATAAGTCTTCTGGTCGTCAGACATATAATTAGACAAATTATTAAATGCATTTTTCATATTATTCATATTAACCATCTGTGTCGTCTGATCATTCATAACATCTGCAGAAGATTTCGTTCCATATGTTTCAGACACCAGTGTAAGATCAAAGTCCCCATATACTTTTTTCAACTCACTGTCTATATTCTGAATCTCATTTTTAAGTATTTCTCCCATTGTTTCACAGTCTTTGTCCGAAAGTCCCATTGCTTCAACAGAAAAATTACATGCCTTGTTATCTGTATTTATGATTTCCTTAACATAGGAAGCCTGCTCTTTTTTTCCCAAGCTTTCCGCAATCTGCTCACAAACCTTATCAGACTCTATACTGCTGCAAAAAGATTCCAGAATAGCACCTATATTATCTCTTGCATCAATGATCGGATATTCAACCTGATAATGATTATCCACTGTATAATTTAATGTTACTACCGGAATATTACTTGGATCGAGCCGCATATAGATAGATTCATTGCTATAAAGAAGTTCCTTATTATACTTGTCCTTCAAGCTCTCGTAAGAATCAACTGATCTTTCCACTTCTTCACATTCACGCTGGCTCAGACTTCCCTTTGCATCTTCCGTTTTACTCTGTGCACTTTCGATTTTTTCATCTATCTGTTCTTCCCATGTAAGGACATTACTGTTTTTTGATGCCTGTACTGCATTATAGCTTTTCAATATCCAAATACAGTTAAATATTACAGCTACTATAATTCCCCATGCCAGCATCTGTCTCCATTTTAAACAAATATGCATTATCATGTCTTTTATACTGACTGTAATTTCTAGTTCATCGTAGTTTTTATACCCCATCATACATCTCCTTATTCTTACTCTGATTATCATTTTGGCGCTGTTAAACAAAGATATCATACACCATTTATATTATATTTGCAATTCTATCTCATTATCCTGTACCACATTGCATCTGTTCCTCTCCAACAGAAACAAGATGTACTCTGCAAATCTCTCTCTGCTTAACGCTCGTCAAATACACCGCATAAATGCGTACATTTTTCTCAGTACCATAACAAAAAACAGACCCACAAAGTGAGTCTGCTCATTTTACTTCGCACCTTTTCCAAACAATACAACCCCTACCGTCTGCAGCATGATCTTAAAATCTAGTGACAGTGACCACTTGTCAATATACTCCAGATCCAGTTTTACCACATCTTCAAACTCCGTGACCACACCACGGCCCTTGACCTGCCACATACCGGTCAGTCCGGGGGTGATACTCATTCGTCTGCGGTAGTAATTATTATACTGCTCAAATTCGTCCTCTGTCGGCGGTCTGGTACCCACCAGACTCATATCGCCCTTCAGGACGTTAAAGAACTGTGGAAATTCGTCAATGCTTGTTTTACGAAGGAATTTACCGACCTTCGTGATCCGGGGATCATGCTCCATTTTGAACATGAGGTTGTCCCCCATCTCATTTTGTGCCTGCAGTTCTTTTTTCCGTTCTTCCGCATCAATATACATGGAGCGGAATTTATAGATTTTAAAACGTCTTCCGTTTTTACCGATTCTGGTCTGTTCAAAAAAGACCGGTCCTTTGGATTCCAATTTAATGGCAAGTGCCACAAAAGGCGTCAGCACAAGTGTGATCAGGCTGCCCACAAGACCGCCGAGCATGTCGATCGCACGTTTCACGAAAACCCTTCGGTAATCGAGATACTGCAAGGAGAAGGTCATAACCGCAAATCCCGCGAATCTTCCCGCGGTCTTCCCTTCCAAATCCAGTTCCTTTACTTCTACATTATAATGGGTTGTCACACCCATTGTTTCAAAGTCGGTGATATAGGCGCGGATCTGCTTCGCCGGAATACCGGGCAGATACATAAATACTTGGTCAAGCGGCATTTGCCGGGATACATCAAACAGGTTGTACTGGTTTGCCACAACCGGAATCCCTGCAATTTCTTCTCCGACCATATCACTGTTCATAATGGCAATGGAAGTTACCTCATAGTCCCAAGCCTTTGCTTCCTTGATCTTCTTAATGATCTCCTCCGCGTATTCTGCTTCTGTCACGATCATGAGCTTATCACTGTTATTACTCTTGGAATAGTAATCCAGCATAAACACCTTAAAAATACAATGCAGAGCAAAGGTATAAACCGCATTTGCCACGGCAAAATATCCAAAGATCAGACGGGAATAATCCCCTGCAATATGCGTCAGATACATGATGACAACGATTGCGATCATCATGACAATATCGTATTTCAGGACGGCAATTCCTTCTACAAAAAATCCTCTTCGGAAAAAGCCTCTGTTCCAGTCAGACATAACACCATAAAGCACGCAGAACAGCATCATATAAATACCAACGGTATAATTCAGCTGCATGCTGATCGCCTGATGGACATTTCCAAACCTTAAAAGCAGCGCCGTCATATAGGCACCCAGAACAGCAATCAGATCTATCAATATTAAACTATACGTCTCAACAAGTCTGCCTTTTCTGTTGATGGTCTGCATAATTTTCCCCTATTTCTAAACCCTTACTAATTTTTACATCATTTTATCATATCATCTATTCTGTTTTTTGTCTATTTTTCTAAAAAATGCCTTGGAGAAAGTATAGCACTTCTCCAAAGCATTCTCAAGTAAACATATTCACGGGTTATTACTTCTGGCGCGATCAGCCATTCGCATCAGCGCAGATTATCGATTTGCCACTCTTGCATCAATGTACTGGATCAGCATCTGCACACTCTTATCCACGCCGAGCTTGCTGCTGTTGATGACAAGTTCGTAGTTGCGGGAATCGCCCCATTTGCTGTCGCAGTTGATATTGTGATACATCTTACGTGCTCTGTCTTTTTTCTTCATCAGATCTGCAGCCTGGCTCTCTGACAGTTCATACTTCTTGGAAACACGGGCAACCTTCTGCTCTTTGTCCCCGTTTACAAAAATGGCGATCAGACCTTTGTTGTCCTTCAGCACTGTTTCAGAACATCTGCCGACTACAACGAATGATTCGCCCGCATCTGCTTTCTCTTTCAAATAATCAAACTGAAGCTGTGCGACATGCTCTGTCATAGAACTGCTCATGCCACGGACACGTCTGTGGAATACACCATCCTGTACTTCATCATATGATTTTAATTCTTCGCTGTTCAGGTTTTTCTCCTCAGCGATTTTGTCTAAAAGATTGTGATCGTAGAGGGGCAGGTCATAATGCTTTGCAAGTTTTTCAGCGATCTCATGACCACCACTACCAAATTCACGTCCGATTGAAATAATTAACTGTCCCATACATGATTCCTCCCTTTTCTATATTGAACAAGTATTCTGCTTCGCAAGTTATTTGACCGCACATTTGCTTCACAGTCCATTTTTTACAGACTCGCAAATCATATGCTTCGCACATGTTACCTTCTGCTTCGCAGAAGCATTTGCTCGTTAACAAATACAGAAAAACAAATGCCAGCTTCGCTGTCGCTTGTTTTTCTTTGTATTTGTTACATTTTACCACAAAAGGAGCCTTTTTGCTAGGCTCCTTTAGTAAAGATTTATAAATTATTTATTAATGTACGTAACGAACACAGATCATAATGGTTGCAATGATCATAACGATAACTGTCGCCGGAACCATTGCCTTGCAATATCTGCCCCATTTGATGATGTGACCGGATTTTGCTGCTGTTGCCACACCAACAACGTTTGCGGAAGCACCGATCGGTGTTGCGCTGCCACCGATATCTGTACCCATTGCAAGAGACCATGCAAGGATGGAAAGGTCTACACCCTGCGTTGCTGCAAGACTGTTGATAACAGGGATCATTGTTGCTGCAAATGGAATATTATCAATAAATGCACTTGCTACAGCTGATACCCAGACGATGATAGCGATCATCAGATACAAGTTACCGCCACAGATCTTACCGATCAGATTAGCAAGCAGTACCAGAACACCTGTCTGCTCCAGACCACCGACAACAACGAATAATCCAATAAAGAACAACAATGTATGATAATCAACTTTCTTGATCAGCGTCAGTGCATTCTTACCAGATGTGATCAGTGTAATTGCTGCAATAAAAGTACCGATGCAGGATACGGTAAGTCCTGTGCTGGCATGTGTTACAAGAAGTACAACTGCAAGCAGGAAAATAACAGTACTTACAATGAAGCCCTTTTTGCTGACGATTGCTGATTCCGGTGATGGCAGAGAAGCCGTATCAATACTGTCTGCGCCATTATCTGAAAGCTCTTTCTTAAAAATCAGATAGAAGTATACCAGAATGACGATCAGACAAACAATGGCGATCACACCTGTATGTCCCAGGAAGTCTGAGAAAGAGTATCCAAGTGATGTACCAATGATAATGTTTGGCGGATCTCCACACATTGTTGCACTACCACCGAGGTTAGCACAGAATACTTCTGACAGGATCATAGGCACCGGATTGAATTTCAAAAGCTGTGATAATTCAACCGTAACAGCTGCAAGGAACAAGATAACCGTAATACTATCAATGAACATTGCAAGTACAAATGACAGGATCATAAAGGTAAGGAAAATAGAGGTCACCTTATATTTAACCAGTTTTGCGATTCTCATGCAAAGCCATCTGAAAAAGCCAACGTGCGCCATTCCTTCTACCATGATCATCATGCCTGCGAGGAATACGATCGTCTCCCAGTTGATACCGCTTGAAGTTTCGGAAGCCTGACCGCCTGTATACCAGAACCCCCGTGTGAAAATACTCTTAACATTTAATGTCTCGATGACTGCATTCATACTGTGCATACCCACGCCAAACACGAGGATCAGTGTCAGAAGCGCGCAGCCAAGTGTGACATACTGTTTCGGCCATTTATCCATGATGATCAGGATAAACATGGCTAAAAAAATGATGATAGCAAATGCCTGTGCCATTTTTATCTCCTTTCGCCCTCTTTCAGAGCCTGTAATATAATATGTATTTCTTTATCAGTCCCTTATTATAACACAATATTTGCCGGTGGCAAGTTAATTTTTCTTTGCCGTTCATGGATTTTTTCATGCATTTTTACTATATTT
>ERZ808240.1384-NODE-1384-length-30458-cov-13.370062_pt1 | contig 30458 bp, 20 predicted proteins | sample MGYA00521084_ERZ808240 | MGnify/ENA primary metagenome ERZ808240 (study PRJEB31516, sample SAMN03275571) | gut metagenome | biome: mammalia-associated habitat; material: feces | host: Papio cynocephalus | place: Kenya | collected 2012-08-06 ... | reverse complement strand
GCTCCAACCATAGACTATCAGATGGGTGCGCTCCGTGATGATTTCAATTTTGGATCAGTGATCTTGTTCCGCACGGACGCCTTGAAGGAGGCCGCCTCGAGGATGACTGCAGACTATCAGGCCGCCGGGTTCTATGATCTGCGCCTCAAGCTCGCCGAGAAATATGATATTAGTCATGTCAACGAGTACCTATACTCTGAGGTAGAGCTTGACACGCGTAAGACGGGTGAGAAGCTTTTCGACTATGTGGACCCACGTAATCGTGCGTCGCAGATAGAGATGGAGAAGGCCGTGACAGAGTACCTTAAAGAGATTGGCGGATACCTCAAACCTGAGTTTAAGCCCATCGACATCATGGCAGGCGAGTTCCCCGTGGAGATAAGCGTGATGATTCCCGTACGCAACCGCATACGCACCATCCGCGATGCCGTAAACAGCGCACTGGCACAGAAGACCAACTTCAAGTACAACGTCTTTGTCATAGAGAACGGCCCAGAGTGCCATTCCACTGATGGCACTACGGAAGCCGTGGCTGAGATGGCGAAGGCCGATGATCGTATTGTCCATGTTGTCACGCCACGTCGCGACCTTGGTGTCGGTGGCAGTTGGAACCTATGCGCTCATGACCCACGATGTGGTCGCTTCATCGTCCAGCTCGACTCAGACGACGTGTATCTCGACGAGAACACACTGCAGACCTATTATGATGCTTTCATGAAGCAAAAGACAGCCGCGATAATCGGTTCTTACGTTCTCACGGACATCAACAAGAACATCCTTCCGCCGGGAAAGATTGACCATGCGGAGTGGACGCCAGAGAATGGTCGCAACAATGCCCTGCGCATCAATGGCTTGGGTGCGCCACGTGGCATGTATTCGCCAGTGTTGCGCGACCTCACAATGCCTAATGTCAACTATGGCGAGGATTACGCTTTCATGCTTGCCGTCAGCCGCCACTACCTCATAGGCCGCATCTATGACCCGGTGTATTGCTGCCGTCGCTGGGACGACAACTCGGATGGCGATTTGAGCATCGAGAAAGAGAACCGCAACAACACATACAAGGATCGTATACGTACTTGGGAACTCAAGGCGCGCATAGCAATGAACAGTACTAATGAACAGTAAGAACATCACACCTTGGGTGTGGGTGCCCACACTATATTTTGCCGAAGGCGTGCCTTATTTCATAGTGAACAATATCTCCGTGATGATGTTCACCAAGATGGGCGTGCCCAATGGCGACATGGCATTCTTTACCACGTTGCTTTATTTTCCTTGGTTCCTTAAAGGCATTTGGAGTCCATTGGTCGACGTCGTGAAGACAAAGCGTTGGTGGATTGTCACCATGCAGGCGTTGCTCACCATATTGCTGGTGGCTCTCACGTTCACCTTGCCGTTCCCATCAGCGCAGATGATCGCAAGCGGGCAGACACCTATCAGTCTTTTCTCGCTTACGTTGGTGTTGTTTATCATTGCCGCTTTCGCTTCTGCCACTCATGACATAGCGGCTGATGGATACTACATGTTAGCCCACAGTCCGAGCAGTCAGGCAGCGTTTATTGGTATACGAAGCACGTTCTACCGTATAGCATCTGTCTTTGGACAAGGCGTGCTGGTGTTTATCGCCGGTACGGTAGAAAGCAATACTGGCAACATCCCTTACTCATGGAAAGTTACCCTTGGGTTGAGTGCTGTCATATTCTTCATGATCACGCTTTATCACACGTTCTGTCTGCCCCATGCTGATGCCGATCGTCCACGAGTGGATACATCGAAAGAATCAACAGGAAACGGCAAGTGGAGTGAGCTGTTGGGCTCGTTCTCGACATTCGTGAGGAAGCCAAACGTTGGTTGGGCCATAGCGTTCATGCTCCTATTCCGTTTGCCTGAGGGCTTCCTCATCAAGATGTGTCAGCCATTCCTTGTGCATGGCACTGATGTCGGTGGGTTGGGGCTCAGTACTGACATGGTGGGACTTGTTTATGGCACCTTTGGTGTCATTGCACTCCTTGGCGGTGGCATAATTGGTGGCATTGTGGCGTCAAGGATGGGGCTTAAGCGGTCGTTGTGGATTATGGCAGCCGCGATAACACTGCCTTGCATTACCTTTGTTTATTTAGCCGTGGCGCAGCCGTCAAACCTCGCAGTCATCACCATCGCCCTGTGCATAGAGCAGTTTGGCTATGGATTTGGCTTCACAGCCTATATGCTTTACATGATGTATTTCTCTGAAGGTGAATTCAAAACATCACACTACGCCATCTGTACAGCTTTCATGGCGCTCAGCATGATGCTGCCAGGCTTTGTGGCAGGCTACATACAAGAGGCGATAGGCTATGTCAACTTCTTCTGGATGGTTATGCTTTGCTGTCTCGCCACTGTCGGTATCACATTCGTGGTGAGAAAGCAGATAGACGAGCATTATGGTTGTAAGTAAAAACCATTTGACATGAAACGAATAGCTATCTTAATCAGTTGCCTCTGCTTGTTCTCACTCGTGTATGCTCAAAAAGTGAAGACTGGCATAGATATGTTGAAGGCCAGCAACTTCAAGATTCTTGAAGGCAAGCGCGTGGGGCTCGTCACCAATCCCACTGGCGTTGACAATAACCTCGTGTCTGATATTGACGTGTTGCATAACGCCCCCAATGTGAACCTCGTGGCTCTCTTCGGCCCAGAGCACGGCGTTCGCGGCAGTGCCCATGCTGGCGAGACGGTCTCGGGCAATAGCGATCCACGCACGGGATTGCCTGTTTATTCCCTCTATGGCAAGACGCGCATACCTACTGATGAGATGCTGAAGGGAATTGACGTGCTTGTGTACGATATTCAAGACATTGGCTGCCGCTCGTTTACATATATATCAACGCTGTATAATGTCATGAGGGCGGCTGCTAAGCATGGCGTTGAAGTAGTCGTGCTTGATCGTCCCAATCCTTTGGGCGGCGAGAAGATAGAGGGCAACCTCGTGGAGGACGATTGTGTGAGCTTTGTCTCGCAATTCAAGATTCCTTACGTCTATGGCCTTACTCCTGGCGAAGTCGCGCTGCTGCTCAATGGCGAGAACATGATTGGCGGTCGATGCAAGTTGCAAGTGGTAAAGATGAAAGGCTGGAAACGCCGTATGACTTATGATCAGACAGGCTTGCAGTGGGTATTGTCGTCTCCGCACATTCCGGAAATGTCTTCCGCGCCATTCTATAGTGTCACAGGTATCGTGGGCGAGCTTTCCAACATATCCATAGGTGTTGGCTATACTCTTCCTTTTAAACTTATAGGAGCCGAATGGGTTAAGGCGCAAGAGTTTGCAGACGCTATGAATGCGTTGCACTTGCCTGGCTATACATTCCGCCCAATATTCTATACGCCTTATTATGGTCCTGGCAAGGGCAAGGAACTCCAAGGTGTGCAAATCTATATCACCGACTACAAGAAAGCTCATCTTTGCGATGTGCAGTGGTATGCCCTGCAAGAGCTTTACAAGCTCTATCCTGATCATGATCCCATGGGAGAAGACGCTAAACGAGCCGACATGATAAACAAGGTGTGTGGCTCAAAGCGGATTCGTGAGCTTTTCCTGCGTCGTCATCAATGGCAAGACGCAAAGGAATACTGGGACAAGGACGTAGACAACTTCCGTAAGACCGCTAAGAAATACTACCTTTACAAATGAATACAAACAATACGACCAAGACTACAAAGAGTCAGCGCATACTTTCAGTTGACATTCTCCGTGGTATCACCATCTCGGGCATGATTCTTGTCAACAACCCTGGTGGCCCAGAGGAAGACTCCTTCACGCCGCTTACCCATGCCGAGTGGATAGGCTTGACGCCCACGGACCTCGTGTTCCCTACGTTCATGTTCATCATGGGAATTACCACCTACCTCTCGCTTCGCAAGTTCAACTTCTCTTGGTCTAAGAAATGCGCTTCCAAGATAGCCAAGCGTGCTTTCTTGCTTTGGGGTATTGGCCTTGCCATAGCGTTGTTGTTGACCATGATTCGTGGGGCATTGCATCCAGATAGCTGGAATGGCTTTGGCTATATGTTCGCTCATCTCCGCATTCTTGGCGTGTTGCCACGATTGGGCATCTGTTATGGATTGGCTGCGGTTGTTGCCATCAGCGTGAAACATAAGTTCATTCCATGGCTTATAGCCATATTGTTCGTTGGCTATTATGCACTCCTCGAGTTTGGAAATGGCTATGCGCACGATGATAGCAACATCCTTGCCGTTATTGATAGTATAGTGCTCGGCGCGGACCATGTGTACAGATGGGATACGCCAGATCCTGAAGGCTTGCTGTCCACGTTGCCCGCTCTTGGCCATGTGCTCATAGGCTTCTGCGTGGGTAAGGTAATAATGAGGCTTAAAGACCTTAACGACAAGATAGAACGCCTTTTTGTCATTGGCTCCGTGTTGGTTTTTGCCGGAGTCCTCCTTTCGTATGTTTGCCCGATAAGCAAGAAATTGTGGACGCCAACGTTCGCTATGACTACCTGCGGCATAGCCAGCACATTGCTCGCGCTCATGACGTGGATCATCGACAAGAAACACAAGCGAGGTCGACTTACGGAGTTTTTCCATGTCTTTGGCGTAAACCCATTGGCCCTCTATGTGCTTTCCGACATATTGCTCATACCTTTCTGCATGTTGCCAATTTTCGGAGGCAAAACTTTGCAGGAGTTCTGCTTCGATGACATGCTCTCGTCTTTCCTTCCGTTGCCGTTGGCCTCGCTTGCCTGGGCATGCTTCTTCGTGGTGTGCTGCTGGATAGTGGGCTTGTGGCTTTACAAGAAGAAAATTTACATTAAGCTATAAAACATTTTATTTATCATGATACTTTTAGCAGACAGCGGCTCCACCAAGACGGATTGGGGCTTAGTGGAAAACGGCAAACTCGTGAAACGCCTCCGCACCAGTGGAATGAATCCATTTCAGATGTCGGAAGAGGCGATTGCCGAGGAGATAAAGAATAATCTTGTGCCAGAGCTTCCAAGTACCACGCTTGACGAGGTGCACTTCTATGGTGCGGGCTGCACAAAGGAAAAGCAACCAATCGTGGAGCGCGCACTTCGTGCCAATCTCACAATCAATAGTGAGTGTGAGGTGGCGAGCGACATGCTTGGTGCCGCTCGTGGCATTTGTGGTCATAAGCCCGGCATAGCCTGTATTCTTGGCACAGGCAGCAACTCTTGCTCTTACGATGGCAAGAACCTCGTTAAGAACGTTTCACCGTTAGGGTTCATTCTTGGCGACGAGGGCAGTGGAGCTGTGCTTGGCAAGCTTCTTGTGGGTGACGTGTTGAAAAACCAGATGCCAGAAACCGTCACAAAACGCTTCTTTGAGAAGTACAGGCTTACTTCAGCCGAGATTATTGACAGGGTATATCGTCAGCCTAAGCCAAACACTTTTCTCGCCTCGTTTGTGCCATTCCTTGAGGAAAACATCGAAGAACCGAAAATCTACAACTTGATAAAAGAGAGTTTCCGTTCGTTCCTCCGTCGCAATGTCATGCAGTATGATGGCTGGCAAACATTGCCAATTGGCTTCAATGGCAGTATAGCCAAGATATACAAGAAGCCCCTTCTTGAGGCTCTTGAGGAAGAAGGCATGCACCTCGGCAGAATCATTCAGGCTCCGATGGAGGCCATGGTGGAGTATCACGTAGAAAAATAAAGAAACGAAATGGAAAAATTCACGAAGATTACCGAACAGCCGTCACTGTATGACAGTCTTGAGAAGAAAAGTGTCCATGAGCTATTGACCGATATCAATCACGAGGATCAAAAGGTGGCTCTCGCCGTTGAGAAAGCCATACCCCAAATAGAGGCTCTTGTGGAGCAAATCGTGCCTCGCATGAAGCGTGGCGGCAGAATCTTCTACATGGGTGCTGGCACCAGCGGCCGTTTGGGTGTGCTTGATGCCTCAGAGTTGCCCCCAACGTTTGGTGTTCCTCCCACGATGGTATATGGTCTTATAGCCGGTGGCGACACGGCTTTGCGCAATGCCGTCGAGAAGGCGGAGGATGACCCTGCGCACGGATGGCAGGAGCTGGAGCAACATGGCATAGACAAAGACGATACCGTCATTGGCATAGCCGCCTCGGGTACCACTCCTTATGTCATAGGCGCATTGAAAGCAGCACGCGAGCATGGTTGTCTCACGGGTTGCGTCACCTCCAACCCTGGCACGCCAATGGCAGATGCCTGCGAATATCCCATTGAGATGATTGTCGGCCCCGAATTTGTCACAGGGTCCTCGCGCATGAAGTCGGGCACGGGCCAGAAGATGATTCTCAACATGATATCAACCACTGTCATGATACAATTGGGTCGTGTAAAGGGCAACCGCATGGTCAATATGCAGCTTACCAACAAGAAGCTCGTTGATCGCGGCACTCGAATGGTAATGGACTATACCGAGTTGTCTTATGATGAAGCCAACGCGCTCCTGTTGAAGTATGGGTCGGTTAAGAAAGCCGTGGACGCTTTCAAGGCTCAATAGTGGAGCCGTTGAGCTTCAGCACGTATTCCCACAGCTTATTATAAAACGGATGCCGTGTCAACGTCGCCACGTCGCCGAGGATTATAAGTTTCATCCTCGCGCGCGTCATGGCGACGTTCATTCGTCTTAGGTCTCTCAAGAAACCTATCTCCCCGTTCTCGTTGGCTCGCACCATGGATATGAGTATGATGTCTCTTTCCTGCCCTTGAAATCCGTCTACGGTATTCACGGTAATAAGCCTGCGGTATGGCTTGAAAAACTCGCGTCGCATGATCATACGCCGTAAGTATTGCACTTGCGCGCGATATGGAGATATTACGCCCACGTCTATCTGCTCGTCAAGTATGCGTTGTTTCCCAATCTTCGTGAAGTAGGCTTGCAGGCTGTCGATGGTCAGTGTGGCCTCACCTTTGTTTATGCGCCCGAAGCTCTCGCCAACGAACTGCTCCTTGCTGCCGGGCTCGTCTTCGCCCACGTCTATCTGCCCCGTATCGAGCCAGAGGATTGGCTGGTCGAAGTTGAGTATGCTCTTGCGCTGCATTATCTCAGGCGCAGTGGTCACCTTGCCGTCATAGAACCAGTCGGAAGAGAACTTCATTATCTCATCGTTCATGCGATATTGCACGTTGAGCAGCGTCACGCATTCAGGCTTGTTCTCTACTATTCGCTCCATTAGCGTTTTCCCAAGTCCGCCTTTCAATGCCGCTATGCTTTTTACCGTAGGAGGCAACTGGCAGTGGTCGCCAGCAAGCACGACGCGGCTAACTCTTCGCATCGGAATCCAACATGCGGCTTCAAGGGCTTGCGCTGCTTCATCGATGAAGAGCGTTCCGAATTTCATTCCCTCAAGCAACCGGTTGGCTGAGCCTACCAGTGTGGAGGCTATCACGCGGGCCTCGCCGAAGAGCTCGGCGTTTATTCGAATCTCCAGTTCGGTTGCGCGCGATTTCAGTCGTTCCAGTTTCTGGTGGAAGTTGTCGTCGCGCCCTTTCTTTTTTCTTCTTAGTTCCCTTATGGCTTTGCGTATTGACCATAGCTGCGGGTAGTCGGGGTGAGCCTCGAACCGCCGTTCATAAGTGAAGCTGAGCATCTTGTCGTTGACGCGTGTCGGGTTGCCAATGCGCAGCACGTTTATCCCACGGTCAACGAGCCTCTCGCAAATCCAGTCCACCGCCATGTTGCTTTGCGCGCAAACCAGCACTTGGCTCTCTCGCATCAAGGTCTCGTTGATGGCCTCCACGAGGGTCGTCGTCTTGCCTGTGCCTGGAGGCCCATGCACGATAGCCACGTCCTTGGCCCATAGCACCTCGTTGACGGCGTGTTCTTGGGCCTTGTTAAGCCAAGGGAAAGACATCGCGTCAAACGAGAACCTTTCCGCTGGTGCCTTGGAATAGAAGAGGTCTCGCAGATGAGCCAACCTGTTGTTCTTGGCATTGATGACTCGATCCAAGGCATCGAACATCACACGGTAACTCGTCTCGTCGAACGAAAGCTGCACGCCTATTGGCCTATCGCTGCTTTGCAGGTCGAGTGCGTGACCTTCGGGAATCACGATTACCATTCTGTTTCCATCTGCATAAGACACTGTTCCGGTGAATGAGAAATAATGTATTGATATTCCTTTGTCATTAGCGTTAGCCTTGTTAGGCTTTGGCTGCGAGATGGAAAAAAACATCACGGTCTTTCCGTACTCGAAATTATGCTCAATGTCAGAGTCCTGTGTCCGTGTTAATTCTATTGTCATCTGGTTGAGCGAGTTGTAGCGCGTCGCCCCAACGCTTATGGGAAACCAGGCGTCGCCTCGTTTCACCTTGCGCTCTAAGCCTATGGCTTCCGTCTGTTTTCGAAATGCCTCTTTCTCCGTTTGGTACTCCATTTGGAGTAATAAACGTTGCTGTTGTAATGACAGGATTGCTGGGTTGTTCATACGAATGCAAAGGTAAGCATTTTCTTCCAAAAATTGAAACAAAGACAGAGTAGCAAAAAAGGATGCGGTATGCGGAATATTATCTTAAATTGTGCAAAATATCAATGCAAAGATTTGTTTGTTAATATAAAAAGGCTACCTTTGCATCAAATATAGGCAATTGGCTTGCCGTGATGGTGGAATGGTAGACACGAGGGACTTAAAATCCCTTGGCCAGTAATGGCTGTGCGGGTTCGAGTCCCGCTCGCGGCACACAACCTTTAATAATAAATTTATTATGCGTAACCATCTGATTTTTTCTTTATCAGCATGTTCTATGCTTTTGTTGGCTTCATGCTCTAAAATGGGGCCTCTTTCCGCGGACAATTTCTCGGTAGCCCCTAATCCTCTTGAGGCTGTTGGTGGCCAAGTGCCTGCTACGATAGACGGCACTTTCCCTGTTAAATACATGAAGAAAAAGGCTGTCGTGACTGTCACTCCGGAGCTTCGCTATGGCAATGGCCTCGTGACAAAGGGCAATGGCGCAACTTTCCAGGGTGAGAAAGTTCAGGGCAACAACCAGACTATCTCATACAAGCTGGGTGGTAAGTACACGATGAAAACTTCATTCCCTTACAACGCTGATATGCAGCAGAGTGAGATGTATCTCACGTTCGACGCTCGCAAGGGTAAGAAAGTCTATAATGTGCCAGCCGTGAAAGTGGCTACTGGCGTAATCGCCACTGCCGAGCTTTACAAGAAGACCATGGACAACGCTGGCGCGTGCATAGCTCCTGATAGCTTCCAGCGCGTAAAGGATCAGAAGGTTCAGGCCAATGTCAAGTTCCTTATCAACCAGGCTAATCTTCGTCAGAGCGAGTTGAAGAACAACTCGGTCAAGGAGTTTGTGAAGATGCTTAAGTCTATCAACGCTGACCGTAAGGGCTTGAACATGAAGAATGTCGAGGTCGCCGCTTATGCTTCTCCTGATGGTGGCTTCGCATTCAACGACAAGTTGTCAAAGAATCGTGAGAAGGTCTCCACTGGATACGTCAACAAGCAGCTCAAGGCCGCTAAGCTTGGTGGTACCGACGTGGACGCTCACTACACGGCTCAAGACTGGGAAGGTTTCAAGGAGCTTGTTGCTGCAAGCAACTTGCAGGACAAGGACGTTATTCTCCGAGTGCTTGAGATGTACAAGGATCCTGCCGAGCGTGAGAGCCAAATCAAGAACATGAGTGAAGGTTTCCGCGAGCTCGCCACTGGCATCTTGCCAGAGCTTCGTCGTAGCCGTCTCATCATCAATTATCAGACAGTTGGTCGTAGTGATGACGAAATCAACGAGCAGTATGCCGCTGATCCTTCAAAACTGAGCGAGGACGAGCTTCTATATGCCGCAACCCTCACGAACGATCCATCCAAGAAGGCTGAGATTTACCAGAAGGCTTCTGAACTCAACAACAACGACTACCGTTCACTCAACAACCTCGCCGCCCTCGCTTTCAACCGTGGCGACTTGAATGCCGCTAAGCAGTATATAGACGAGGCAAAGTCAAAGGGCAATGCTCCTGAGGCTTACGCTAACCTTGCGCTTATCGCCTTGAAGAACGGCAACACAAGCGAGGCTGAGAGCTATATCTCAAAGGCAAGCGACGCTAATGGTTTGAACGAGGTACTGGGCAACTTGAACATCGCAAAGGGTAACTATGCTCAGGCAGTGAAGAACTTTGGCAACTCAGCTACTAATAGCGCGGCTCTCGCACAGCTCCTCACCAAGGACTATGCCACCGCTCTTTCTACACTCAACAACGTGAAGAACGCCGATGGCATGACAGAGTATCTGAAGGCCATTGTCAACAACCGCATGGGCAACACCTCTGCGGCTAAGGCTGCCCTCGACAAGGCAAAGACGCTCGACAAGGCTCTTGCAGCTTACGCTTCAAAGGATCTTGAACTTGCCAACTTGAAGTAATTGGAAACATATTAGGTTTTAATAAGGAGCCATAGAGCCAGACGTTTGGCTCTATGGCTTTTTCTTTTTCATTATCATGCCACGCAACTTATTTCTTCTTTTCGCACTTCTCCTTCTTGTCTCGTGTGGTGAAGACAGCAAGCACTTCAAGATTGAAGGGCGACTTTTGCAGATGAACCAAGGCGAGTTCTATGTCTATAGCAATGACCAATGCGTCAATGGCATAGATACCATCAAGGTGCAGGGCGGACGCTTCTCCTATGAGATACCCTGCACATCGCCTTCCACGCTGACCATAGTCTTCCCAAATTTCTCTGAGACGCCAGTGTTTGCAGAACCTGGAAAATCGGTCGAGATGGATGGTGATGCTTCTCATCTTAAGATGTTGGAGATAAAAGGCACCAAAGACAATGAGTTGATGACATCTTTCCGCGCCCAGATAGCCGCGGCTTCGCCACCTGAGGCTAAACGCCTCGCCGAGGCGTTCATCAGCGGCCACCCCGATTCTCCTGTGGCAATATGGCTGTTGAGAAAATATTTTATTGCCACTTTCACTCCCGATTACGACACTGCCGACAGATTGATGAATACATTGCTGAAAAACCAGTCGGGCAATGCCAGCCTCAGGCTTTTGGCACAGAGCGTGGAAAAGCTAAGATCCAACAGCGTCGGAAACAAGTTGCCGTCGTTTACCACATACGATATCAATGGTCGCCTTGTTTCCTCCTCCGATTTGTCCGTGGGCACGGCTGTCATTCTCGTTTGGGCTACATGGAGTTATGACAGTAGCGACTTGATGAGGCATTTGCAAAATCTATACGAGAATAAGAAGTTCAAGGTTCTCGCCATAAATGTAGATCCAAGCAAGTACGATTGTCGAGGCTACATGAAGAGCAATGGCGTAAATTTCCCTGTCGTTTGCACGGGCGATATGTTTGAGACCCCAGTGCTCAAGCAGTTAGGGCTTCAATCAACATGCGACCTCCTGCTCGTGAAAAACGGAATAATTAGAGGTGTGAACCTTTCCACGCCTGATTTAGACAAGGAGCTGAGTAACTAACCAATCTGTTTATCCTAACCAATCTACCTATGCTTGTAAAAACCTATTCCGCCGCAGTCAATGGCCTTCAAGTCACCACGGTGACCATTGAGGTGAGTTTGCTGAAGGGTGTCATGTACCATCTTACGGGCCTTGGCGATGTTGCAGTCAGGGAGGGGCGTGATCGCATTGCCGCCGCGATGCAATACAACGGCATGAAGTTTCCCAAGGCAGACATCACCGTGAACATGGCGCCTGCCGACCTCAAGAAGGAAGGCAGTGGCTTTGACCTGCCCCTTGCCATAGCCATCCTTGCCGCCGACGGACAGATTCCCGCCGACTCTCTTGGCGAGTACATGATGCTTGGCGAGCTGGGTCTCGATGGAAAGTTGCAGCCTGCGAAGGGCGTCTTGCCAATAGCTATCAAGGCGCGTGCCGAACATTTCAAGGGGTTGATAGTGCCCAAGCACAACGAGCGTGAGGCCGCCATCGTGAACAATGTGGATGTTTACGGCATGGAGTCGTTGAACGATGTCATAGCCTTGCTGTCGCGTCAGCGAGAGTTTGAGCCATGTTTCGTGGACACGCGCAAGGAGTTTTTCAAACAACAATACGATTTTGATCTCGACTTTTCTGATGTCCGTGGCCAGGAGACGGTCAAGCGCGCCTTGGAAGTGGCTGCGGCTGGAGGACACAATGTCATAATGATAGGTCCTCCCGGCTCAGGCAAGAGCATGATGGCAAAACGTCTGCCGTCCATTCTTCCTCCTCTCACATTGAGCGAGAGCCTTGAGACCACCCAAATCCACTCTGTCGCTGGCACGCTAAAGCAAGGCTCAGCGCTGATTTCCCAACGTCCTTTTCGTGCTCCGCATCACACCATTTCCGAGGTTGCCCTTGTGGGAGGAGGCATGAACCCTATGCCAGGTGAGATTAGCCTTTCCCATAATGGCGTGTTGTTCTGCGATGAGTTGCCTGAGTTCAACAAGCACACCTTGGAAGTGTTGCGTCAGCCGCTTGAGGATAGGCAGATTACCATTAGCCGCGCAAAATACTCAGTCACTTATCCTGCTTCGTTCATGTTCGTGGCATCCATGAACCCTTGTCCTTGTGGTTATTATGGCGACCCGACTCACCATTGTGTCTGCACGCCAGGGCAGATACAGCGTTACCTAAACAAGATTTCAGGCCCATTGATGGACCGCATCGACATCCAATGCGAGATTTCCGCCATACCATTCAAGGAACTAAGCAAGGCACAACCTGGAGAACCGTCGTCGAAGATTCGCGAGCGTGTCATTGCTGCGCGTGCCATACAGACGAAACGATACGATGGCATTGCCGGTGTCCATTGCAACGCGCAGATGACGGAGAAGATGATACACGAGCATGCCGAGCCTGATGCCGCCGGCCTTGAACTGCTCCGTACTGCCATGGAGCGGCTAAGCCTCTCTGCGCGAGCCTACAGTCGCATACTTAAGGTTGCACGAACCATTGCCGACCTCGACCATTCCGAGAAGGTTGAGTCAAGACATATAGCCGAGGCCATAGGCTATCGCCAGCTTGACCGTGGCGACTGGGCAGAGAGAGGACTTTGACATCTTTAAGTTCTATGTTAGCTTGTGTGGGTAACATTTTATATATTGTCTCTAATTGTCTCTATTGTCGTTAAGACAAGTTCGATTCAGTGCTCATTGTGCAACTGCCTGAAAATTAACCTGTTAGTCTTTTGGGCGCAAAGCCGTTGCGATTCAAGCGTAAAGGCATCGCGATTCAAGCGTGAAGGCGACGCGATTCAAGCGTAAGGGCGACGCGATTCAAGCGTAAAGCCGATGCGCTTAAAACGTGACAAAAAAGCAAGCGAGTTGCTGATTGATTTCACGTCTTGTTTTTGTTGAAAATGTCCCCTGTCCGCAAAGTTTGCGATAAAGCCGCATTAATCGCATAAAATATTTGTTACTACGAGAGAAAATCCCTATTTTTGTCAATAAACCCCAAAACTTTATCAATCCAAATCATTGCTTATGAAACCTGAAAACATCAATCTTTTGCGCATTGCCTTATTTACCCTTTTTGCCCTCGTCATGGGCTCATGCCAACGTTTGGCAAACGAGGATCCTGACCAACCAACGGGAGAAAAATCGATGGTCAAGTTCAAGATTAGCCAGTTTGAGACCTTGCCGTTCTCAACGGCACAGTCTCGTTCACAGCCTGTCTCCGAGTTGTGCAAACAGATTGACCTTGCAGTGTTCCAAGGTGGGGAGCGTGTGGAAAAGGTCACGCAGAAATATGGCGACAAGGATTTTGGCACGCTTTCCGTTGCCCTCGCCTCTGATTCTTATAAGGTCGTGATAATCGCCCATAATCAAGACAAGACCCCTACGACGACCAATGCCGAAAAGATAACGTTCAGTGGCGACCTGTCCGACACGTTCTCGTGGAGCGATGACATCACGGTCAATGAGGGCAATGGCCTTGACGTGGATGTCAGCATGCGCCGTGCCGTGGCGATGGTCAGGTTCATCACCACCGACAATATTCCCGATGATGTCTCAACCCTGCAGTTCTATTACACCGGAGGCAGCTCCACCCTTGACGGCGTGACGGGTAATGGATGCGTCAACTCCCGCCAGACGGTCAAGTTCTCCATTTCCGACGACATGAAAGGCCAGACGGCGACGTTTGAGATTTACACTTTTCCAAAGAGCGACAGCAAAGAGTTGAAGATAGAGATGACAGGCCTCGATCCAACAGGCAAGACAGTCCATAGCCGCACATTCGAGAATGTGCCAGTCAGCCGCAACCAGATAACCCAATTCACAGGCGCGCTTTTCAGCGACAATCCTGGGACAGGCGATTCGTCCTCCAAGTTTAAACTTACTACTGACGATGAGTGGTTGACCGTAGACAAGAGCTTTTAGTGCCATGTGCAAACGTTTGCATGATTTGTGTCAACGTTATTGCTTGTTTTCCTTTTTGTTGCATAAGAAAAGGTCTAAATTTGCAGGTGACAATCAAAAACAGAATTCCTGAAAGCTGCTGATAAATGGCACATTCTACTATAACAATGAGAGACATAGCCGAGGCCATGGGTGTTTCCGTGGCCACGGTCTCACGGGCGTTGAAAGACAGTCCGCGAATAAGCGCTGAGCAGCGCGAGCGCATCAAGTCTTACGCCAAGGAGCACGATTATTTCCCAAATGTGCTTGCCGAGTGCTTGCGCAGCAACGTGGCGAGAACGTCCAAGGCCATTGGCGTGATAGTGCCACAATTTGAGCATTTCTATTTCTCGTCGGTGTTGAGCGGCATCAACCAGGAGGCCATGTCGCATGGTTACACCATGATGGTGAGCGAGAGCCTTGACGAATATGAGGCGGAAACCCTTATCTGCAAGCGCTTTCTTGAGAATCGCGTGTGTGGGGTTATTGTCTCCGAGGCCAAGAACACGGTGCGCTACGAGCATTTCAAGCGTATCATAGATTGCCACATGCCACTTGTGTTCTACGATCGCATTTGCACAGGTGTCAATTGCGACCGTGTTGTCGTCGACGATTATCAAGGAGCTTTCAATGCCGTCAACTACATGATAGAGCGTGGTTGCCGTCGTGTTGCATTCTATGGGTCGCCCATGACCATGGAAATCAGCAAGAACCGCTACAATGGTTATCGTGATGCCTTGTTGCACAATGGCTTGATGCCAGAAGAGAGATTCTTCCGTATATGTGACAATCGCTCTGACGCTGAGGCCATAACGCCAGAGCTCCTGTCGCAAGAGGAAATTCCTGACGCTTTCTTCGCCGTCAACGACGATACAGCCATAGGCATACTCTATACCGCCAAGCGCATGGGTTACAGAGTGCCGGAAGACATCAGCGTCTGTGGTTTCACCAATGGCCAGCGAGCGGTGGCCAGCGACCCTATGCTTACGACGGTGGAGCAACGCGGTGTCAGGGTGGGCGAGGAGGCCGCCAACATCCTTATCAGCAAGGTGGAGGGCGAGTTGCCATTGGATAAGATAGAGAAGAGAATCGTGAGGACGCGCCTTGTCATCAGGGGCACCACACGCTGAAGATTTAGGTGAGAATCACGGAAAACAACTTAATGCGATGAGTATTGAATTTAATAAAGAAACCCCGACAATGTTGAAAGAGAAGCCCGACATGTCGTTTGGTGGCTTGTGGAACCTCAGTTTTGGCTTCTTTGGCGTACAGATTGCCTACGCCCTTCAGAGTGCCAACATCTCGCGCATCTTCGCCACCCTTGGCGCGGATCCCCACAACCTTAGTTATTTCTGGATTTTGCCTCCATTGATGGGCATACTTGTGCAACCCATCGTGGGCACTTGTTCTGACAAGACGTGGTGTCGCTTTGGTCGCCGCATACCGTATCTTTTCGTTGGCGCGGCCGTGGCGGTTCTCGTGATGTGCCTGTTGCCGAACTCCGGCTCTTTTGGCATGACCGTGAGCACGGCGATGGTCTTTGGCCTTCTCGCCCTGATGTTTCTCGACACCAGCATCAACATGGCCATGCAACCATTTAAAATGCTTGTGGGCGACATGGTAAACGAGAAGCAGAAAGGCTTGGCTTACTCCATACAGAGCTTCCTGTGCAACGCTGGCTCACTGGTTGGTTATGTCTTTCCCTTTGTTTTCGCGGCATTGGGCATTGCCAACACTGCCGCCAAAGGAACAATACCCGATTCTGTCATATATAGTTTCTACGTGGGGGCGGCCATCCTTATACTTTGCGTCATATATACCGTATGGAAGGTAAAAGAGTGGAACCCAAGTGAATACGATGAATACAACGGCTCGTTGAAGTCGGTCGAGGAAAAAGAGGAAGGTTCTGGCAACTGGTTCGTGTTGCTGCGCAACGCCCCGTCAACGTTCTGGAAAGTAGGTCTCGTGCAGTTCTTCTGCTGGTTCTCGTTTATGTATATGTGGACTTACACCAACGGCACCGTGGCAGCCAACTGTTGGGGCACTACCGACGTGTCGAGCGAGGGCTATCAAGCCGCCGGCAACTGGGTCGGAATACTCTTTGCCGTGCAAGCCATTGGCTCCGTCGTCTGGGCTGTCGTCTTGCCTAAGTTCAAGGATCGGAAGGTGGCCTATTCTTTGAGCCTCGTGCTTGGTGGCATAGGCTTTGTGTCCTGCGCTTTCATCCACGACCAGTACGTTCTTTTTGTTCCTTTCGTGCTCATTGGTTGCGCTTGGGCCGCGATGCTCGCCATGCCATTCACATTTGTCACCAACGCCCTTCAAGGCTATGGCCACATGGGAGCCTACTTGGGATTGTTCAATGGAACCATTTGCATCCCGCAGATTGTGGCGGCAGCCATCGGCGGAGTGATATTGTCGCTCGTGGGCTCGGCGCAGAGCAGCATGATGGTCGTGGCTGGAGTGAGCGTCTTGCTCGGTTCAGTGGCAGTCTTCGCCATCAAGGAGAAGTAAAACAGATAAAAGCAAATTGACAATGAAGAGACAGTTCTTGACTTTTTCATTCATTCTTACCATGACTATGATAAACGCAGCCAATGCATTGCGTGTTGATCCTGTCAACTGGTTCGCGGGCATGAAAGACCCTTCGCTCCAAATAATGCTATATGGCAAGGGCATACGCGACGTGCGCAACGTCACTACCGACTATCCTGGGGCTAAGGTTGATTCCGTGGTTCGCCTCGACTCACCCAACTATCTTTTCGTGTATCTCAACCTCAAGGGTGCCAAAGCAGGCGAGATGACGTTGAGGCTCGACGGAAAGAAGATAAAATATGAGCTCAAGGAGCGGCAAATGCCAGGCGAGGCTCGCAAGGGATTCACCAATGCCGACGTGCTCTATCTGCTCATGCCCGACCGCTTCGCCAATGGCAACCCTAAAAACGACGTGGTGAGAGGCATGCGCGACCAATTGTGCGACCGCACGAAGCCATCGCTACGGCACGGTGGCGACCTTGAGGGCATTCGCCAGCATCTCGACTATTTCAAGCAGCTTGGCGTCACGGCTCTCTGGTTCACGCCTATACTCGAGAACGACTGGCCCAACGAGGGCGTTAACTCATCGTATCATGGCTATGCCACCACAGACTACTACAAGGTAGACCCGCGCTTCGGCTCAAACGAGGAGTATTGCAGCCTGATACGTGAATGCCACAAGCAAGGCTTGAAGGTGGTGATGGACATGATTTTCAACCATTGCTCCGACTATCACGTCTGGAATCGTGACATGCCTTCGAAGGATTGGTTCAACAATCCTGGCTATGGCTTGCAGACCAGCTACAAGCTCACGCCCGTGCTCGACCCCTACGCATCCAAGGTGGATTTGGCGGAGACCACCGACGGATGGTTCGTGAAGTCGATGCCAGACATCAACCAGCGCAACCCTCACGTGATGAAGTATCTCATACAGAACAGTGAGTGGTGGATTGAGACTGCCGACATCGACGGCATACGCATGGACACTTATCCTTATGCTGACCGCGAGGCCATGGCGCAATGGATGAAGACCATCGACTGCGAATATCCCAACTTCAACACCGTGGGCGAGACGTGGGTGACGGAACCCCAGTACACAGCCTCATGGCAAAAAGACTCCAAGCTATCCAAGGTCAACAGTTACTTGAAGACGGTGATGGACTTCTCTTTCTTTGACAAGCTCAACCAGGCAAAACGTGAGGAGACCGACGGCTGGTGGAACGGTCTCAACCGCGTCTACAACTCCCTTTGCTACGATTACCTATATCCAAACCCTTCGTCGGTGCTGGCCTTCATCGAAAATCACGACACTGACCGCTTCCTTGGCAACACAAAAGACTCTACCATGCTCAAGCAGGCTTTGGCGTTGCTGCTCACCATTAACCGCATACCGCAACTCTATTACGGCACGGAGGTGCTGATGAACGGCACCAAAGAAGTGACCGATGGTTACGTGCGCAAGGACTTCCCCGGAGGTTTCCCCGGCGACAAGCACAATTGCTTCACGGCCCAAGGACGCACCAAGGCTGAAAATGATATGTTCACATGGCTTAGCCGATTGCTGCATTGGCGTCAAGGCAACGAGGCTGTCACCAAAGGGACGCAGATTCAGTTCATACCTTATAATGGCGTTTATGTCATAGCCCGTCAGTATGCCGGCAAGACGGTGATGACCATTCTCAATGGCAAGCGTTCCGCCAACGAACTTTGCGTGGCTCGCTATGCCGAGGTCATCAAGGACAACAAGGTGGCAAAGGATGTCATTACCGGCCAGACGGTGGACATATCAAGAAACGTGCCCTTGACGCAGCGAGGGTCGCTCGTCATAGAGTTTTGATTCCAGGGCGAGTCGCGCAAATCATTTATAGCGCATCCACTTTATTATCTCTTTTATGCTCGGCTTCTTGCCGTACATGAGGATGCCGATGCGATAAATCTTGGCGCCAATCCATACCATGAGGAATGCCGAGGCATAGAGCAAGACAATGCTCAAAATCTCTTGCCACAACGGTACGCCAAAGGGTATGCGTATCATCATCACTATGGGTGACGTGAGCGGAAACAGCGATGCCCAGAACGCCAAAGGCCCGTCTGTGTTCTCTATGCTGTACATTGCGGCGTAAAGGCCAAAAAGGGTAATCATCGTTATAGGCACCACGAATTGGTTGGCGTCTTCTTGCTCATTGATGCTGGCGCCAGTGGCGGCGAAGAAGCTGGAATATAGCAAGTAGCCGCCGATGAACATGATGATGAACATCAAGCCTATCTCAACATACGGCAGGTTTACGATCGCCGAGAGTAGTTCTTGCGTGTCTTGGCTCAGAGGCACCATCGAATGAGCCATGGGCTGCCCTGCCGAGATGGATGGGGCATGACTGATGCCGAAGACCACCGATGCCACTGTCATTATCACGCAGAGCATCAAGCCCCACAATGCCATTTGAGCTATGCCGACAAGCATCACGCCAATAATCTTGCCCATCATCAGTTGGAAAGGCTTGACGCTGCTCACCAAGAGCTCCACTATGCGGTTGGTCTTCTCTTCAATAACGCTCTGCATGACCATGCCTCCATATGTTATGACGAATATGTAGATGAGGAGCGTGAAAATGCCGCCCACAATGATGGCCACATACGTGCTGGAGGCTTGCTCGTCGCCCTCCTCGCTCCATTTCACGGTGTTCATCTTCACGTCGCGTTGCACGTCGTCGATTATCTTGTCGAGTCCGGCAATCCCAGTGGCTTCGAGCTTCTGCTTCTGCACCGTCTCGTTGAGTTTCGACTGTATGTAGTCGAGCAGGTTGCCAGGTATCTCCTTGTGGCTGTATATGGTCACCTTGCCGTCGTTTTTCACGAGGTCGCCCGATATGGCCACTACCGCGTCGTAGGGAGACTCTTCCGAACGCATTTCCTTCGTTATTGAGGGCTGCGCGGAGAAGGCGAACGACTTTGAGGCTCGCAACGCCTTGGCGTAAACGCCAGTGGGGTCTATCACCGCCACGTGCTGCTGCTCGTCGTTTTCTATCGACGACAACCATAGAGGCACGAAGACAAGGGCAGCCATGATAAACGGCATGGTGATGGTGAGGATGATGAAGCCTTTTGTCCTTACGCGCTTCAGGAACTCGCGTTGTATGATGATGAGTATCTTGTTCATTGTTTGCTATCTATCTGCTCTTCGTTCCACTTGGTGTCCTTGCCAATCACTTTCAGGAATATGTCGTTCATCGACGGCACGTGTTCCGCGAAATACCTCACGTCGGTCATCTCGCTGAGCGTGCGCACGAGTTCGTTGCCATCTACACCCTTGTTGGCTTGCAGCAAGTATCGCTCCGTGCCATGATTGCTGTAGTGCTCCGTCACCTTATATGGCAGGTCGTTGCGGTCTGGCAGGGGCGCGTCGGTCCTCAACTCGTATAGCCCCGTGCGGAAACTGTCCTTTATGCTTGCCATCTCTCCTTTCATCACCACCTCGGAGTGGTTTATCAAGGCTATGTCGTCGCAAATCTCCTCCACGCTCGACATATTGTGGGTGGAGAAGATTATAGTCTTGCCTTGGTCACGTAGCTTCAGTATCTCTTGTTTCAGTTGTTCGGCGTTCACAGGGTCGAAGCCTGAGAACGGCTCGTCGAAGATGAGCAACTCTGGCTCGTGGAGCACGGTTATGATGAACTGCACTTTCTGAGCCATGCCCTTCGACAGTTCTTCGAGCTTGCGGTTCCACCATGGCATGATGCCGAACTTGTCGAACCATGCCCGCAACCGTCTTTCAGCTTCTTGCTTATCCATGCCTTTCAGCCGGGCGAGATACACGGCCTGCTCGCCGACCTTCATCTTGCGATAGAGGCCGCGCTCCTCGGGGAGATAGCCTATGCGGGTCACGTCGCCTGGCTCCATGGGGCGGCCATCGAAAAAAATCTCGCCGCTGTCTGGAGCCGTGATGCGGTTGAGAATCCTTATCAGTGTTGTCTTTCCGGCACCGTTAGGCCCAAGCAGTCCGAAAATCCTGCCACGGCGTACCGATACCGAAACGTTGTTGAGCGCCACATGGCGCTCAAATCGTTTGGTGACGTTCCTGACTTCTATTAAGTTGTCCATGTCTATTTTGTAGAGTGTGCCGTAAAGGTAGCGATATTAATGAAAAAACAGGTCTGCGGCATTTTGATTTAAGTTTTTTTATTAATAAAGGAGAAGGCAACGGTATTACTGTGTATGTCATCCGTTGCCTTCTCAGTGTAATTGCGACGCGATATTGTTGGTGTCGCAAGAGGTATGTGTGAGGGCTTTATTGACACAAGTGTTTCTTGCCGTTCTCGATGTATACAGTTCCCTTTACAGGCGTGGTTATCTCGCGGCCAGATAAGTCATACTTCTTGCCGTCGGTCGGGCGTGGTGCCGTGATGCCCTCTATACCAGTGAGACCGTTGTTGATGGGGCCTGCCTCTGGCGTGTGTATTATGACCATGTTTTGCCACCATTTGTATTCTTCGTCATAACCATATTTGAGCGAGAGTATGTCGAGCGAGAAATAACCGTCGCCGCCTCCGCCGTAGCCCCAGTTCACGCCCACGTTGCCATCCTTGTCATATCCGTCAAGCACGAAGGCGTGAACGCTTTGCTTTTCGTTGCCGTTCTTGTTTGATGTGCCTGCGTAGAGTATAGGGTGCCCATCGCTCAGCTCTTGATAGATTACCTCTCTCCAAACGGTATTTTTCAAGTTGTCGGAGAGATCGTCCCTGTAGCCATAATACTTGGCGGTATATCCGAAGTGTTGATACAAGGCATCTGCGGCATCATAGAGCCAAGCTCCGCTGCCATTAGTGCCGTAAGTCATCTTTGCCGCCACTCCACAATGGTACATAAGTGTGGCTACTGCTAATTTTTGAGTTGTGGTGCATGTGCTGTTGTATGTTGCCAGCATATTGTCATAATCGTAGCCACGACCAGCAGCAAAGTTTACTTCGTATGATTTGCCATTGTAAAGTATGGAGGCATTTCCTTTGCCTTTGGTTGGATATTTGTAATAGCGCATGATTTGTGCCATGGCCGTGGCCACGCATCCTGTGTAGCAATGCTTGCCAGTGCCGTCTTCCGGACACTTGTCCCAATATGGGTCATCTTGGTTCCATTTCGTCTCCACGAGATGGTCTACCTTCTCTTTGCACCCTGCGGGAATGCCTGCGGTGTAGGTCTTTATGGTGTAGAAGTCTTTGTTCGACAATGTAGCATTGGCGATATTGAGATACCATGCCAATGCGGGATTTGCAATTGAGAAAAGTGACGTTTGCGAATAGCCTATTACGGGGCTGTTGGCATCGTCGTTGGATATTATGGCGAAGCCGCCTCTATCGTATGCCATGACGGTATAGTTGGCCGTTGCTGCCACCTCTTTCAGCTCTCCTCGTGAATCGTCACGGTCCTTGCTCGCTACCTTTGCGTAATGGCTGTCGTTAGAAGTTGCTATGAGCCTTTGCGCTATAGCCTGAATTTCTTGTCGTGTTCGCTGTTTCGCCAATGCGGGCACAATGCCTAAAAAGAGGAGAAACAGCAATGTGTAATTTCTTATCATAACTATTGTTGCTTTCTGTTTTTTTTATTGGCTTAGGCATAATAAGCCTATCATTCTCAATAAGTCCATTTAGCCCTATAAGCCTTTCCCTCTACTTCTGTGTCATCTCACATCTCGCATCGCTTTCTATGTAATAGGAGCCGTTGTACCACGCCGTGAAGTTTTGGAACGTGATAGTGAGGTCGTTGGTGAAAGTGGCAACCACAGGTGTTGTTGCGGAGGAAATATCGGCGAAGGTGTAGTAGGTTGCCCATGTCGTTGGCTGTATGGTGATGGTCTGTTCTTTGAGGTCAACCGTGCCTATGAAGTCGTCGCCCCAATCGTAAAAGTTGCTTATCTTCACCGTGTTGTCGTCTATCTTGGTGATGGTCACTTCATCGGTGCGGTTCACCTCTTGCAGCGACCAGTCGCTTGAGAAGTAGTCGTAGGCCGAAGTCTTGGCATCATATGTGCCACATAGCTTGTCGATGGTCACCTCGGTGTCGTCACCCCAGCTGAAAGTGTCATAGCCGCCCTTGCCTATGTCGTTGCCGCTGGCATCGTAGCAGATGGTGTAGAACCACACGTTGCCTTTCTGCTTGCTGCCTTCGAAGCCAGAACATCCACCATCGCAATATAGGCCGAGGTCATATTGCGTGCTGACCCATACGAACTCATAGCCCTTGTGCAGCTGCGTGCCAATAGGCACGATTTGGTTGTTGTTGTCGGCATCGACCGAGAAGCTGATGTTGAAGCCCTTGACGCCGTAGGGTGCTTCAATGGTATATGAGCCATCGTCGTAAGCCACAATCTGGGCGTTGAACGTGTTGCTGCCCGCTGGCAGGTTGGCCGCGGTGTAGACACCGTCCTTGCGCCACAATTCGCTCTTGGTGCGCTGGAATGAGAACAGGAACGGCTCAGAGTCGGAGTAGGTCTCATCGCTGCTGGTCGCGACAATGCTGATGGTGTATTCGCCAATGGCGAGGCCAGTGAGCGTGACGCTATTGGTCGAGGTCTCACCCGTGGTGCCATCGTTGAGCGTGTACTTATATCCAGTGGCGTGCTCCACGGCGGGCCAGGTGATGGTGACACCTCCGTTGCTCGTCGACGCCTCGGCTGAGGATGGTGCCACGAGGGGTATTTGCTCGTTGGTGACCGATGTGATGGTGGCTATCGGCGAGGTGGTGTTCTTGCCGTCTATCGGCGAGTAGGCCCACACCTTGAGCGTGTATTCAGTCTTTGGCTTCAAGCCTGTCGCCACTACCGTGGTTGTGTTGGTAACATTGGCGGTCACCTTGTCGCCATTATTGTCGTAAAGCTCGTAGGCATATTGCGAGGCACCCACGACGGGTTGCCAGTTGAAGACGATGGAACTTACGGTCTTGGCGCCCTCGGCAAGCGTAGGGGGCTGCAATTGGCTTTTTGCGTCGTCCTCGCTGCACGACGTGAAAGCCATGATGACAAGCATCGAGAATGCCATCAGCGTGCACAGACTGTAAATGATAGACTTATCGTGTTTCATAACTATTGTCGTTTGTTGATTGGATTATTGTGTGCGGAAACCTGTTAGCCGTTTATTCCGACGACGTATCGAGCATGGAATCCCAATAGCCATAGAGATAGGTGTAGCCCGACTGGTTGCCGTCAGAATAATAGATGTAAGGAATGAGGTACAAGGCGAAGCTCGACGAGGAGCCGCGCATATCTACCGATGAGTAGTCTTCTGATGTGATGTCGTACCAGAAGTTGACATAACTTATGCCCGTCTTGTCCTCGCCATCGGGATACCATGATGCATAATCCTCGGTGTTGGGGTCGTTCATGAGATACCAGTAGGAGCCGCCGCTGGGATCCATTAGCGAGTGGTCGTATGGCATGAAGGCACCGTGCCACGTGGAGCGGTCGTTGGCGTCGAAGTTGCTGAGCGAGTATTTGCTCTCGTCCTCCTTGTCTTGTGCAACGATGCAGAATTGCATGTCTATGCCCGAGCCGAGCCAATTCTCTATGCGGAAGCGGTTTTGCCCCTCAAGCCAGTAGATATCCGAATAGGTGTTGGCGAATTCGGATTTGCCCCATACGAATCGCGCCCTGTCTACCACTTTCACCCACCGTGCTACGAGCACGTCGTAGTTGAATACGGGCGAGCCGTCGGTCTTGACGTATGGGTTGGTCATGTCGTCGGCGAGGTGAACCTTGAACTTGTAGGTCTTCTTCGTTTCGAGGTTGGGGCATCCTATCTCCACCTTCGTCTCCGTCTCGCCGTCCTTGAACTCTGCCGTCGCCGGAATGGCGAAGACGGGGTCTGCCTGATCCACGATTATTGGCACCGACAGGTTGCCCTTGGCGTTGGCGCGCTTCACGGTGAGACTGAACTTTTGGTGGTCGGCATACTCATCAGGCGTAAGGATCTCGCTTGCCTTGTTGGATGCCGCGAAATAGGCACCAGGGTTGTCGTCAGCCACCTTGTTTGCCCACTCGTAGTTGTCGTCGTCGGAGCAAGCGGTGAACACCGCCGCCACCATCAACGCCAACAGCGTATATATCATGTTGTGTGTCTTTCTCATAGCTGTGAAAATGTTTAGGTGTGTCAATTTACTCGGCTGTTATCGCTCCTGATGGGTTAGGCCCGACGATAACGGCAGGGTTGTGGTCTTTCTCTGTCTCTGGAATCATGTAGTTCATCCACGGAGCCACATAGCCGTCGTAGGAGTTGAGCTGCATCGATGCGGCGTAGTTGGACCCGCTGTACTTGCGTGTGACGGGCAGGTTGAGGCGCTTGTAGTCGAAGAAGACGAGTCCCTCGCCCCACAACTCTATGCGGCGCTGGGTCATGAGGGCGGAGATGAAGTCGTCCATCGTGGTCGCCGTGCAGGTGTAAGATCCATCCGTGTAGCGGTTCTTGTTGACCCACTCTTGCAAAGCCGCGGCAGCGGTCGCCACGCCCTGCGTGTGGGCGAGAGCCTCGAAATAGTCGAACTGTATCTCTTCTACGCGCATGAGTGGCAACGATGCCACTAAACCTACGGTTAGATCGGTGAGATTGCCGCTTCCGGCGCGGAACTTGAGATTGCAATATGCTGGCAGCGTTGCCCATTTCTCACCACTGACCGTGGTGCGGTAGCCTGAGGGCACTGTGGTCTTGCCAGCATCATCGGGGTTGATCCACGACGCGCGTCGCCAGTCGCCTTTGCCAATCTTGTTGTACAAGCCTGTGCTGATGCAGCGGTAAGCGTTATACTGCGGCGTGCCCATGCCCCAGTCGGTTTCAGGTGCCATCCAACCGAGGAAGGTGTACCAAGAACTTTCGTTGATTTGCTCCTTGCTATTGACGAGCGTACCGAATATCCAAGCGTCGTTGGCGGTGTTGAATCCTGTACTGGTGTTGCTCCATTCCTCCTCGTTTAGGGGCTTGTAGCCGTCGCTTCCTAATGCTTTCTGCGCGTAGAATGCGGCCTTGGCGAAGCAGTCGTTGGCGGAGGCTATGCCAAGCTTGTCGTAGCCATCGTCAGCGTTGTCTGCGTCTATTTGCTTTTGCAGGTCGTCGTGGCTTTGTTCGAAACGTGAGCCCATCTCAAGCCACAGTCGCGTCTTCAGTCCGTAGATGACGCTCAGGTCCATGAAGGCCTTGTGTGGGCGAGCGTAGCCGGCGAGGCTCTCCTCGGCGCGATTGAGGTCGGTCATGATGAAGCGGTACATGGTGTAGAATGGCACGCAAGGGTTGTTGTAGAGATCTTGCTTTGGCGTAGTCTCTTTCACTATTGGCACCGTTATGCCGTAGCATCCGAGCTTTTTAGCCTCGTCGTCGAGAGTTTTCACGCCAGTCTTCTTATACTCATATAAACGCGCGAGATCGAGGTAGAGCATGGCGCGGTAGCCATAGCCCTGACCAAGGTATTTCTTGGCAGACTCGTTGCCGCTTTCTACTGATTGCTGGCCTATGCTGATGACGTTGTTGGCGTTCTTTATGAAGTTGTAGTAATAGTAGTAAGCGTAATAGTAGGCATAGCGCAGCGACGTGCCGTCCTCTGTGTATATCCAGTAGTTGTAGCCATTGTCGCTCATGGGGAAGTCGGCGCACAGCAGGTCGCGCATGTACATCTGGCAGGGATATCCCCAGTCTTGGGTATAGTAAGTCTCACCGTAGGTGTCCCACGTGGTGAGGAATGAGGGCAGGGAGTTGGCGAGGTATTCGAGCGATTTACTGTCGGAGGCTATCTGTCCTGGCACTGCCATGTCTTTTGGCGTTGTCTCCTCGATGCACGCGGTGTTGCAGAGAAGCGTCATGGCGGCTGCTGAGGCAAAGACAACATTCTTTATATATCTTTTCATGATGGTATTTTTTTGTTTGTTCTGATGAAAAAACATGGTGCGGCTTAGAACTGTATGGTCAGTCCGCCGGTGAAGGTGCGCACCTGAGCGTATGAGGTTTCCGAGGATGTCCCCCAGAAACTGCTGCGTGGGTCGAAGCCCTTGCGCTTGCTCCAATAGTAGAGGTTCTCGCCAGACGCGTAAATGCGCACGTTGGTCAGTCCTAACTTGGCCACAATACGCTTTGGAAGAGTGTAACCAATGTTGATGTTTTGCAGGGTGAGAGTTGAGGCGTTGGTGAGAAAGCGGTCTGAAACATCGTTGGCGCTGACATCGTTGTCCTTGACGGCATACTGGAAACGGGGAATGTCGCTGTTTGTGTTGGTCTCTGACCAAGCCTTGAGTACGTCTTTGTGGAACGAGAATCCCGTTACACCCGACGATGGGTTGGCCATGAGCGAGCGGTAGCCATAGTCCAAGGCCTTGCCGCCAAGCGAGTAGTTGAACGTGACAGAGAGGTCGAAACCGAACGCGCTCAGCGTGGAGCTGAAGCCGCCGTAGAGCGATGGATCAGCCGAGCCACATTTGAAGTATGAGGCCGAAGAGCTGGATGTCGTAGTGCTTATCTCTCCTGTATTCGGGTCTCTGACATACCATGTTGACTGTCCCTCCTCGTTCACTCCGGCGTATTTCTTGAGGCGGAAGGTGTGCAAAGGCAGACCCTCACCAATGAAGTAAGGCGTGCTCACGTAGCCATGGTAGCCGTCGAGCTCGCTGCCCTTGTTGTCGGGGTGCAGCTTGGTAACCTTGTTCTTGTAGTGCGTGGCGTTGAGGTTTATCATCCAGTTGATGTCCTTTGTGCGGATGGGGTTGAAGTGGAGGTCGAGCTCCACGCCCTGGTTCACCATGTCGCCCACGTTGTCCCAAGAGCCTGAATATCCACCGGAGAACGGCACGTTGACGAAGCAGAGCATGTCGGTGGTGGTGCGGTGAAAGTATTCCACACTGCCAGTGATGCGGCGTTTGAGCAGTTCAAACTCCACGCCGGCGTTGAAGTTGGAGTTGGTCTCCCATGTGATGTTGGGGTTGCCCACGGTGTTTTGTACGAAAGCCACCTCGCCGTTGAAGTTGCTTAGGTAGTAGGTGTCTGTGTAGCGATAGTCGCCAATGTCGTCGTTGCCTTGCTGACCCCACGATGCCTTGAGCTTGAGCATGTCAACCCACGATGCCTTGAACCACGGTTCCTCTGAGATTATCCACGCGCCGCCAAAAGAGTAGAAGTTGCCCCAGCGATGGTCGGGATGGAAGCGTGAAGATGCGTCGCGTCGGAAAGACACTTGCCCGAAGTAGCGACCGTCGTAGTCGTACATTAGGCGCGAGAAGTAACCCTCGGTGTTGTAGTCGCTTGAGGAACCACCGTTGTGCAGCTCCTTGACGGCGGCGTTGAGCTCCTGCGCCTTGAAGTAAGAGAACATTTGCTGGCGTGAGCCCCAGAGGTAGTTGTAGTTGTACTTATAGTTCTCATGTCCCAGCATTATCGTGGCGTTGTGCTTGCCGAATGAGCGTGAATAGTTGGCTATCTGCTGGAAGTTGAGTGTGTAGGTTTGGTAATTGTACTTGTCCACCTCGCCGCCAGGAGTTGTTGTCACAGTGTTGCCGTAGAACGCTTGTACGGTCTGCGTGTTTTTCCACTCGTTGTTGGTCACGGTGCCGTTGAGCGTGAGCTTGAGTCCTTCTATTGGTGTGATGTCGACATATCCGTTGAGCGTCATCACGTCGGCGAATGTGTTGTTTGCGTTGAGCGAGTTGGTCTGCAGTACGTTGCGTGCAGGTTCGAGGTCTGACGGGCGGTTCATGCCGCCGTTCTCGCCTGATCCATAGTCGTACATCTTGCCGTGTTCGTCGCGCATGATGTTGCCGTCGCCGTCGCGCAGGTAGACAGGGTAGATAGGCGCGAAGCGCGTGGAGATGTCGAAGAGCGACTGCGATCCCTCGCCCACGTCGTGCTGGTTGGTGTGGGTGTAGTTCATGTTGGCGCCTATCTTGAGCCATTTCTTGGCTTGGTAGTCGGCCTTGACGCGAGCGGTGTAGCGGTCGAAGTCGGAATAGTCCACCACGCCCTCATTCTTCAGGTAGCCCAGTGAGGCATAGAAGCTGAACTTGTCTGAGCCTCCGGTCACGTTGAGGTTGTATTCTTGCCTCAATCCGTTGCGGAACGCCTCGTCCACCCAGTTGTCGGGCGTGAGGGTGTAGAACTTTCCGTTGTAGTAGACGCGGTTTCCGAGAGTGGCGTTGGGGTTCATGCGACCGTTTGTGCCTATGAGATATTGCCCGTCTGGTACAGCGTAGGTGATGTAGCCCAAGCCGCCTTTATCGCCTGTGAGACCCAAGGTGTTGTTAGCCGCTATGTGGGCATCGTAAGCAGACATGCCCTTGTCGCGTACATCGTAATTGTACAGGGCCTTGTAATATGTCTCATAATATTGTGCTGGGTCTGTTATGCGGTCGTAGTCTTCCGTGGCGCGGCTGTTGGAGCCCCACTTTGCGTCAAACGTTATGGTGGCGCGCTCGTGGGAGCCTTGCTTCGTGGTAATCATGATCACGCCATTGGCGCCTCGCGCTCCGTAGAGGGCGTTCGATGCAGCGTCCTTGAGCACGGTTATGCTCTCCACGTCGTTAGGGTTGAGGTTGTTCCATCCCCCGTCGTAGGGCGCGCCGTCAACGATGATGAGCGGCGACGTGCCGGCGTTGATGGAGCCGAATCCGCGTATTGCGAACGTAGGCGTGGCGGTAGGCGAGCCGCTCGTGTTGGTCATCTGCACGCCGGCTATCTCGCCTTGCAGACCAGAGAACACGTTGGTGAGCTGCTTCTTGTCGAGTATGTCGCTCTTCACCACTCCTGCCGAGCCTGTGAACGACGACTTCTTTTGCTGTCCAAACGCCACTACGAGCACCTCGTCGAGTTGGTGGTCTTGTGATTGCATGTTCACCTTCATGCCTGGTGTCGCCTTCATGGTGCGAGAGTCCATGCCGAGATAGTTGATGACAATGATGTCGCCCTTCTTGGCGTCTGGCAGGGAAAAATGGCCATTGGCATCGGTCACGGTGCCGGTCTTAGCTCCTTTTACCTTCACTTGGGCTCCGATCACTGGGTCTCCGTTCTCGTCGATGACTTGTCCTCCTATTTGCCCGGAAGATTGTGCCATCACTTGCCCCGATGCGGCCAGCAACAGGGAAGCTAATAAAACCTTCATTCTCATATATAAATCTTATAAAAGTTTTGCGTTGGATAGGTTTATATATGCTCCTCTACGAGAAGACAATATATAATGATAGCTTTTCCCTTGTCGCATGAGGAAGCAAGCCTTTCAAGGACAAGGAAATCGGTAAATGGATTATCCCCAATGAGGGATAGTCTTAGAAAGTGGGGCTGAACATCACGGCCCTAAAGCGATGCAAGCCTTGCAATGCTTGCCCTGAAAACATATCATAGATTTTCATAGGCTTATTAAACAAATGTTTTTATTATTTATCTATCGCAAAGTTATGTTGTTTTTCTTAAACTTTCAAGCAAAACGAAGAAAAAAAAGCATTTTTAGTGTCAAAATGTGGATTTGACATTAAAAATGCTAAATAATTGGAGAAAATAGTTGCCTTGGACTAAATGGCTGAGGTATAGCTCTTTGATTAGTGGCTTG
>ERZ808240.1382-NODE-1382-length-30477-cov-4.081882_pt1 | contig 30477 bp, 49 predicted proteins | sample MGYA00521084_ERZ808240 | MGnify/ENA primary metagenome ERZ808240 (study PRJEB31516, sample SAMN03275571) | gut metagenome | biome: mammalia-associated habitat; material: feces | host: Papio cynocephalus | place: Kenya | collected 2012-08-06 ... | reverse complement strand
TCTGTTGGGGTTTGAAGCAAGATAATAAAGGAGTTCAAGTTCCTTCGGAGGAGTATCAATAACCTTTCCTTCAACTTTAAGCTCATAGCGTGTCATATTAACAGAAAGTTTGTCATACTTGACTTCTTTTGTTTCCGGTTCAGGAATTCCGGAAATTATACGGCGGGTAATGGCATTTATACGTGCAATAACCTCTTTTGCATCAAAAGGTTTTACTATATAGTCGTCCGCACCTATTTCAAGACCTATAACCTTATCAAGAGTTTCACCCTTAGCAGTAATCATTATAATCGGAACAGATGATTTTTTTCTTATCTCACGGCAAACCTGAAGTCCGTCCATTCCGGGAAGCATTATATCGAGCAGTACAAGGTCAGGATTAAGGGCATTAAACTTTACGACAGCTTCATTTCCATCATGGCAGAGTATAACACCATAACCCTCTTTTTCAAGATAAAGTCTTAAAACATCACAAATATTTTTATCGTCATCAACAATTAGTATTTTTTCAAGCTCCATAATCAAAACCTCTTTTTCTACAGGATAAATTATCATATTAATTATAACTCAGATTTTTCAAATTGTCAACGTTTTTTATATAAATAAAATCAGATTTTAGAAAATATAATTTCTATGAATGAAAAAGCATATTCCGGCAATACTTGACAAAATATAAGAAGTATGCTATATTTTTGAGTAATAAAATATGTTTTTTTAAGGGAGATGTCATTAAAATGACCTTTACAGTATCAGGAAAAAGCAATAAAAAACTTGTTATGAATGATGAGAACAAAAAGCGAAAGTTTACTATGACTTACAAAGGTTCAAGAAAAAATCTTCATGTAATTATGAAAGGCAGAAAAAGAAATATATTATATACCGTTTACCCTGAAGTATATGCCCGCAAGCCACAGGTAAAAATTTTCAGCGGTGAAGAATGCATTCTCACATGCAACTGCGTCAATATGTTCATTGACAGAGAGCTTACTTTTAAATTTATGGGTGATATAAGATACCGCCTTAAAGATACTAACGAAAATGAAGGCACTAACTCTGTATATGATATAATTGATGAACGTGATGAAAAAAGCATAGGAAGATTAACTGTTATCAGAAATGAAAAAGGTGAAAGAAGCTTTTCAGCAGGTATAGATGATAATTACTATCGTGATTATATGGTTCTCTTTCCGCTGTGCCTTGAACTTTGCTATTATAAAAACGAAAAATAATTCGGTATCAATGCACAAAAATACCCCCTTTTAATATCCTGATATAGTGCAGTCATACAAAAATAAAATAAAATTTCAAAATACTCTTGATTTTTTCTCAGAAGTTGCTAAAATATAATTAGCACTCAAATGCAGAGAGTGCTAACAAAATTGAAACGCTATCTCTAAAATATCAAGGAGGCATATTATTATGACTATTAAACCATTACAGGACAGAGTCGTAGTAAAGATGACCGAAGCTGAGGAAACTACTCAGAGCGGTATTATTCTTACAGGCTCAGCTAAAGAAAAACCGGAAGTTGCTGAAGTTATCGAAGTAGGAGAAGGCAAGAAAGACGTTGAAATGAACGTTAAAAAGGGCGATAAGGTTCTTATTTCAAAATATTCCGGTACTAACGTAAAGCTTGAAGGCGAAGAATATATCATTGTTAAAATGGAAGATATTCTTGCTGTTGTTGAATAATTTCGGGATATAATATTTTTTAAAGGGAGATTGATTATCATGGCTAAAGATATTAAATACGGCGAAGATGCCAGAAAAGCACTTCAGACAGGTATCGACAAGCTCGCTGATACTGTAAGAATTACTATGGGGCCTAAGGGCAGAAATGTTGTTCTTGATAAGAAATTCGGTGCTCCGCTTATAACAAATGACGGTGTAACAATCGCAAAGGACATCGAACTTGAGGACGCTTTTGAAAATATGGGTGCTCAGCTCGTAAAGGAAGTTGCTACAAAGACTAACGATGCTGCCGGTGACGGTACTACTACTGCTACACTTCTCGCTCAGGCTATCGTTAAGGAAGGTATGAAGAATATCGCAGCAGGTGCTAATCCTATGGTACTCAAAAAGGGTATCTCAAAGGCTGTTGATACTGCTGTAAATACTATTATTGCTAATTCAAAGAGTGTTGAAGGCTCTGAAGAAATCGCTAAGGTTGGTACTGTTTCATCTGCTGATGAAAGCGTAGGAAAGCTTATTGCTGAAGCTATGGAAAAGGTTACTTCTGACGGCGTTATAACTCTTGAAGAAAGCAAGACTGCTGAAACATACAGCGAAGTTGTTGAAGGTATGCAGTTCGACAGAGGTTACATTTCACCTTATATGGTTACTGATACTGATAAAATGGAAGCTGTTTATGATGACCCTTATATACTCATCACAGACAAAAAGATTTCTTCTATTCAGGAAGTTCTCCCGCTTCTCGAACAGATTGTTCAGGCTGGAAAGAAACTTGTAATCATTGCTGAAGATATTGAGGGTGAAGCTCTTACTACTATCATTCTCAACAACCTCAGAGGTACTTTCAAGGTTGCTGCTGTTAAAGCTCCTGGATTCGGCGACAGAAGAAAAGAAATGCTCCGTGATATTGCAATTCTCACAGGCGGTGAAGTAATTACTTCTGAACTCGGTCTTGAACTCAAGGAAACTGCTATTGAACAGCTCGGCCGTGCAAGACAGGTTGTTATCCAGAAAGAAAACACTATCATCGTTGACGGTTCAGGCGATAAGGACGCTATCAAGTCAAGAGTTAATCAGATTAAGTCTCAGATTGAAACATGCACATCTGATTTCGACAGAGAAAAACTTCAGGAAAGACTTGCTAAGCTTTCAGGCGGTGTTGCAGTAATCAAGGTTGGTGCTGCTACTGAAATCGAAATGAAAGAAAAGAAACTCCGTATTGAAGATGCTCTTGCTGCTACTAAGGCTGCTGTTCAGGAAGGTATCGTTGCCGGCGGTGGTACTGCATATATCAATGCTATTCCTGCTGTTGAAAAGCTCATTCCTTCACTTGAAGGCGATGAAAAGACAGGTGCAAGAATTATCCTCAAGGCTCTTGAAGCTCCTGTACGTCAGATTGCTGAAAATGCCGGTCTTGAAGGAAGTGTAATAATCGATAAAATCAGACGTTCACGCAAAACAGGCTACGGCTTTGATGCTTACAACGAAGTTTACACTGATATGATTCCTGCCGGTATCGTTGACCCGACTAAAGTTACACGTTCAGCACTCCAGAACGCTGCATCTGTTGCATCAATGGTTCTCACAACTGAAAGCCTTGTTGCTGATATTAAGGAAGATACTCCTGCTGCTCCTGCAATGCCAGCCGGCGGTATGTATTGATAAAATTCAGAATAAAAATATTATGGCGGACTTTTTCAGAGTCCGCCTTATTTTTTATAATATAAAAAACAGGACGGCTTTTTTCAGCCGTCCTTAAAAAATTACTTTTTATCTTCGGAATCGTCTTTTTCCTTTGCAGGAGTCATTTTGGATTTCTTTGCAGCCTTTTCTTCAGCAGCAGCTTTTTCCTTTGCAGTTGTATTTTCGGATATCGCCCATGTCTTTATACGGATTTTGTTTTTCTCTCCGCCTGTTTCGATAACAACATTATCATCACCCTTGCGGACAACTATTCCTACCATACCGCCGTATGTTACAATTTCGTCACCAATCTGAATATTGTCCTGCATATTCTTTGTTTCTTTTTCCTTTTTCTTCTGCGGACGCATAAAGAGGAAATACATAACAACAAGAAGAAGTCCCATTGAAATGAGCATACCGCCCATACTTCCTCCGGCTGATGCAGTAGTAGCTCCTTCACCTTCAGCAAATGCAGTCAGGGACATCAGTGACATTGCAGAAACAGCAGATAAAACAACTGTCAGAAATCTGAAAAATGATTTCTTCATAAACACAAAACCTCCGATTTATTTTGTTTTGATATATTCGTCAATGGATTTTGCCGCAGTTTTTCCTGCACCCATTGCAAGTATAACCGTTGCCGCACCTGTTACAGCATCACCGCCGGCATAAACGCCTTCCTTTGTAGTAAGCATTTCTTCATTAACAACAAGACAGCCCCATTTATTTGCATCAAGTCCGCTTGTAGTAGTTCTGATAAGAGGATTCGGAGAAGTTCCGAGAGCCATTATTACTGTATCAACATCAAGTTCATAATTTGAATTTTCAACAGGAACAGGACGTCTTCTTCCGCTTTCATCGGGTTCACCGAGTTCCATTCTGATACATTCCATAGACTTGACTCTGCCGTCCTCACCGCCGTTGATTTTAACAGGGTTATTAAGGGTAAGAAATTCAATTCCCTCCTCTTTAGCGTGATGAACTTCCTCAAGACGTGCAGGCATTTCAGCTTCAGAACGTCTGTATATGATATAAACGTGTTCAGCACCCATACGCATAGCACTTCTTGCAGCGTCCATAGCAACGTTTCCTCCGCCGACTACTGCAACAGCCTTTGATTTTATTACAGGTGTGTCATAATCTTCAAGATAGCCTTTCATAAGGTTGATTCTTGTGAGATATTCATTTGCAGAACATACACCGATAAGAGCTTCTCCGGGGATTCCCATAAATTTAGGAAGTCCTGCACCTGAACCGATGAATACAGCCTCAAAACCCATTTCCATAATCTCATCAACAGAAAGAACCTTGCCGATTACCATATTTGTCATAATTTCAACGCCGAGGTCTTTAAGAGTCTGAATTTCTTTCTGAACGATAGCTTTCGGAAGTCTGAATTCAGGAATACCATACATAAGAACTCCGCCTGCAACGTGGAACGCTTCAAATACAGTTACCTGATAGCCAAGACGTGCAAGGTCTCCGGCACATGTAAGACCGGCTGGGCCTCCGCCGATTACAGCAACCTTATGACCATTCGGTTCAGGCTTTACAGTTTCAGCCTTAGCCTGAGTCATCATATAATCAGCTGCAAAACGTTCAAGTCTGCCTATTCCGACAGGTTCACCCTTTATACCTCTTACGCACTTTCCCTCACACTGATTTTCCTGAGGACATACTCGTCCGCACACAGCAGGAAGTCCGTTAGTTGATGTAATTATTTCATAAGCCTTTTCAAAATTTCCGTTAGCAATCTGACCGATAAATTCAGGTATTCTTACACCTACCGGACAACCGCTTACACATGGCTTGCTTTTGCAGTTAAGGCATCTTTTAGCCTCCTCAACAGCCATTTCTGCACTGTAACCGAGAGTAACTTCTTCAAAGTTTCTTGCTCTGACCTGTGGATTCTGTTCAGGCATAGCAACTTTTTTCAACGACATGTTCATATATTAAACAATACTTCCTTTCAGATTAGTCTTTAATTCCCTTAAAGAGATTGCACTGATGAGTTTCATAAGCCTTATATGTTGAGTTTCTGCTCATAAGTTCCTTAAAATCAACAAGATGACCGTCAAAGTCAGGGCCGTCAACACAGGCATACCTGATTTTTCCGTCAACAGTTACACGACAGCCGCCGCACATACCTGTTCCGTCAACCATAATAGGATTAAGAGATACAATAGTTTTTATATTATATTCCTTAGTAACATCACAGACAAATTTCATCATAGGAATAGGGCCTATTGCAATAACTTCATCATATTTTCTTCCGCTTTCAATTAAGTCTTTAAGAGCATTTGTAACAAAACCTTTTTTGCCGTAACTTCCGTCATCAGTACAGATTGTAAGTTCTGTACAGTTAGCCTTAAATTCATCTTCAAGAATAACAATATCCTTGCTTCTGAAACCTGCTATAACGTCAGTGGCTATACCCATATTATAGAGCTGTTTAGCCTGCGGATAAGCGATAGCACAGCCTACACCGCCACCGACAACACAGACCCTTTTTGCATCTTTATCTACATGAGTAGCAACTCCGAGAGGACCTGCAACGTCAGAAATATATTCTCCTTCGTTCATCTGAGCAAGCTTGAGAGTGCTTTTTCCTACTGTCTGGAATATAATTGTTATAGTACCTTTCTGGCGGTCATAATCAGCGATAGTAAGGGGAACTCTTTCGCCTTTTTCATCAACTCTGAAGATAATAAACTGACCGGGGAGAGCTTTTTTAGCAATAAACGGAGCTTCAATTTCCATAAGAACAACGGAATCATTGAGCTGTTTTTTCTTAGATATTTTAAACATTTCTGTTCCTCCATAAATAAAAGCGATTATCTTTATAATTATATCATGGCGTGAAAAAATTTTCAAGTGTTTTCAAGGCATATTGTAAAAAAAGACAAAAGACTGTCCTGAGAGGACAGCCTTATTTATTAAACTGATATAATTGCAATCAAACGAGCTTGATGATAGCCATTTCAGCAGCATCTCCACGACGGGGACCGATTTTGATAATCTGAGTATAACCGCCGTTTCTGTCAGCATACTTTGGAGCAATCTCATCAAAAAGCTTCTTAGCAACGTCCTCTTTAGTAACGTATGCCAGAACCTGACGTTTGGAGTGCAGGTCATTGTTCTTACCGATGGTAATCATCTTTTCAGCAACAGCACGAACTTCCTTAGCTCTTGTAACAGTGGTTTCAATCTGACCCTTTTCAAGTAAATAAGTCACCATACCTCTGAGCATAGCTTTTCTGTGGTCTGTTGGTCTACCAAGCTTTCTTGTACCCGGCATTGTGTTTCACTCCTTTTAATTTTTCGTATATACAGCAATCATTCTTCTTCTGAGTTAAGTTCAAAGCCAAGTGTTTTAAGCTTTTCCTTAACCTCATCGAAAGATTTTTTGCCGAGATTTCTAACTTTCATCATTTCTTCCTCGGATTTGTTAATCAAGTCATCAACTGTGTTGATTCCGGCACGTTTAAGACAATTGAAAGAACGTACCGATAAGTCAAGATCCTCAATGGTCATCTCAAGGATTTTTTCCTTACCCTTATCGTCTTTTTCAACCAAAGCCTCTGCCATTCCGACTTCATCTGAGAGGTCTATGAACAGCTTAAGATGCTCGTTGAGGAGATTGGCTGCCTGTGACAAAGCCTCTTTAGCGGATATTGTACCGTCTGTCCAAACCTCAATAGTAAGCTTGTCATAATCGGTAACCTGTCCCAGACGAGTATCCTCGACTGTATAGTTTACCTTTAATACAGGAGTATATATACTGTCCACAGCGATTACGTCAACGGGGAAGTTTGTCTGTTTTTTATTACGTTCGGCTGAGACATATCCTCTGCCTCTGTCGATTGTAATTTCCATGTAGAGCTTGGCGTCCTTTCCCAGCGTAGCTATATGCATACCGGGGTCAAGAATATCAACTTCAGAATCATTTTTTATATCGCCCGCAGTGACTTCACATTCACCTTCAGCTTCTATATACAATGTCTTAGGGCCTTCACTGCAAAGTTTTGCGGTAAGTCCCTTTATACTGAGGATTATTTCAGTAACATCTTCTTTGACTCCGGGAATTGTAGACAATTCATGATGTATGCCCTGAATCTTTACTGATGTAACAGCAACACCGGGAAGAGAGGAGAGCAGCACACGTCTGAGACTGTTTCCAAGAGTTATTCCATATCCTCGCTCCAACGGTGCTAATACGAATTTGCCATATTTGCCGTCTCTTGTGAGTTCAACGGTTTCAATATCAGGCTTATTGATTTTTTTAAGCATAAAAACCCTCCTGTTTCGCAAAAAATATTATTAATTATGAACGTCCAAACGCTACTGATTACTTTGAATACAGCTCGACAATGAGATGTGAAGCAACTTCATAGTCAATATCTTCAGCGAGAGGCATACGAACTACTGTTGCAGAGAAGCTGTCCTTATTAGCGTTAAGCCAGAGGGGAGTTGTTCTGTCCTTAGTAGCCTCAACAGTTGACTTAAACTTTTCTGAAGTTCTGTCCTTTTCAGCGAGAGCTATAACATCGCCTACTTTTACTCTGTATGAAGGAATGTTAACCTTTTTGCCATTTACTGTATAGTGGTTGTGAACAACGAGCTGTCTTGCTTCACGTCTTGTGAGAGCGAGACCCATTCTGTAAACAACGCTGTCAAGTCTTGATTCGAGGCAAGTGATGAGGTTGTCACCTGTCTTACCTTCCATTTTTTCAGCTATCTCAAAATAGTGGTGGAACTGTTTTTCAAGAACACCGTATATAAATTTGAGTTTCTGCTTTTCTTTAAGCTGCATACCATATTCAGAAACCTTTTTTCTGTTGTTGGCTGTCTTGAATCTCTTTGATTCTTTCTTAGAAACACCCATAACAGCAGGGCTGATTCCGAGGTATCTGCATCTCTTCATAATTGGTTCTTTCTGTAATGCCATTTATAACACCTCCTGTAAATTAGACACGTCTTCTTTTAGGCGGACGGCAACCGTTATGAGGAATAGGAGTAACGTCCTTAATCATCTTTACTTCAAGTCCTACTGTCTGGAGTGCTCTTATAGCAGCTTCACGACCTGAACCCGGGCCTTTTACATAAACTTCAACAGTTTTAAGACCATGTTCCATAGCAGCCTTTGCAGCTGTTTCAGCAGCTGTCTGAGCAGCGAACGGAGTTGATTTTCTTGAACCTCTGAAACCGAGTCCGCCTGCACTTGCCCATGAAATAGCGTTGCCCTGAGTATCTGTGATAGTTACAATAGTGTTATTGAAAGTGGACTGAATATGAACTGCTCCGCTTTCGATATTCTTACGCTCTCTGCGTCTTCTTACGGTAGTAACCTTTTTTTTCTGCTGTGCCAAAGTTCACACCCTCCTTACTTCTTCTTGTTAGCGATTGTCTTAACCGGACCTTTACGAGTTCTTGCGTTAGTCTTAGTTCTCTGACCTCTTACAGGCAGACCCTTACGGTGACGAACGCCTCTGTAACAGCCGATTTCAACAAGTCTCTTTATGTTAAGTGCGACTTCACGACGAAGGTCACCTTCAACAGTATAGTGAGCGTCGATATAGTCACGAAGCTTTGCGACATCTTCCTCTGCGAGGTCTTTTACTCTTACATCAGGATTTACACCTGTTTCAGCGAGGATAGTCTTAGCAGTCGGAAGACCTATTCCATAGATATAAGTGAGTCCGATTTCAACTCTCTTATTTTTTGGAAGGTCAACACCAGAAATTCTTGCCATATTTTCTTTACCTCCATTGAGAATAGCAGCCGATTAACCCTGACGCTGCTTATGCTTTGGGTTTTCGCATATTACCATTACTTTGCCCTTACGTTTAATAACCTTGCACTTTTCGCATATAGGTTTAACTGAAGGTCTTACTTTCATTGAAAATACCTCCTTAACGGGTAATGAGTTTCGATTACTTTACACGCCATGTAATTCTTCCCTTTGAGAGGTCATATGATGAAAGCTCCACCTTAACCTTATCGCCGGGGACAATTCTGATATAATTCATTCTCAGCTTGCCGGAAACATGTCCGAGAATAACGTGGTCATTTTCAAGCTTCACTTTAAACATTGCATTAGGCAGTGCTTCGAGAACAGTGCCTTCGACTTCGATAACATCTTCTTTTGACATTTCGAATATACCTCCTCAGGTCAGTTCTTCTGAGTATTGACTCAGTATTTTTTTCAGCTTTCTGTCAGTCATATTGTTCAGGTCAACGCATTTTTCAGTGAACTGGAGATGCCTTGAATTCTTGCGTTTAGGAGACGAGAGCTTTCTGCTTTTGCCGTCCGCAATCATACAATATTGGTTCTCTGTCTCTGTTATAACAAACAGGCGTCCGCTTTCACGTCCGGCGGTAGCCCTTACAATCAGACCTTTTGAAACATTCACAGCAGTTTTCATCTGTCAGGGTCTTGTCAGTACGACAGGACCTTCGGCAGTTATAGCTATTTCCTGTTCAAAATGAGCTGAAAGCGAACCGCTTGATGTGAGTACAGTCCAGCCGTCCTTCATAACCTTGACGCCATCGCCTTTGACATTTATCATAGGTTCGATACACAAGGTCATACCGGCAGTCAGTCTCGGGCCATGTCCTGCTTTTCCGTAATTAGGAATTTCGGGGTCTTCGTGAAGATTTCTGCCTATACCATGACCGCAGTAATTTCTTACAATACCGTAGCCTCTTGATGAACAGTATTCTTCAACAGCATGACATATATCGCCAAGTCTGTTGCCGACCTGAGCCATTTTTATGCCTTCATAAAGGCTTGCCTCAGTAACTTCCAGCAATGCTTTAGCTTCATCTGAAATTTTTCCGCATGGGAAAGTAGCACAGTTATCGCTGTGGAAACCATTATAATAAGCACCAACATCAACGCTTACTATGTCACCCTCACGGATTATTTTTGAAGAACGGGGTATTCCATGAATAACCTCGTTATTGATAGAAATGCAGGCACTTGCCGGAAAACCTCCGTAATTAAGGAATGACGGGGTTGCTCCGCATTTTACTATATAGTCATGGATAATTTTGTCCAGTTCTAAAGTAGTCATGCCTGCCTTTATTGATTCGCCCGCAAGCTTCAATGCTGAACCGGCAATTTTACCGGCTTCACGCATTTTAGCCAAATCGGATTTTGATTTTATACTTATCATGTTAATTATGCCTCTACTGCTTTGAGAGTAAGTTTATAGGTATCAGCAACTTCTTCCTGGCCCTCAACAGTAACAAGCTTGCCCTGATTTGCATAATAATCTTTAAGAGGAGCTGTTTTTTCATGATAAACAGCAAGTCTTTCGAGAACGGTTTCAGGCTGGTCGTCCTTGCGGATAACAGTCTTTGCACCGCATTTATCACAGATTCCGTCATTCTTTGAAGGGTTGTACTCTATATGATAAGAAGCACCGCAACCTTCGCAAACACGTCTGCCGGAAAGTCTGTTTTTAATCTTTTCGTCCGGAACATCAATTTCAACAACCTTGTCGATTTTAATTCCCATAGCATCGAGAGCTTCAGCCTGCGGAACAGTTCTCGGGAAACCGTCAAGGATAAAACCGTTTTTGCAGTCGTCCTTAGCAATTCTGTCCTGAAGGATTCCGATAACGATTTCATCGGAAACCAAAGCACCGCTTTCCATAGCTTCTTTAGCCTTGAGACCGTATTCCGTACCGTTCTTAACAGCTTCACGGAGAATATTTCCCGTAGAAATCTGCGGAATATTAAAAGCCTCTGAAATCTTTTCTGCCTGAGTGCCTTTTCCTGCACCAGGAGCACCTAAAAATATAAGATTCATTTATATATCCTCCTTTTAAAGCTTAACGAAGGAAGCCTTTATGTTCTTTCATCATAAGCTGTGATTCCATCATACGAACTGTTTCAAGAGCAACGCTTACAACGATAAGAATTGAAGTACCGCCCATTGAAAGAGATGCAAGGTTTGAATCCGCCATAGTCATAAATATAGGGATTATAGCAATTATTCCGAGGAATACTGCACCTACAAGAGTAATCTTTGAAAGAACCTTCTGAATATAGTCTGAAGTAGGCTTACCTGGTCTTATACCTGGGATAGCACCGTTGTTCTGACGAAGACCGTTTGCAATTTCAATAGGGTTATACTGCATTGAAACGTAGAAATAGTTGAAACCGATAATCAGAAGAAAATAGATTATCGCATAAGAAACGCTCTGAGTGCTGAAGAAGTGACAGAAGTGATAGTAGAAACCGCTTGTAACAGTCGGGTCAAGAGGTTTGAAGAGCTGGATTGTTGACGGCAATGACATAAATGACATTGCGAAGATAATCGGCATAACACCGCTCATACAAATCTTAATCGGAATATGTGATTTCTGACCTGCATACTGTCTGTTTCCGACAACACGCTTAGCATACTGAATAGTAATTCTTCTTTCAGATTCATTCATAAATACAACGAAGCCGATAATTGCAACGAAGAATATAAGAACTCCTACTGAAACGAAGAGATATGGATTAGGGTTATCAGAAGTAAGTCTGATAAGAGTACCTACATCAGTAGGGAATCTTGCGACTATACCGGCAAAAAGAATCATAGATACACCGTTTCCGATACCCTTGTCATTAATTCTGTTGCCCATCCAGACAACAAGTGAAGAACCTGCCATAAATGAAAGAATAATTACAGCAGCGGCAAAAACGCCTTGGAATCCTTCAGTATATTTTACAGCATTCATCTGGCTTTTAAGAGTCAGATAATAAGCATATGACATAAAAGCGGAAAGTCCGAGAGAAACATAAGCAGTGATTTTTCCGATTTTCTTTCTGCCCTCCTCGCCTTCATTCTGAAGACGTTCAAGAGGAGGGAGAGCATACGTCAAAAGCTGTATGATAATTGATGCGTTAATATAAGGGGTAATTGACAGACAGAATATAGTTGCCTTTGACAACGCACCGCCGGTCATAGTATTCAGATATTCGAGAAAGTTACCGTTTGTCGCATTAGTTGTCATCCAGCTTCCGACAGCCGTTGTATCGAGATACGGAACGGTTATGGCACTTCCGATTCTGAAAATAACAATCATGAGTAATGTGTAAAGAATCTTCTTTCTTAAATCAGGTGATTTCCAAGCTTTCCTGAGGGTTTCAAACACATTACATCACCTCTGCTTTCCCGCCAGCCTTTTCGATTTTTTCGATTGCACTCTGTGAGAATTTAGCAGCCTTTACTGTGAGTTTTGCTGTAAGTTCGCCGTTGCCGAGAATCTTGACACCGTCGTTTACTTTTTTAACGAGTCCTGATGCGATAAGAAGTTCTGTATCAACAACAGTACCGTCCTTGAATTTATTAAGGTCTGAAACATTTACAACAGCATACTTTGTTGCAAAGATGTTGTTGAAACCTCTCTTAGGGATACGTCTTGCGAGTGGCATCTGACCGCCTTCAAAACCGATTCTTACGCCACCACCTGAACGAGCGTTCTGTCCCTTGTGACCTTTACCAGCTGTTTTACCGTTTCCTGAACCGTGACCTCTGCCGACACGCTTTACTTCCTTATTGGAATCAGGAGCAGGTGTTAATTCGTGAATTTTCATGGTTTTGCACCTCCTTGCTTACGCTTCATGTACCTCAACGAGGTGGATAATCTTCTTTATTTTACCGTTTGTCTGCTCGTTGTCAGGCTGAGTAGTAACATCTCCGACTTTTTTAAGGCCGAGTGACTGAGCAGTAGCAATCTGGTCTTTTTTTCTGCCGATAAGGCTTTTTACAAGCTTGATTTCTTTTGCCATTTCTCAAATCTCCCTTAACCTAAAATTTCCTTAACGGACTTGCCTCTCTTTTCAGCAACTTCCTTAGCAGTAGTGCATTCAGCGAGACCGTTTATAGTAGCTCTTACAACATTGCAGGGATTATTGGAACGGAGTGATTTAGTTCTTATATCCTTAATGCCTGCTACTTCGATTACGGCACGGACAGGACCGCCGGCGATAACACCGGTACCGGGTGCAGCGGGTTTCATAAGAACTTCGCCTGCTCCGAATTTACCGATAATTTCATGAGGGATTGTAGTGCCTTTTAATGCAATCTTGATGAGATTTTTCTTAGCATCTTCAATACCCTTGCGGATAGCGTCCGGAACTTCTCCGGATTTTCCGAGACCGAAGCCAACTGTACCGTTTCCGTCTCCAACAACAACGAGTGCTGAGAACTTCATGATACGTCCGCCCTTAACAGTCTTGGAAACACGGTTGATAGCGACAACCTTTTCTGCGAGTTCAAGACCCTGTGCATCTATTTTAGCCATCATTTTACCTCCCTCTTAGAATTTAAGACCGTTTTCACGTGCGCCTTCTGCAAGCTCCTTGATTCTTCCGTGATAAAGGTATCCGCCACGGTCAAAAACAACTTCAGATATACCCTTTTCGAGTGCATTTTTAGCAATCATAGCACCTACTGTACGGGCACCTTCAACGTTTCCGCCGTTGCCTTCAAAACCCTTATCCATGCTGGAAGCAGAAGCAAGAGTTACGCCGTTCACGTCATCGATAATCTGAGCATATATATGCTTTGTTGAACGATAGACGTTAAGACGGGGACGCTCAGGAGTGCCGGAAATTTTCGCACGAACTCTGCGATGTCTCTTGAGTCTCGCCTTATTGCTGTCAATTTTTTTAATCATAGCAATTTACTCCTTTTAATTACTTCTTACCCTTACCGGCTTTACCTTCCTTGCGAATGATACGTTCGCCGGCATATCTGATTCCCTTGCCCTTATACGGTTCAGGAGGACGTTTTTCACGGATTTCAGCTGCAACCTGTCCGACTGCCTGTTTATCAATACTGCTTACAACAATCTTGTTTGGCTGTGGAACATCGAGCTTAACGAGGTCTGTTTCCTCAATAATAACCGGATGTGAGAATCCGAGGTTAAGATTTACCTTATTACCCTGCTTAGCAGCACGGTAACCAATGCCTTCGATTTCAAGGGTTTTTGAAAATCCGTTTGTTACACCCTCTACCATATTAGCAATGAGGGTTCTTGTCAGACCGTGAAGTGACCTGTGCATCTTGTCATCTGACGGTCTGCTGACAGTGATAACTCCGTCAGCAATATTTATTGTAAGTTCCTTGCTGAACTGTTTTGTAAGTTCGCCCTTAGGTCCTTTTACAGTGATAGTATTGTTGTCGTTTTTAACTTCAACACCTGCCGGAACACTAATAGGCATTTTACCGATTCTTGACATATCAGTATATCCTCCTTACCAGATGTATGCAAGGATTTCGCCGCCGACATTAAGTTCTCTTGCCTTCTTGTCAGTAACGATACCCTTTGAAGTTGAAACGATAGCAATGCCGAGTCCCTTTCTAACCTTTGGCATATCCTCACAACTTGAGTATATACGTAAACCGGGCTTTGAAACTCTGCGGAGTCCTGTTATAACAGGAGTCTTGCCGTCGATATATTTAAGTGTAATTCTTATAACACCCTGCTTGCCGTCTTCAATGAGCTGGAAGCTTTTTACATAGCCTTCATCAACGAGAATCTGTGTAATAGCCTTCTTAACGTTTGAAGCGGGAACGTCAACAGTGGCGTGCTTTGCAGTGTTCGCATTGCGGACACGTGTCAGCAAATCTGCTATTGTATCAGTAATCTGCATGCCGAATGACCTCCTTTTCGTATTTTACCAGCTTGCTTTTTTAACACCCGGAATCTGACCGTCATGAGCAAGTTCTCTGAAACAGATACGGCAGATGCCGAACTTTCTGAGATAAGCATGAGGTCTGCCACAAATCTTGCATCTGTTGTATGCTCTTGTGGAATACTTGGGAGTTCTCTGCTGTTTATTAATCATTGCCTTTTTAGCCATGTTTGAAATAACCTCCCTGATTACTTGATGAACGGAGCACCCATCATTGTGAGTAACTCTTTAGCTTCTTCATCGGTCTGGGCAGTGGTGATGAAGTTGATGTCCATACCTCTTACCTTATCGATTTTATCATATTCGATTTCGGGGAAAATAAGCTGTTCCTTGATACCAGTTGAATAATTTCCCTTGCCGTCAAAGGAATTGCCGTTTATACCTCTGAAGTCACGAACACGAGGGAAAGCTACGTTAAAGAGCTTGTCAACGAATTCGTACATCTTTTCGTTTCTGAGGGTAACCTTAACGCCGATAGGCATACCTTCACGGAGCTTAAAATTAGCAACTGATTTCTTGGCACGGCATACAACAGGCTTCTGACCTGTGATAATAGCGAGGTCGTTCATTATAGCGTCGATAACCTTGGCATTATCCTTGGCTTCACCGGCACCGACATTGATTACAACCTTTTCGAGCTTAGGAATCTGCATAACGCTCTTGTAATTGAATTTCTTCATCAATGCAGGAGCAACATCGCTGATATAATAATCCTTTAATCTAGCCATTTTGTTTCTCCTTATTACTTGAATGATTTACCGCATTTCTTGCAAACACGGAGCTTGTTAACCTTATCGCCGTCAGCCTCGAACTTGTGACCTACTCTTGTAGGCTTCTTGCATTCAGGGCAAACGAGCTGAACCTTGCACGCATAGAGAGGAGCTTCAGCCTTGACGATACCGCCCTGCTGACCAACTCTTGTAGGCTTAACGTGCTTTGTAATAACGTTGACACCTTCAACGATAACCTTGTTTTCCTTAGGGCTTACTTCGAGAACCTTGCCCTGCTTGCCCTTATCAGAGCCAGTAAGCAGAACAACGGTGTCACCGGTTTTTACGTGAACTTTATTCATCTTAAAATGACACCTCCATTAAAGTACTTCAGGAGCGAGGCTGAGGATTTTTGTGAATTCCTTTTCACGGAGTTCCTTAGCAACAGGTCCGAATATACGAGTTCCTTTGGGGTTCTTATCTTCTTTAACAATAACAGCAGCGTTCTCATCGAAACGGATATAAGTACCGTCTTCACGTCTGAGACCCTTTGCTGAACGAACGATAACTGCCTTAACAACATCGCCCTTCTTTACAACGCCTCCGGGTGTTGCTTTCTTAACTGAAGCAACAACTACATCGCCGATATTTGCATATCTTTTGCGAGTACCGCCCAGAACTCTGATACACATAAGTTCCTTAGCACCTGTGTTATCAGCGACTTTTAAATAAGTCTGCATCTGTATCACAGCGAGTTCCTCCTTTCAAAAATCGGGAAAAAATATTTTAAATTACTTAGCCTTTTCGAGAATATTGGTAACACGCCATCTCTTATCCTTAGAAAGCGGACGAGTTTCCATAACTTCTACACGGTCGCCGATTCTGCACTGATTGTTTTCATCGTGAGCCTTCAGCTTAACAGTACGCTTGATTATTTTCTTATAGAGTGGGTGCTTAACGTTGTCAATAATAGCAACAACAACAGTTTTATCCATCTTATCGCTTACAACCTTGCCTACTCTTGTTTTTCTGAGGTTTCTTTCAGACACAGCTAATCCTCCCTTTCTTACTGCTTATCAAGTTCTGCTGCACGCATAACAGTCTTGATACGGGCAATATCTTTCTTAACAGCCTTGAGACGAGCTGTATTTTCGAGCTGATTTACAGCAAGCTGAAAACGGAGTGCAAAAAGCTCCTGCTTCAGGCTGTCAAGCTTCTGATTCATTTCCTCAGCAGTCATTTCTCTGATTTCGGATGCTTTCATTACTGCTCTCCTCCCTGCTCTTTAGTTACGAACTTGCACTTGATAGGAAGCTTGTGCATAGCGAGACGCATAGCTTCTCTTGCAGTTTCTTCTGTAACGCCCTTGATTTCAAAAAGAACTCTGCCGGGCTTTACAACAGCAACCCAGTATTCTGGTGAACCTTTACCTGAACCCATTCGAGTTTCAGCTGGTTTTTCAGTGATTGGCTTGTCAGGGAAAATCTTAATCCAAACCTGACCGCCTCTCTTGATATAACGTGTCATAGCGATACGGGCTGACTCTATCTGTCTGGAAGTAATCCAAGCAGGTTCAAGAGCCTGAAGACCGAAATCACCATAAGTTACAGTGTTTCCTCTGTATGCTTTACCTGTCATACGTCCTCTGTGGACTCTGCGGTATTTAACTCTCTTAGGAAGCAGCATTACTGATTACCTCCTTCTCTTTTTTCACGTGACTTGTTATTGAAATTGCGTCTGCCGCCGTTTCTGTCATCACGTCTTCTTCTATCAGGTCTTTCCGGTTTTCTTTCGGACTTTTCTCTCTTTTCAGCAGCCTTAGCAGCATCGCCCTTGAGAACTTCGCCCTTATAAATCCAAACCTTAACGCCGAGCTTTCCGTAAGTTGTATTAGCTTCTGCAAAACCGTAATCTATATCAGCACGGATTGTCTGAAGCGGAATAGTACCTTCGTGATAGCTTTCAGCTCTTGCGATTTCAGCACCGGCAAGACGACCTGAAACTCTTGTCTTTATACCCTTAGCACCGAGCTTCATAGCTCTGCCGATTGACTGCTTCATAGCACGTCTGAAAGAAACTCTGTCCTCAAGGTCATGAGCGATTTTTTCAGCAACGAGCTGAGCATCGATATCAGGCTGTTTTACTTCAATGATATTGATGTAAACCTGCTTGTTCATCATAGCAGCAAGAGTAGTTCTGAGTTTTTCGATTTCAGCACCGCCTCTGCCGATTACGATACCCGGCTTTGAGCAGTGGATATGGATTCTGACTTTATCAGCGAAACGTTCGATTTCGATTTTCGGAACGCCTGCATAAACGCACTTGTCATCAGGATTCTTAGATCTTCTGTTAAGAACGCTCATGATGTACTCACGTACCTTGTAGTCCTCAACGAGAGTATCGCCGAAGTCTGCCTTATTGGCAAACCAGCGTGAATCCCAATCTTTTATAACGCCGACACGGAGACCGTGTGGATTAACTTTCTGGCCCATTAATCTAAACCTCCTTGGGATTATTCTTTTTCCTTGAGAACAACTGTGATATGTGAAGTTCTCTTTAAAATTCTGTATGCTCTGCCCTGAGCTCTCGGCATAATTCTCTTCATAATAGGACCTGGTGTTACGAAACATTCTGCAACATAAAGGTTATCCTTATCCATATTATGATTGTTTTCAGCATTAGCCACAGCGGACTTAACAAGCTTTGAAACCATAGGGCTTGCGGCCTTAGGAGTAAGGTCTAAAACAGCGAGTGCTGTATCAACCGGCTTGTTTCTTATAAGGTCGAGAACGATGCTTACCTTTCTTGGTGATATGCGGGCATTTCTTAAATAAGCTTTAGCTTCCATCTGAACTCCTCCTTCCGCCATTACTTCTTGCCGTTGTTAGATGTTTTTGAACCTGCGTGACCCTTGTATGTTCTGGTCGGAGCAAATTCGCCGAGTTTGTGGCCTACCATATCTTCAGTAACATAAACCGGAACATGCTTGCGTCCGTCATGAACTGCAAATGTGTGTCCGACAAAGTCAGGGAATATAGTAGAAGAACGGCTCCATGTCTTGAGAACCTTCTTTTCGCCGGCCTTGTTCATAGCCATAACCCTTTTAAGAAGAACTTCCTGAACGTAAGGTCCTTTTTTAATACTTCTGCTCATTAAAAACTGTTCCTCCTTTCAGATTATTTGCCGTTACGGCGTTTAACGATAAACTTATCTGTTCTGTGGTGCTGTTTACGAGTCTTGTAACCGAGAGCAGGTTTGCCCCAAGGTGTAACAGGTCCCGGACGGCCGACTGGTGATTTACCTTCACCACCGCCGTGTGGGTGGTCACAAGGGTTCATAACAGAACCTCTTACAGTAGGTCTCCAGCCCATGTTTCTTACACGGCCAGCCTTACCATAGTTAACATTTTCGTGGTCTATATTTGAAACAGTACCGATAGAAGCCTTACAGCCGATAGCGATTTTTCTCATTTCACCTGAAGGAAGTCTTACAAGAGCATAAGCACCTTCCTTACCCATAAGCTGAGCTTCATTTCCGGCACTTCTTACGAGCTGAGCACCTCTGCCCGGATAAAGTTCGATATTATGGATAACAGTACCAACCGGAATATCAGCAAGCGGGAGAGCGTTGCCGACAGTAATATCAGCCTGTGAACCTGATTCAACCTTATCGCCTACTTTAAGACCATTAGGAGCAAGGATATATCTCTTTTCTCCGTCCTCGTACTTAACAAGAGCGATAAAAGCACTTCTGTTCGGGTCATATTCAATTGTCATAACTTCTGCTGACATATTGTCCTTGTCACGCTTGAAGTCGATGATACGATATTTTCTTCTGTTACCGCCACCTCTGTGACGAACAGTAATTCTTCCGTAGCTGTTTCTGCCTGAATTTTTCTTAAGGGGTTCAAGCAGACTCTTCTCCGGAGCAACCTTTGACAACTGTGAGTAGTCAGTAACTGTCATCTGACGACGTGAAGGAGTTGTCGGTTTATAGGTTTTAATTGCCATTAGATTCACTCCTTAAATAATTAATGCATTTTTTGCGGGAGCATTACTCCCATACCGGAGGGTAATTATATTAATACATACCCTCAAAGAATTCGATAGGCTTAGAACCGTTCTGGAGAGTAACAATAGCCTTCTTCCAGTCAGGAGTTTTTCCTACGAATCTGCCGACACGTTTAACACGGCCTCTGCAGTTCATTGTATTAACCTTAGCAACTTTAACGTCGAAAAGCTTTTCAACAGCCTGCTTTATTTCGATTTTGTTAGCGTCCTTAGCAACCTTGAAGGTATATTTCTTGTTTTCTTCAAGAGCAAGTCCGTCCATACTTCTTTCGGTAATAACCGGCTTTAAGATAATATCCTGCGGAGCTTTCATTATGCATATACCTCCTCAATTTTTCCGACTGCATTCTTTACAACGATAAATTTATCATAGTTAAGAATGTCATAAACATTAAGAGTATTTACAGCAGCTGTCTTTACGCCTGGGATATTAGCTGCACTCTTGATAACCTTGCTGTCGGATTCAGCAGTAACGATAAGAGCCTTACCGTCAACACCGAGAGCCTTGAGCATATTAACGATAGTCTTTGTCTTGTAGCCTTCAAGTTCAAGAGCATCAAGAACAATCATATTATTATCAAGAACCTTAGTAGAAAGAGCAGACTTCATAGCAAGTCTTCTTACTTTCTTGTTAAGAGTATATTTATAGCTTCTTGGCTTAGGGCCGAGAGCAATACCACCGTGAACCCACTGAGGAGCACGGATAGAACCCTGTCTTGCGTGACCTGTGCCCTTCTGTTTCCAAGGCTTTCTGCCACCGCCTCTTACTTCTGTACGGGTAAGAGTAGACTGAGTACCCTGACGCTGATTAGCGAGGTAATTAACAACCATCTGGTGCATAACGTACTGATTAGGTTCGATACCAAAAACAGCATCGGAAAGCTCTGTTTCGGAAACAGCCTTGCCTGTCATATCAAAAACTGAAATAGTTGACATTTAAGCTTCCTCCCTTCATTAAGCCTTAACGCTGTCAATGATGCAAACAATTCCGCCCTTAGGACCAGGAACAGCACCCTTGATTGCGATGAGATTATTTTCTGCGTCTATTTTAACGACTTCAAGATTCTGAACAGTAACACGTTCAACGCCCATGTGACCAGCCATACCCTTACCCTTATAAATTCTTGAAGGGGAAGAACAAGCACCCATTGAACCAGGCTGTCTTGAAACAGGGCCTGTACCGTGAGTAGCTCTGAGGACATGCTGATTGTGACGCTTGATAGCACCGGCATAACCTTTACCTTTGCTTGTACCGATAACATCAACGCTGTCGCCAACGCTGAATGAATCAGCCTTAACAATATCGCCTACGTTCAGTGAATCGCAGTCTTCAAATCTGAATTCTTTAAGTGTGCTTTTGCAAGCAACATCTGCTTTATCGAAGTGACCTTTGAGAGGCTTGTTCATTCTCTGAACCTTAACATCTCCGAAACCGAGCTGAAGTGCTGAATAACCGTCATTTTCAACAGTTTTCTTCTGAACAACAACACATGGGCCAGCTTCAACAACAGTAACAGGAATAACTTTTCCTGATTCGTCGAAAATCTGAGTCATACCGATTTTCTTTCCGATAATACCTTTCTGCATTTCTGCATTTCCTCCTTAATGGTTATTGGTTGACATTTAAAAACATCAACATGACCTGCAAGCTGAGTGAATAAAGGAATTACTTAACTTCCATAACAACATCAACGCCTGCGGGGATTTCGAGCTTATTAAGAGCATCAGTTGTCTTTTCAGTAGGTCTGAGTACATCAACAAGTCTCTTGTGAGTTCTCATTTCAAACTGTTCACGGCTGTCCTTGTACTTGTGTACAGCACGAAGAATAGTAACAACTTCTTTATCAGTAGGGAGCGGAATAGGACCTGAAACTCTTGCACCGCTTCTCTTAGCTGCTTCAACGATTTTAGCTGCTGCAATATCAACAGTAGCGTGGTCGTAACCCTTAATTTTAAGTCTGATTTTTTCATTGACTGCCATTTTTTTCGCCTCCTTGAAAATATAAATTTAAATGGGGGCTGGGGAAGAACCCCGAGACTGACACGTGTCCGTGTGTTTCGCACAACTTCCTATAAAAAAACCCGAAAAACAAAGAATAAATTGTTTTCCGAGCGAGAAAGACGTAAAGGCACAGAGCGACAGCATTAAAAAAGCAAACGCTCATAAAAAAACACAAACTGTGTACGTTATCTCAATCGCCCGTTTGTCGAACATACTCCACAGAAATTACCCGACAAACCGCCGGCAACCTCCTGCTTCACAGCATATCTTTGCAATCAGCTGAACCACTTTAATCCAGCTTTTATATTATAGCACAGGAAAATAAAATATGCAATAGAAAAATTGTAAATTCTTTATGAATTTATATAAAATTATATCTATTATAGAATCAATAAAAGGCAGACCGAAGTCTGCCTGAAAAAATCATTCTATAACAACAGCAACCTTTAAATCTCTCTTTGCAGCACCGGCACGCATAATTGTGCGGAGAGCCTTTGCAATTCTGCCCTGCTTGCCGATTACACGTCCCATATCTTCAGGAGCAACGGAAAGATGAAAAGTTATAACACCCTCTGCATCAGGAGCATCTTCAGTAATTTTAATAGCGTCCTTATTATCAACAAGACCGGCTGTTATAGCGTATAATAAATCCTTCATTAAAAAAATACCTCCAAAGTATCGCAGACAGAGGAAGGAAAAAAAGAATCCTCCTCTGCTTTGTTACCAAATTCTCTGATTAGAGAATACCTTCTTTTTTAAGAATAACCTTAACGGTATCAGTAGGCTGAGCACCGTTTGAAATCCAGGTCTTAGCCTTATCAGCATCAACCTTGACAACTGAAGGTTCTTTAGTAGGGTCATAGTAACCTATTTCTTCGATAAATCTGCCGTCTCTGGGGTATCTTGAATCAGCAACAACTATACGGTAGAAAGGAGCTTTCTTAGCACCCATTCTTCTGAGTCTGATTTTAACTGCCATTGTAATTCACCTCCGTAAAATAAATTATAATAAATGTATATCAAAGCGGAATTTACCGCAGTGAATCAAACTATCGGCGGGAGATTTCCTCCGCCCTTTCCTGCAAGCTTGTCAAAGTTCATACCGGCGAGCTGTTTTCTTGCCTTTCTCTGCATCATTTTGCCCTTGCTTCCGGTAAACTGTTTCATAACCTGTTGCATCTGTTCAAACTGTTTTATAAGTCTGTTAACGTCCTCAACCTTAGTTCCTGAACCTTTAGCAATACGTCTTTTTCTTGACGGATTTATAATTGAAGGCTTTGCACGTTCAGCCTTTGTCATAGAAGTAATAATAGCTTCAATGCGGTTGAACTGACGTTCATCAATATCAGCGTCCTTGAGTTTGTCGCTGATTCCGGGAAGCATAGAAATAATGGATTTTACAGAACCGAGACGCTTTATTTGTTTAAGCTGTTCAAGAAGGTCGTCCATGTCGAATTTATTTTCCTTGAGCTTTTTTGTAAGCTTTTCGGCATCATTCTTTGACATAACGTTTTCAGCTTTTTCGATAAGGGTGAGCATATCGCCCATACCGAGAATCCTTGATGCCATTCTTTCAGGGTGGAACTGTTCAAAATCATCAAGTTTTTCGCCCATACCGACATATTTTATAGGCTTGCCGGTAACTGCAAGAACTGAAAGTGCAGCACCGCCTCTTGTATCAGAATCAAGTTTAGACATAAGAACGCTTGTAATACCGATAGCATCATCGAAAGCCTTTGCAACATTGACAGCGTCCTGACCTGTCATAGCATCAACAACGAGCATAATTTCAGAAGGATTGGTTTCTTCTTTAATTTCTTTAAGCTCATTCATAAGTTCAGTATCGATATGAAGTCGTCCGGCAGTATCAAGAATAACAATGTCATTGCCGTAATCCTTAGCATATCTGAGAGCCTGCTTAGCAATAATAACAGGGCTAATCTGACCCATTTCAAAGACTTTTACCTGAGCTTTTTCACCGACAACCTGAAGCTGATTTATAGCAGCAGGCCTGTAAATATCGCAGGCAGCAAGCAGAGGTCTGTGACCTTCTTTTTTAAGGAGTTTTGCAAGTTTAGCGGCGTGAGTAGTTTTACCTGAACCCTGAAGACCGCACATCATAATAACCGTAGGAGGTTTTGAAGCAAGATTTATTCTTGCATTGCTGTTTCCCATAAGGGAACAGAGTTCCTCATTAACGATTTTAATAACCATCTGAGCAGGAGTAAGACTTGCAAGAACGTCCTCACCGACTGCACGTTCCGTAACCTTTGCAACAAAGTCCTTTACGACCTTATAGCTTACATCGGCTTCAAGGAGAGCAAGTCTGACTTCACGCATAGCTTCCTTTACATCGTTTTCAGAGAGCTTTCCTCTGGAACGCAGTTTTTTAAATACATTATTAAGTTTTTCAGAAAGACCTTCAAAAGCCACAGTTACATCTCCCTATCATTATAGTATAATTATATAAGTTCAAAACACTTATCAATATAGTGATTCATAGCTGATGAAATCTGTTTGTCAGAACATTCAGCAGAAACGGATTTCAGATTTTCGAGACATTGACGGACAGCAGAAATTTTCTGAGCAAGTCCGAGTTTTTTTTCAGTTTCGAGAAGAATCTGTTCAGAACGCTTTATAACATCACGCACAGCCTGACGGGTAATACCCTGAGGTTCAGAAATTTCAGAAAGCGACAAATCCTCACAGTAATAAAGCTCCATATAGTCACGCTGTTTATCAGTAAGAAGCTCACCGTAACAGTCAAGAAGAATAACGAATTTTAATTCCTTAGCCATAAAAGAAACAACTCCCCGTAAAGCGTAACTGCTTTACATATTATATAACAAATAATCTGAAATGTCAAGAGTATTTTTAAAAAAAGCAATATCTTTCAAACCTGCACAAAAATAATAAATTATACAAAGCTCAGGATATAAATAATATACAATAAAAAATATCATTTCTTGTAAAATGCGACAAATTTCCAATTTATATTTAATCATTGCTTGACAAAAACGACAAAATATGATATAATTATATATAATAAAATTTGTGAAATTTGTAATTCCTTTATTGACAGACTGCGATTTTTAATCGCAGTTTTTCAATTTTCAGAAAAAATTTTCAAAAAGCTCTTGACAAAAAAGAAAAAGTGTGTTATTATTCTATTGTACTAATCGATTAATACAATAGTTCAAAACAATCAAATTTCAGAAAAATAAAGCAAACAAAGAAAGGAGTAATAAAAGATGTGGGAATTCAACAATGAAAAACCTGTCTATGTTCAGATTATGGACGAAATAAAAGCAAGGATTATTTCCGGTGCATATCAGGCAGGTCAGCGAATACCGTCAGTAAGAGAGCTTGCCGAAGAAGCAAGGGTAAACCCGAATACAATGCAGAAAGCTCTTTATGAAACTGAACGTCAGGGACTTATATTTTCAATGCGAACTTCAGGAAAATATATTACCAATGATGAAAATATAATATCTGAATTAAAATCAGATACAGCCAAAACAGAAAGCGAAATCTTTATAAATAAGATGATTAAGCTTGGATTTACAAAAGATGAAATTCTCACAATAATTTCAGATACAGTTCATAATATGTAAAGAAAGGAAACTTTATTCTATGAGTGAAATTTTAAGATGTGAGGGGCTTTGCAAAAATTACGGAAACAAACCTGCACTGAAAGGTCTTGACCTCTCACTTGAAAGCGGTAAAATTATAGGACTTTTAGGACCTAACGGAAGCGGAAAAACAACACTTATAAAACTTGCATGCGGACTTCTGAAACCAACAAGCGGAAAAATAATTATAGACGGAAAAGAAGTCGGAGTTGAAACAAAATCAATTGTATCATATCTTCCTGAAAGAAATTATATTCCGTTGTGGATGACAGTAGAAAATATAATTGACTTTTTCTGCGATTTCTATAAGGATTTCCGCAAGGAACTTGCATATGATATGCTCAAGAGACTCAATATCAATGCAAAAGACAAAATAAAAACAATGTCAAAAGGTACAAAAGAAAAAGTACAGCTTATACTTGTTATGAGCCGAAACGCAAAATTATATCTTCTTGATGAACCGATAGCCGGTGTTGACCCTGCTGCAAGAGATTATATAATGGATACAATTCTCACAAACTACAATCCGGAAGCATCTGTAATAATTTCAACACATCTTATTCAGGATATAGAAAAAATTCTTGATGATGTAGTAATGATTCAGTACGGAAATTTAAGAATACATGGCTCAGCAGACGATATAAGAGAACAGAAAAATATGTCAATAGACCAGCTTTTCAGGGAGGTATTCAGATGTTAGGAAAACTTATAAAGCACGAATTAAAAGCAATGCTCAATAAATTTTCAATTATCGGAATAATATTTTTAATTGTAGCAGTAATAGTCAGAGTAATGACATTATTTCAAAATCAGCTTGAAGATTCAATATCATTTATGATGTCATTTGTACTTATATCCTCTGCATTTATGATTGGACTTGTCGGACTTAATTTCTTTGCACTTTTCATCAGTGTTTCAAGATTTCAGAAAAATCTTTTCGGCGATGAGGGATACCTGATGCATACTCTCCCCGTACCGTCATATTATCATATAATAGCAAAATTTGTTTCAGGACTTGTAACATGGATAGTAGCAGTCATAATAGACGGAGTAAGCATTTCAATAGCATTTCTCGGAGTAGAGGAAATATCAGAAATTTTCAAAGCAATAAATGACCTGTTCTATATCTGTATTCATTATCCTGCTCAGGCATTTTCAATGTTCCTTACATCTGCAACAGCATACTGTGCATTGATATTCCTCTGCTATCTCTGTGTATCAATAACAAATTCCATACCAAAGGGAAAAAGCTTAATAAATGCATTAATAGTAATCGGAGCAATTATATTAAACAACATAATAACATCACTGATAATGAATATTGCAATTGAATTAGGACTGACTTCTGCAATATCAGCAGCTCTCATTTATGCAGGATATTTTGCAATAGTATCAGTAGTATTCTTTTTCCTTACAAATATGATAATGACAAGAAATCTCAATCTTGAATAATAAAGAAAGAGAACAAAAGAAATATAATAATAAAAAAGTCAGGCGGTTTAACCGTCTGACTCTTTTTTGTTTCTGCCGTACATAGTAATTGAACCGGTAGGGCATATTTTATAACATTCACCGCAATTTGTACATTTGCTGTAATCAGTTACAGCATGAAATCCGACAACATGAATTGCATCATAAGGGCATTTCTTTTCGCACATCTTACAGGCAATACAGCCGTTCTGACATAATGCACGGGTAGTTTTTCCGTTATCCTCAGAAGAACATCTGACATCAACAAATCTTGATACAGGACGGAGAGAGAAAAGACCATGCGGACAGACTTTTACACATTTACCGCAGGCAATGCACTTTGATTCTTCAACATCAGCAATGCCGTTTTTAATTGATATACAGTCGCCTTCACAGACTTTAACACAGTCTCCCAGACCTATACAGCCATATGAGCATAAACCGTTACCGCCGTAAAATCTGCTTGCACCTGCACAGGTTTCAACGCCTTCAAAATCAAATTTCTTTGAAGTAACATTGCAGTTTCCGTTACAGTGCATAACAGAAACAACAGCCTCCTGAACTTCTGCCTCAGTACCCATAATTTCAGATACTTTTTTTACAACATCAGCACCGCCGAGTCTGCAAAGATTTGTAGGTGCATTATCCTTTACAATTGCATTTGCATAATCCTCACAGCCTGCAAAACCGCATGCACCGCAGTTTGCCTGCGGTAAGGATTCATTTATTCTTTCAATTCTGTCATCAGTCTTAACAGCAAATATTTTTGAAACAACAGTAAGAAGTATGCCGGAAACAGCTCCAAGAACGGCAAAAACGGCAACAGGAATAATATAATTCACAGAAAATCACCTCAGTCAGAAATCAGAGTCCCGAAAAAGCCATAAAGCTAAGGGATACTATTGAAGCGGATATGAGCGTTGCAGGAACTCCCTTGAAAGTTTCGGGAATATCACAGTCCTCAATCTTTGAACGGACTCCGGTAAAAAGTATAAGAGCAAGAGTAAATCCGACTCCTACAAAAAAGGCATTCACAACAGATTCAAGGAATGTATAACCGCTGTCAATATTTGCGAGAGTAACACCAAGCACAGCACAGTTTGTAGTTATAAGAGGAAGATATACACCAAGAGCCTTATAAAGAGGAGGAAGAACCTTTTTCATTATTATTTCCACAAGCTGAACAAATAATGCAATAATCAGAATAAAAGCAACAGTTCGCAGATATTCAAGATTATTCGGTTCAAGAATAAGTGAATAAACGGGATAAGTAACTATCGAGGCACATGTCATAACGAAGATAACAGCCATACCCATTCCGAGACTTGAAGAAAGCTTTTTTGATACGCCCAGAAAAGGACATATTCCCTTGAATTGTGAAAGAACATAGTTGTCAGTAAGCACAGCGGAAATCATTATTGAAATAATTGAACTCATTTTTCACACTCTCCCTTATTCTGACATGCAGAAGCATTAGGACAATTTTCACAGCCAATCTTCTGAGGAGGTTTTTTGTTTGCAAGTTTATTTATAAATGCAATTATACAGCCGAGAACGAAAAATCCTCCTGCCGGCATTATAAATACATTCATAGGAGTAACATCAAAAGGTATATCTAAACCGAACCAGGAACCAGAACCGAAAATTTCTCTTAAAGAACCCATAAGGAAAAGTGCAAGAGTAAATCCGAGTCCCATTCCCAGAGCGTCCATAATAGAAGGCAGGAGCTTGTTTTTTGATGCAAACATTTCAGCACGTCCCAGTATAATACAGTTTACAGTAATAAGCGAAAGGAATGTGCCGAGACTGTCATATAAGCTTGGAATAAATCCATGGAGAAGAAATTCCACAATAGTAACAAATCCGGCTATTATAACAATATAGCATGGAAGCTTGACAGATTTCGGAATTACATTTTTCAGAAGCGATATAATTATATTTGAACAGAGAAGAACAAAAGTTGTAGCAAGTCCCATTCCCAGACCGTTTACAGCCTGACCTGTTACAGCAAGTGTAGGACACATTCCGAGCAGACTTACAAGAACAGGATTCTGCTTTATAAGTCCTTTAGTAAATTCCTTAAAATTACTCACTGAAAATCACCTCTTTATTCTGAGAATATGTTGAAACAGCTATTGAAACAGCATTTCTCATACCCTTTGAAGAATAAGTTGCACCCGAAATAATCGTATCATCGGGGAAATCATCATTATCAAGACCTATAAATTTTTCAATATAATCATTCACCTGTATGCGAGTTCCTATACCTGTTGTTTCTTTAAGGGAAACTATACCGATTCCGCATACTTTTCCCTCACTGTCAATACCGATAAGAGCTTCAATACCGTCTTTTGAATATCCGTCAACAGTAATATCAAAAACAGCACGATTATTTTCATCAGTAATAACTTGATTTACATTTTCAAATGATTTGTCAAGCGTTTTATAATCAGCCTCGCCGAAAACTTCAACAAGACTCTTGCTTAACTTTTCTTCCTGAGCCTTTGCAATTCGCGGAGCAGTAAGCTGATTCGCAAAGGCAAGGAGTCCGCTTACCGCAATACAGACAACAGAAAGAACAAGAGGCGGAGTAAAACTTTTCATAATTATTTTTCCTCCTTCCGAGCATAAACAGCACCGAGAGCTTTTTTAGCAGTAAAGTTATCAATATAAGGAGTAATTATATTCATAAGCAGTATTGAAAATGATACACCCTCCGGATAACCGCCGAACTGACGTATAACAAAGGTAATAATTCCACAGCCGATTCCGAATATGAGCTTTCCCATTGAAGTTAAAGGAGTTGTAACATAATCAGTAGCCATAAAGAAAGCACCGAGAAGAAGTCCGCCTGAAAGTATATGATATACAGGGTCATTTCCCGCAATAAGTTCAGCTACCGCAACAGTACCTATAAAAGCAACAGGAGTCACAGGGGAAATGATTTTTGTAAATATCAGGAACAATCCGCCGATTATAAGACCAACAGCACAGACTTCACCGATACAGCCACCGGTATTTCCTATAAACAAATTCCAGTATGATGTATTATTACTTACAAGAGGAGTTGCAGAAGTGACAGTGGCAATATCATCAAAATTTTCCTTCCAGTATCGTGGAATTACCCATGTAGTCATATCAGCAGTAAATGAAAGCATAAGTACAATACGGGCAAGTATGGCAGGATTTACAAAATTCTGACCAAGACCGCCGAAAAGCTGTTTTGCAATCACAACAGCAACAAAGCTACCAATAACAGCCTGCCACAGCGGAATGGTTACAGGGAGATTCATAGCAAGAAGAATACCGGTAACACATGCACTCAAATCTGAAACAGTCTGAGAGCGTTTCATAATAATTCTTGAAAGAGCCTCAAAAATCACACAGCTTGCAACGCATACAACTGTTACAGCCAAAGCTCTGAATCCAAATGTCACAAATCCGCCTATAAGAGCAGGTATAAGCGATATTATGACAAAAAGCATAATTTTCTGAGTCGTCATATTATCTCTTATATG
>ERZ808240.1380-NODE-1380-length-30509-cov-3.239739_pt1 | contig 30509 bp, 24 predicted proteins | sample MGYA00521084_ERZ808240 | MGnify/ENA primary metagenome ERZ808240 (study PRJEB31516, sample SAMN03275571) | gut metagenome | biome: mammalia-associated habitat; material: feces | host: Papio cynocephalus | place: Kenya | collected 2012-08-06 ... | reverse complement strand
GGCATGATAAACCCTTTGAAACAGCGGAAGACATTCTAATGCACCTTTTAGATGGAGGGTTTTCTTCCGCTCCGTATTTTTACTTACAGGCATCCGGCACATATCTTGCAGAGTTCCGTCCGTCTGGTTTTGCGCTGATCGATCTAACTGCCTACCACAATGAGTATCTCGGCAAACGGCATTTGAAGGATGAGCTTAGGGCAAGATTCCCCCAGTCCCATTCTCTTCTTTATCGGGGAGATGTTTTCTTGTTCCTGCATGGGATGAAAGACTTCGATGGTTTTTCTGCGTTGGCGGAGGAGTTTCAGCTAAAAGTGGTGATGTCCGATGGGCTCTGTGACCTGTTTGAGCTGCCGGCTCTCTACCGCACAGCCCACGAAGCGCTGGAGCTGATGATGGATCATCGCTTTCATGGCGGAAGCGTCTGTACGGTAGCACAGCTCCGGACACCGCTTTTGCTGAAAAATATAGAAGGACGCAGTGATCTGATCGCAAAGGAAATTCGGGAGCTGGCTGCACACGATAAAGAAAAGGACACGCAGTATTGCGAAACGCTCTATCACTATCTGACCTGCTGCCGATCACTGAAGAAAACCTGTGACGCCCTTTTTACCCACCGCAATACAGTGCTCTACCGCATTCGCAGGATTCAGGATGATTTTCATATTCCATTGGATGAACCGGCTGTACACGCCGATCTGCTGCTTGGCGTGTCGCTGCTTCTGTTTGAAGAAAAAGGTCCGGATTTCTTCCTGCATACCATAAAATCATAGAGAGGAATAACCGTTATGAAAGAAAACAGGAAGCTGTTAAAAGAAGTTCTCAAAGACATTCGCCATGATATGACCGATGAAGAAGTGCTGAATCTGCTGGCGGACAGCAAGATTTCGGTCAGCCCCGACAGCGGAAAAGAAAAATATACGCTGGGTCAGCGTGCGGCTGATGCCATTGCAAGATTTGCCGGAAGCTGGGCATTTATTTTTTCGTTTACCGGCGGACTTGTGCTGTGGATGATTATTAACACGGTGATGGCTGCACGGGCATTTGATTCGTATCCGTTCATTCTGCTGAATCTGGTGCTGTCCTGCATTGCGGCGATCCAGGCGCCGCTCATTATGATGAGTCAGAACCGGCAGGAGGAAAAAGACCGCCGCAGAGCCGAAAACGATTACAAGGTCAACCTGAAAACCGAAATTATGATTGAGGATCTGTATGATAAGGTAAATGTGATCCTTGCTAAGCAGACGGCATTGGAAAAGCAATTGCAGGCGGACGCCAAAACGGGCAAGGGAAAGCCACAGTGATTTTCAAATATTTTTGCCTGTTTACAAGGCAGTATGTCCTCGGCATAATGATGAGAAGTTGCCCGCAATCCTCCCGAAACGCAGAAGCCGGATCTGATCTCTCAAGCTCTCACGTTGAGCGGCTCCGGCGCGGGCAATATAAAAATAGAGACAGACTCGGTTATTGACTGAAGAAAAAGCGCAGGTCAATGAACAGCACCCCATTTGTTAGACAGATATGATATAATATCTAACAGATGGGGTGCTGTTCAGATGTGCGAGCTTTCTTTTTTCTAATTATCTTTCCTCCTGTAGCCGCAGTCGCAGTAATCTCCGCCCGAGGCGAGCGTGTACTGCCGCACAAAATCCGTCGCGCCGCCGGCATCGCTCATGGTGTAGTCAAGGCGGCACAGCGCGGGGGTGAGATCGTACAGCCCGAGCTTTTTCATCAGAACGCATATGCCGCACCTTGTAAAGCGGCCCTCGTAGCCGCTGCCGTCGGGGTATTCGTAAAAGTCCATGTTCCATGAGTACGGGTTGCGGTCGGCCGCCCTTAAAGCTGCGGTCGCCTTCATACCGGCAATGTCCTTTTCGCTGAATTTTTTCTTCCCGCTCTTGCGGCAGAACCAGCGCATCGGCTTTGTCATCATGGCCTTTGCATAGTAGTCCGTAAGCCGCTGCACGTCGGGCCGCTGCGGCGCGGACAGGATAAATGCGCAGAGCATCGCGCAGTTTACTATATTCATCTTGAAGCGGTCGGCCTTTTCAAACTCCGGCAGCTCGCTTATTATCTGCCGGTATCTCGGCTTTGCTTTTTTTGTTATGTCTTTTGCAGTTTCGGCGTCATAGCCGAGCACGGCCGTCAGCTGTCTGCGGAAGGATCCGGCAAACAGCGCCCACATACCCATGGGCATACCAAAATATTTCATTATGAAACCTCCTTATGTTTAACGAGCAGATAGCTGGCAGCCAATAGCTGATAGCTATATGTGTGCGCAGAGCGCACTTATTTGAATTTCACCTCATCCGTCAGCCTTCGGCTGACACCTTCCCCTCAAGGGGAAGGCATTTTTTCAGTGGCGCATTAAGATTGCACCGATACGTTTATTGCGGTTGCCCGACCGGAAAGTACGAGAAAACCACTGCAAACGGAACGGACAAGCCCGTTCCCTACACGGTGCGGCACAGCACTGTAGGGCGATGCAGAATCGGTTTCCACCATGGTTCCGAACTGGGCAACCGCAATATGCGTATCCGTAGCAGCGTCCGTTCGCTATTAAAAAACCCCGAGGGATTTGAATATCAGAGACCAGACGAACATCGTAAAGCAGCACAGGGCGCTGGTGGATACGACGATATCTCCCGCGAGCTCATCGTCGCCGCCCATCTGCTGAACCATCGTAAACGATGCGATGGCATTGGCCGAGCCGAAAATGGCTATCATCCCGGCGAAGGCAATACCTCGTATGCCGAGGAAGTATGCCAGGGTGAGGAATATGCCGGGCATGACGACGAGCCTGCCGAGGCAGACCTCGATAAGATCCTTGACGTACTTATGTATGCCGCCCCACTGGAAGAACGCGCCGAGCATAAACAGCATCATGGGGTTTGTCGCATCTGCAATCTGCTCAATTGTGGACACCAGCGCCTCCGGCAGCTTAATTCCCGACAGCAGAAAGGCTATGCCCGCGATCGACCCGAGGATAAGCGGATTTTTGAAGATATCCGCAATTATTTGCAGCGGCCTGGGTCTCTTGCCGTTAAAAATCTCAAGCGTCACTACGGCAATGGCGTTGAACATAGGAACGACGACGGCAATGAGCAGAACAACAGGTCCCGCGTCCGCTCCCGGAACGAGCGCCGTCGCAAGCGGCAGGCCGATAATGACGAAGTTCGAGCGGTAAATGCCCTGTATTTTAACAGCGCGCTTGTCGGCCTGCTTTTCCGTCAGCATGACATAGATAAGGCTGAGGAAAAACTCGGCAAGTACGCCGCCGGCCGCAAATATGAGCAGCTTCGGCTGCACCGCGCTCGAAAGATCCGAGGTGTAGATGTTGTAAAACAGCATCACCGGCATGAAGTAGCGAAACAGCATTTTGTTGAGCTTCGGCACGTCCGAGCGCTTTACAGCGCCCAGATGCCTTGCAAGGCATCCGAGCGCCATGATGAGAAATATCGGAACGACCGCGTTTAAGCATACCGAAAACGCCGTCATTTCCCGTCCTTCCTCTGAAGCTTATGCTTTTTCCCGTCGGGGGTCTGGATATATGTGTTGTCCAGTATCTCCATTGCGCCCTTGCGCCACTCGTCCAGGTATTCCTTGCGCAGCTCGTCGCGCTCGGCTATCTCGTCGGGCGTGAGCGCGCGCTCCTTTTTCAGGCGTGCAAGCTCGTTTATTCTTTTAAGCTTTGAATTTTCCATTATTCTATCGTCCCCAATTCGTCAAGAGTTTTCTCGAACGCCGGAATGAAGTGCTCGATGAAATACTCGGCCTCCGGCAGCTCATAGGCGTGTATCGCCGCAAGCGTCTGCTTTTCGGCGTTTAGAAATTCGTTGTTTCCGGCCTTGCGCTCCTCAATACATTTAATATAGGCGCTCAACTTGTCGGCGGCCTTTACTATCGGGTGCAGTGCCCTTTGTGTCTCGCCGACGAGCACGGGCTCGAACGCCGGCTGAAGCTCACGCGGGAGCATGCCGAGAAGCTTTTCCGACGCGATGGTCTCGACGCGACGGTAAGCGCTCATAATCTCCTCGTCGTGGTATTTTATCGGCGTGGGCAAATCACCCGTGAGTATCTCGCTTGCGTCGTGATACAGCGCGACCGCCGCGCAGGCCTCGGGCTCGCAGGGCAGGCCGTACACGTCGCGGCGGATAACGCCCAAGGCGTGGGCGATAACGGCGACCATGTGGCTGTGCTCCTGAATATTTTCATGTATGCTGTTTCGCATCAGGCTCCAGCGCTCGATATATCGCATGCGCGAAATGAGCGCGAAAAAATTACTGTCCATATTCTTCACCTCGTCAGCTTATGTTATCATATAGCTCCGTCAATATCAAATATTTGAGGAACATTTTTTTGCACGGCTCTGTTATAGAACCGCATGCCGAAAAAAAGCTTTACAAATGCCGCCGTAAGTGGTAATATTACATGGCTAAGCCCGTGAACTCAGTATTCGGGAGACCTTTCATCCCTTTACTTAGTCACAGGGTATATGAAAATTCGGAAAGGGGTATCATTATGATCACCAAAGAGACCAAGACCGCCGTTATAGAGGCAAACAAGACCCACGAGAGCGATACCGGCTCTCCCGAGGTTCAGATCGCCATCCTCACTCAGCGCATCCGCGAGCTGACCGCTCACCTGAAGGTTCATCCCAATGACGACCACAGCCGTCTGGGCATGTACAAGATGGTCGGTAAGCGCCGCCGTCTGCTCGACTACCTCGCAAAGAAGGATATCGAGCGTTACCGCGCAATCATTGCAAAGCTGGGCATCCGCAAGTAAGCCCGGCACTTCCGAAGGGTATGAAGGTTTTAAGCAGGGGACAAGTGAATATGTCCCCTGCTTTTTTGATCGCTTTGCGATGAAAAAAGCATGTTAGCCAAGAGCCGATAGCTAATAGCTGATAGCTATAGGTGTTTGCCTTCGGCAAACGAATTTGAATAGGCAACCCCTCCGGCTCGGCTAAAGCCGACCCACCTCCCCTTACACAGGGGGAGGCAAGAATGCAGTACCGTAGCGCGATGCAAACGCGGTTTCGCCAGAATTCTCGATACCGGGCTTGCGCAATAAATGTATAGGTAAGATCTCAAATCGCCTCCGAAAAAGGGGCTTAGTATTTGAAAATCGGCTCTTGGACAGAGCCCGTTTTCAAGTGCTATGCTCCGGCGATTTTGAAATATAAAAAACGAAAAGGAGCAAACAAATGATAATCACTCACAAAGAATTTCCCGAGTACAGAAAATTCGAGATCGAGTACGAAGGCCGTCCTCTGAAGATGGAGGTCGGCAAGATGGCGGAGCTTTGCAACGCCGCAGTCCTCGTGACCTACGGCGAGACCACCGTTCTGGTCACCTGCACCGCCTCCGCTCGTCCCAAGGATGGCATAGACTACTTCCCTCTCGCAGTTGACTTCAATGAAAAGCTCTACGCAGTCGGCCGCATCCCCGGCAGCTTCATGCGCCGCGAGGGCAAGCCCAGTCTGCCCGCGGTCCTGGCCTCCCGCCTTATCGACCGCCCCATGCGTCCCCTGTTCCCCTCCGACCTGCGCAATGACGTCGTCATCGCCTGCGAGGTGCTGTCCGTTGACCGCGACTGCAGCCCCGAGATCACCGCAATGATCGGCGCATCGGCAGCCGTCAGCATCTCCGACGTTCCCTTCAACGGCCCTATCGCGGGCATCGTTCTCGGATGGGACGGCGAGAAGTATCTGTTCAACCCCACCCGGGAGGAGCGCAAGACAAACCGCATGACCACCACCGTCGCGGCGACTCGCAAGAAGATAGTCATGATCGAGTCCGAGGCCGATCAGGTCCCCGAGGACGTCATGTATGAGGGTATCGTTCAGGCTCACGAGCATCTGCAGCCCGTTCTCGACCTCATCGACAGGATGGTCGCCGAGATCGGCAAGCCGAAGTTTGAGTACGAGCACGCCTCCTTTGACGAGGAGCTGTTTAACAAGCTCGTCGAGAACGAGTTCGAGGGCATGGAATACTGCATGGACACCGACGACAAGAACGTCCGCGAAGCCCGCGTAAACGACTGGGTGACCGCAATGGAGGAAAAGTACTCCGAGGAGCACCCCGACATCATGCAGTACATGGACGAGATACTCTATAAGCTTCAGAAGAAGGTCGTCAAGAAGTGGCTGCTGGCCGGCAAGCGCGTCGACGGCCGCGCAATGAACGAGATCCGCCCCCTCGACAGCGAGGTCGGCCTGATCCCCCGCGTTCACGGCTCGGCTCTGTTCACCCGCGGCCAGACCCAGGTGCTGTCGATAGCAACGCTCGCAACTCTCTCCATGTCCCAGAAGCTCGACACTATATGGGAGGAAGAGGAAAAGCGCTTCATGCACCACTACAATATGCCCTCCTACTCCACGGGCGAGGCTCGTGCCAGCCGCAGCACCGGCCGCCGCGAATACGGCCACGGTGCGCTGGTCGAGAAGGCGCTCGAGAGTGTCATCCCCTCTGTCGAGGACTTCCCCTACACCATCCGCGTAGTCTCCGAGATCCTGTCCTCCAACGGCTCGACCTCTCAGGGCTCTATCTGCGGCACGACGCTGGCGCTCATGGACGCGGGCGTTCCCATCAAAGCTCCCGTTGCCGGTATCTCCTGCGGCCTTATCCAGGACGGCGACGACTTCACCACCTTCATCGACATCCAGGGCGTTGAGGACTTCCACGGCGAGATGGACTTCAAGGTCGCCGGCACAAAGGCCGGTATCACCGCCATTCAGATGGACCTCAAGAACGACGGCCTCAAGCACGAGATCGTCAAGGAGGCTCTCGAGATCACCCGCGAGGCTCGCTGCCAGATCCTCGACGAGGTCATGCTCAAGGCTCTGCCCGAGCCGCGCAAGGAGCTTGCCAAAACCGCCCCGAAGATGATCCAGATGAAGATCAATCCCGACAAGATCCGCGAGGTCATCGGCTCCGGCGGCAAGGTCATCCAGAAGATCACCGCCGACACCGGCTGCAAGATCGACATCGACGACGACGGCAGCGTCTTCATCGCGTCCGAGGATATCGAGGCATGCCGCGCGGCACGTCAGACCATCGAAAATATCGTTTTCGAGCCCGTGGTCGGCGCTCTGTACTACGGCAAGGTCGTGCGCATCATCCCCATAGGCGCGTTCATCGAGCTCGCCCCGGGCAAGGACGGCATGTGCCACATCAAGGACCTTGAGTTCAAGCGCACCGAGAAGGTCGAGGACGTTCTGAACGTCGGCGACATGACCTGGGTCAAGGTCACCGGGATCGACGACCGCGGCAGAGTAAACCTCTCGCGCAAGGAAGCTCTCAAGGAGCGCGGCGAGGCATAATCTAATAAACATAACAGCTGCTCAATACGTTTGAGCAGCTGTTTTAAAAAAAGTGCAAGGAGCTATGAACGATGGAAAACGAGGCAAAGCGCGCCAAAAGAGGCATTATCGTCGCATTTTCGATACTTGTTTGCATATTGCTGATAATCGCGGTCATTTTCTGCGTGTATCGCGCTCGGCACACGTTCTCGCAGGAAAAGTGGCTTTCAAACGCTGCCGAGCGCTATGTGATCGTCGACAGCATGCTCGAAAAGCACCCGCTCATCGGCACGAGCGAGGCCGATGTTATTGCGCTTCTGGGCTCTGAGGACGGCGGCGGGCAGAGCTCCTTCAAGCTCAGCGATGAATACTTTCCGCCGGAGTCCACGCTCGTGTATTACCTTGGCGTCGAGTACATGGACGACATGTGGCTCGTAATTTCGACAGACGGCGGAATCGTCACGGAATACTGCATCGACGTGACATGAGATTAAAAGCTCGTTTAGAATTTGAATAAACTGTATATTTCGCCCCTATGCGCCTGCATAGGGGCGATTTTATGCTATCATTCAGCTATCAGTTTTTTCTCTCTCCTCTATCAGCGGGAGGAAGTCTTTATACTGCGTATCATATGCACAGGAGTACTCGGCGCAGTCGGCAAACTTAGCCACGGCGCGAGTCGAACGATCGATCGGCTGGAGCGTGCCCGCACCGGCGACACAGCCGCCGGGACAGGCCATGCCCTCGAGCAGATATCCGTCATACTTGCCGTCGCGCGCCATCATCAGCAGCTTGCGGCACTCGTGCAGGCCTGTGGCCTTTGCGATCTTCACCTCGCGCGTGGGGTCTATTGACTTTATGGCGTTGACGACCGCCTGCGCGACGCCGCCGGAGACGGCAAATTTGCGCGCGTCCGAGCCGGCCTGAGATAGCTTCTGCTCCTCGTCGGCGGGGATGCACTCCTTATCCACTCCCTTGGCTGCGAACATGCCGAGCACCTCCTCGAATGTTAGGACAAAATCGACGTCGCTGCGCACGGTACGGCGGCTGGCCTCGAGCTTCTTGGCATCGCAGGGGCCGACGAAGACGACCTTGCAGCCGGGGTGAGTTTTCTTAACAAAGCGTGCGGTGAGCACCATGGGTGTCATCGCTACGGAGATATTTTCGGCCATATCGGGGAACATTTTCTTGACCATGTCGCTCCACGAGGGGCAGCAGGAGGTGACCATGAAGCGGTGCTTTGCCGGAACCTCCTCCAGAAAGTCGGCGGCCTCCTCGATGACGCAAAGATCCGCACCGATGGCGGCCTCGTATACGTCGGTAAAGCCGAGGCGCTGGAATGTGGGCTTCATCTTCTCCGGCGTCGCGTCCGGGCCGAACTGGCCGACAAAGGACGGAGCGAGCACAACATAAACCGGAACACCGCTTTTTATCGCCATGATGGTCTGAAAGATCTGGCTTTTATCGCTTATCGCGCCGAAGGGGCAGTTTACAAGGCACTGACCGCAGGAAGTGCACTTTTTATAATCTATTGCCGCACGGCCGAGCTCGTCCTTGCCGATGGCGGCAATGCCGCAGGCCTTTTTGCATGGGCGCTCCTGACGGATGATCGCGGAGAAAGAGCACGCGTCCATGCATCTGCCGCAGCGTATGCACTTTTCGGTATCGACGTGCGCGTGACCGTTGACCTTGCTGATGGCCTTTCTCGGGCAGATCTCGATGCAGGGGTGCTCTATGCAGCCCTGACAGCCGTTTGTGACCTTGATGACGTTATCCGGGCAGCGGTTGCATGCAAATTTGATGACGTTTATAAGCGGCGGCTCATAATACTTTTCGGAAACAACCGTCTCCTCGACGCCGTCGGAGATGTTATTGTGCTCGCCGAGCTTGCGCATGGGCAGACCCATCGCGAGGCGAAGCCTTTCGCCGACGACGGCGCGCTCGATAAGAAGGCTGTTTCTGAACGGGCCTATCTCGTCCGGATCGCCCGGGCATATCTTGTATGGCAGCTCCTCGATCTTTTCGGCGTAGTCTCCGCCCTCATATGCCATACGTGCGATCTCCGTGAAAACCTCGTGCCTTATTCGTGTTTTACCGGTTTCCATTCCTCTCATTGGGTCATTCCTCCGAATATGTGTCTGTAGTCATTTTAAGTCAAAGATAATTATATAAATTCATATGATTTTGTCAAGAATTCTACATATTATTTAACACCTATTTTACCCCCAAACAGCTACAGCATAATTAAAGCCGGTATTAATTTTTTTAATACCGGCTTGTACCTTATTTACTATTATACTCTTTTATGATCTCCTCGACCTCGTCGGTCTTGGACTCAGCCTTGGGCTTACGCGTGGGAGCTTCGATTGTTGGTTCGGGCGCGGGCTCGTCCGTGCTCGGCTCGATGACCGTATCCTCATCCTCCGGCTCGGTCTCTGTGGGGGGCTCGACCGGTTCGGGCTCTGCGGGGAGGTCTTCCTTCGCGCAGCGGTTCTTGATGATCAGCCAGCCGTACATCAAAAGCATGCCCGCCGTTGCGAGTATTATTAGCTCCAGCCCCATATACCTGCTGTCCGACAGCGTGGTTATGCACATGAACGCGCCGAAAAGGCTCAGAAAGCAGGCCTTCTGCGGACTCGGGCGGCCGAAGGCGTAGCCCGCGACGTAAAACAGCGCAAGGATGGCGCAGCAGATGGCGATTATCTCGATCGCAAACATCCACACATTCGGGTTGTTGGCATTTGCCCTGTAGCTCGCGATGAGCCACACGCAGTACATGAGGATGGGGATCGTCATGAAAACGCTGACGAGCGAGGGGGAATAGTGACTGCGCGAGGCGCTGCATATGAGCGGAAAGCTCAGACCGCTGAGCATTGCCAGCACCGCGATGATCACATACATCGTGTGCAGGCTGTCCAGCGCGGTGCTCACGATGGTCATGATCCCGCCGATTACGGCGATAGCCGCTATGACCCACGCGAATATGATGTACAAAAGCGAAAGCCCGCGCAGCGCCTCGCTCATTCCGGTCGGGAACACCGTCTCCTCATCGGTAAGCTTTTTTGTGCGCAGCCGGAGGATGACCGCCGCGGCGATGATGACCGCCGGAAGCAGAACGTTGAGAATGCTGGGGTTTATAAGCCCCGTCACGGAGTCGCGCGCCACCTGCATTTGCAGCCAGCGGAAAAACGCGCCGAACGCGCCGAGCGCGCAGACATAGCACAGCGTTATCAGCGCGTCGTTGGCCTTCTTGTTGTTTTTAAGCATAGTATCAATCCTGTACGAGTAAAATTTATATCGGTAGTAATTCTATACTTTTTTGGACTGACAGTCAAGATGAAAGGGTGATGTCGGATGAAAAGAACACTTTGCGCCGCGCTTTTCATGACGCTTATCGTTGTGAGTCTGCCGCGGCTTTTTCCCATACAAAGCTCCGATCTACCGCCGGAAAACGGCTCGGACAAGTCCGCCGAGAAGCTCGGAGCGGACTCCGAGCGCAGCATTCGCCTGCTGTGCGGTGATGAGATCGTTAATATACGCGTTTCCGACTATCTCACGGGAGTCGTCGCCGCCGAGATGCCTGTTTCCTTCGAGCCCGAGGCTCTCAAGGCGCAGTCGGTCGCGGCGCGCAGCTATCTCCAGCGGGCGATAAATTCACCCAAGCACGAGGGCGCGGACATCTGCGCGGATGCAAGCTGCTGTCAGGCGTATCTGACCTCCGAGCAGCTCAGGTCGAGCTGGGGGGACAAGTATGAAGCATACATAAAAAAGATAAGCGACGCCGTCGCGGCGACCGACGGCGAGTACCTCAGCTATGACGGCGCTCCAGCGCTTGCTGCGTTCCACTCCTCCTCCGACGGCGCGACCGAGGACGCGAGCGCCCTGTGGTCGGATGTACCGTACCTCAAAAGCGTCTCCTCGCCCGAGACGGGCGACAGCGTGCCGAACTTTGTCAGCACCGTCGAGCGCTCCGAGCTTGATTTCCGCGACACAATACTCTGCCTCAAGCCCGAGGCGGACATGACAGGCGACGCATCAACCTGGGTCGGCAAAACTGAGCTCTCCTCTTCCGGCCGTGTCGCAAGCGTCGTGATAGGCGGCGTTACGTTCACCGGCAGCGAGCTGCGCACGCTTTTTGGGCTCCGCTCGACCGATTTTGAGCTCAGTTACAATGACGGAAAATTTACCTTCACCGTCCACGGCTACGGCCACGGCATCGGCATGAGCCAGTACGGAGCGAACGTCATGGCCAAAGACGGCTCGGATTACCGCGACATCCTCGCGCACTACTACCCCTCCACTTTTTTGGTGGCGCATTGACGCACCTGCGGATACGGTGATTGCGGCCGCCCGAGCGGGAAGCGCGGTATCCGCACCGCATCTGCTAAAAGCGAAACCTTACGGTTTCCTCCGCACCTGCGGGAGGCGGCAGTTTAACGGTTTCATCGGCAGCCTCGACATCGGGCTACAGCAATAAATGTATCGGCAGAGGCACTAAAGCGCCTCTAAAAAAGAAAAACCGGCAGGATTGGTATCCTGCCGGTTTCAGCCGTTGGGGTCATCACGTGCTCACCCCGGACCGGAGAACGATCTGCATACCGTCTTGCCCGGTCATCGGCTTATTATTATTTGTTGTATCGGAGCTTACTCCTTGACGGTCTCCTCATCGGAGGCTGCCTCGGCGGGCTTTTCGGCCTCGATGACCTTCTCATCGGCTGCCTTTTCGGCTTCTGCTGCCGCCGCTGCTGCGGCCGCTGCCTCCGCCGCCGCGTAAGCGCTTGCGGCGTCGCCGTGCATGTCGTCGTCATCCTCGGCGGCTGCCGCTGCAAGAGCAGCTTCCTTATCCTTGGCTGCCTTGCTTGCGATGAAGGCGAAGATAACGCCCAGGATCGCAGCGCCTGCGAGGACGCAGATAGCGGTCAGATGGAGCGAGCCGGAATACTCCTGGACGGGAGTGAAATCGAGCTTTGAGGCCGTCTCGCCGACATAGTTGCCGGCCGTATCGACACGGATGGTGTAAACATAGTCATGGAACTTGGTGACAAGGCCGGTCACGAGGACTGCGACTGCCATAATAGCGGTGATCAGGCTCAGGGTCTTGCCGGTGCGCTTGCTGCCGTTGACGGCTGCAACGATACCGAAGATGCCTGCGATGATGCCGAGGATGGCTGCAACTGCAAGAGCAACGTACATGCCGACGCGGACGAATACCTCGCTCTTGATATCGGCTTCCTGATCCTTCAGGTACTGCTCAGCCAGCTCGCAGAGCCTGTCGCACTTGTCGAGGTCGAGCATCGCGTAGCCGTTCTTGACGACGGTCTGGCCGTTCTCGTCGACCTTGTACATGTTGCTGAGGACATACTCGCCGAACTCCTCGTATGCTTCCTCGTTGACATGCGCCTTACCGTCTTCCTTGACAATGAGGTTCGAGGGGATCTCAAGGCCGAACTCCTCTGCCAGGTACTCGGGCAGGGATTTTACGGTCTGCTCGCCGCCGTAGAAGCTGAAGCAGGGCTGCATGCCTTCAAACAGCTGTCTTGCGCCGTCGGCGAGGGTGAGCTCGCCCTGCTCAAAAACGGAAAGCTGAGCCTTGCCGTCTGCAAGCTGACCTTCGGCTGCAACGAGCTTGGCTGCGCCTTCCGCAAGCTCCTGACGGCCTGCCGCAAGCTTTTCCTCGCCTGCCGCAAGCTCCTTCTCGGCTGCTGCAAGCTGCTTCTTGCCTTCCTCAAGCTGTGCAAGGCCATCCTCATACTCCTTGAGCTGAGCCTTGCCGTCGGCTACCATCTGATTAACATATGCGGGGAAGTCGGTCACGTCCGCGGGGATATCAAGGCCGAGACGGGACGCGAGGGGACGGACGACGGAAACAAACCATGCCTGAGCGGTATTGAAGCCGGGCAGGTTTGCGATTGTGCCGTCACGGAACTGAACATACTGGTTCAGGTAAGGCAGCAGGGGCTCGATCTTTGCGAGCTTTTCCTTGCCTTCGTTGTATGCCTGGGTATTGGCGTCGATCTTTGCCTGACCCTCTGCAAGAGTCTTCTTGCCGGCCTCGTAGGCTGCATAGCCCTCTGCCAGGGTCTTCTCACCTGCTGCGAGGGTCGCCTGACCTGCGGCGTAATCGTTCTTGCCCTTGGCGTACTGGCTCAGGCCGTCGGTGTAGGTGCCTACGCCGGTGAGATAGGTCTCTTCGTTTTCCTTCAGCTGGTCGATGCCGGCCTTAGCGGTCTCGAGATTTTCTCTCGCATAAGCTGCGTCGGCCTTCTTATAATCCTGGATATTCAGAACGTCACGGACGCCGGCAACGCAGGCGAACAGACCGAATATGCACGCGAGGATAAGGATGATGCTGAAGACCATAAGTAATACTCGTTTCATTATATTCCTCCCTAACTTTTATATAAATATTACTTAATGCTCATTAGTGATTATGTATAAAGCAATACATATGCCCGAGTTTTGTATATCTTTTGTCAGTGTAACACACAATGACAAAATAGTAAAGAAGAAATGACAGATAATTTGAAGAATTTTTAACTTTATTCTTAGAAAAATACGATTTGGCCGCTCTTAGATCAAAAAAACATAGCCAAATCGTCAGATATGTTACGCTCTCCTGTTTACATATTATACACAATTTGTCCAAACAATTGTGAATAAATCATGAACATTTTCAGATGCGATTTGACATTGTGCCGTGTTTTTTCAGCGGCGCTTTTACATTATACCGATACGCATTTCGCGTCAGCACGACCGGAAGGTGCGGAAAAAACCGTTGCAAGCGGAACGGGCAAGATAAGTTCCCTGCAATGGTGCGGCAAAATTTGTGCTGCACCTGCGGGGGTGCGAAGCCTTATGGTTTCCGCCAATGCTTCGATACCGGGCGCGTATAATATATGTATCGGTACAGCCTTAATTCGCTGCTAAAAATTTGTCTCTGAAAATCTGCGGTATTCGGTGGGGAGCCTGCCGGTGTATTTTTTGAACTCGGCGGAAAATTTGCTCTGGCTTTCGTAGCCCACGTGCTCGGCGATCTCGGCAATGCTGAGGTCGGTGTCACGCAGGAGCTCGGAGGCAAGCTCCATACGGTGCTCCCTGATATGCGCGGCAAGCGACTTGCCGTAGACTGCCTTGAAGGTCTCCTTAAGCGAGGAGGGGTTTATGAGAAACCGTCTGGACAGCTCGTCGATCGTATAGCGCCGGTCGAGATTTTCGGTCAGAAGCTCGTGCACGCGGCGCACGGTCTCGACCTGCTCGGCGGAACAGCGCGCCTCACCGCCCGTGTGCGCGTCGAGTTCGGGAAGCTCGGGCACGCTTTGGATATCTTCGTCGCCGTCCTCGGGGCAGGATATCTCCATCGTCTTTTCCATCATCAGGTGCAGCAGACGCACCTGCTCGGCGGAGGCGGCCTTGTAGTAGACCTCCTTGCCCTCGCGGCGGCTAACGATGAGCCCGCCGTCCTTGAGCTGGCGCAGATGGTGCGACACCGCGGGACTGGTCATATCGGTTAGGTATGATATATTCACAACGCACTCGGAGCAGTGGCACAGCAGCCAGAATATCCGTGCGCGGCTGGGATCGGCCAGGAGCTTGAATATGTCCGACACCGTGCGGAAGCTCTCCGTCCTCGCCGCCGCCTCGCGCAGATGCGGGTTTATTTCCTCCCCGTGATCGTGGGGCATTGTTCCGTTTTCCATGTCGTTGCTCCATTCGGAAGTGATTTGAGCCCATTCGGAAGTAAGTCGCCGCATGGCGTTGACTTTTTGGGCTGTGCTTATTATACTGCAAGCATAACGATTAAACAATCATTTAATTGTTTAATATTGATGTCCCCGACCGACATCGACTGCGGCCTTTGGCGGCTCTTTTGAGCCGGAAATGCGTTATTCTTTTTTGAAATACACAAAGTATTCCCGCAAAAGAAAGCCTTTTTCCGACTCAAAATATCTCGCCAAATACTCTTGCCGATATTGTCCGGTGACATCTTAGAACGTCTAATTTATATTGTTAAATCAAAAATATAGGAGAAACATCATGAAAAAGACTTACAAGATCGAAGTTGACTGCGCAAACTGTGCAAACCTCATGGAGGAAGCAGCCGGTAAGACCGAGGGCGTCGAGAAGGCCGCCGTCAACTTCATGACTCAGAAGATGACCGTCGAGTTTGCCGAGGGCGCGGATGTTGACGCCGTCATGCAGGCGGTCCTTAAAAACTGCAAGAAGGTTGAGGACGACTGCGAGATCTATCTCTAAATTGAAGCTGACCCGAAGCGCCCTTCCGGGCGAAGAGCATATGTATAAGGACGATTTATATGAATAAAAAGCAGAAAAAAGTGCTTGTGCGCATAATAATCGCCGCGGTGCTGCTGGCGCTGCTGAATATTGTGAGCATCCCGGAGATACCGGCGATGATCCTGTACTTCGCGGCGTACATCGTCATCGGCTATGACATTCTGCGCAAGGCGGGCAAGGGCATATTAAACGGCCGCGTTTTTGACGAAAACTTCCTCATGGCCGTCGCCACGCTCGGTGCTATCGCGCTTGCCTTCATAAGCGGCAGCCGTGATTTCAACGAGGCCGTACTCGTTATGCTGTTTTACCAGATCGGCGAGCTGTTTCAAAGCTATGCCGTCGGAAAGAGCCGCCGCAGCATATCATCGCTGATGGATATCCGTCCCGACTACGCCAATATCGAGGTCGGCGGCAAGCTTGAGCAGGTTGACCCCGACGAGGTCGAGACCGGCACCGTCATCGTCGTCCAACCGGGCGAAAAGGTGCCCATCGACGGTGTCGTTGTAGACGGCACGACAACGATAAACACCAGCGCCCTCACGGGCGAGAGCCTGCCGCGCGACGTCGGTGTCGGCGAAGAGATCATAAGCGGCTGCATAAACCTCAGCGGCCTTATCAAGGTGCGCACGACGAAGCCCTTCGGCGAATCGACCGTGTCGAAGATACTCGAGCTCGTCGAAAACTCCAGCTCGCGCAAGTCGCGCTCCGAGCAGTTCATTTCGCGCTTTGCGAGGGTATATACCCCCATCGTGTGCTACGCGGCTCTCGCGCTTGCGTTCCTGCCTCCGCTTGTGCGTATCCTGTTCATGAGCGCCGGCGGCGACTGGGTCGTATGGATCTACCGCGCGCTTGCATTCCTTATCGTCAGCTGCCCCTGTGCGCTGGTCATCAGCATCCCGCTGAGCTTCTTCGCGGGCTTGGGCGGCGCGAGCAGCGAGGGCGTACTCATAAAGGGCTCGAACTTCCTTGAGGCTCTCGCGCAGACGAAGACCGTTGTTTTCGACAAGACCGGCACGCTCACGCAGGGCGTGTTCGAAGTCAGCGGTATCCATCACTGCCCGATAGAGGACGAGAAGCTCCTTGAGTACGCAGCCCTTGCCGAGTGCGCGTCCTCGCACCCGATCAGCAAAAGTCTTCAGCGCGCTTACGGCAAGGAGCTTGACCGCAGCCGAGTCAGCGATATAGAGGAAATAAGCGGCAGCGGCGTCATTTCCAAGGTTGACGGTCATACCGTCGCCGCGGGCAACGGCCGTCTGATGCAAAAACTCGGAATCGAGTACAGCGACTGCCACAGCGTCGGAACCATCGTCCACGTCGCAATCGACGGCGTGTACTCCGGTCATATCGTCATTTCCGACATCGTAAAGCCCAACTCCGCCAAGGCCATTGCAGAGCTTAAAAAGACCGGCGTCAACAAGACCGTCATGCTCACGGGCGACTCGAAGGCGGTCGCCGACAAGGTCGCAGCAGAGCTCGGCATCGACGAGGTGCACAGCCGGCTCCTGCCCGGCGATAAGGTCAGCGAGGTCGAGCGCCTGCTCGGCGAGAATACAGGCAAGGCAAAGCTTGCCTTCGTCGGCGACGGCATAAACGACGCGCCCGTCCTCTCGCGTGCGGACATCGGCATCGCCATGGGTGCGATGGGCTCGGACGCCGCGATCGAGGCCGCCGATGTAGTCCTTATGGACGACGATCCGCTGAAGATATCCAAGGCCATCAAAATTTCGCGCAAGTGCATCCGCATTGTCTACGAAAACATCATTTTCGCGCTGGGCGTCAAATTTGCATGCCTGCTGCTGGTCGCCCTCGGCGTTGCGGATATGGGCGCTGCGATCTTCGCCGACGTCGGCGTCATGGTCATCGCCGTCCTCAACGCCATGCGCGCTCTTTCAGCGGCGCATTAAGACCGCGGCAAGCAGATGGCTGACAGCGGATAGCTGTTTGTGTGCGGCGGTGCCGCACGGATTTGAATAAAAAAGAGAGTGCAGACTCAGTGTCTGCGCTCTCTTCAGCGTGTCAAAAAAGTCTGTGACTTTTTTGCACGCTTCAAAAACGCCACATTTTTTGTGAAAATAAATTTTCACGAAAAATCTCGCTGCGCTCGTCAAAAAGTCTGATAAAACTGACAAGTCAGTTTTGCAGACATTTTTGATGGCTATAATCTGATTTCGAGCGGGGCCTTTGCCCCCTCGAGCTCCCCTGCTGCGCGGCAGTCTTTCCTCGGCAGCATAGTTTTTCGACAGTCTGAGGCTCATTGGTTCATTTAAGTTTTTCGTTGAGCTCGGCGAAAAATGCGCTGACAAAGGCGGCAAACTCCGCGGTTTCGGGGTGACCGTCCGCACTTTTGTTCCAGCACAGCGCGACCTCACCGTATTCATCGACATTTATATCTCGATACAGCTTTCCGACGGAGGCATCGAGCGTCACTATCTTGGGCATGTAGGCATAGCCGAGGCCGCCGAGCACGCCTTTGAATACGATATTTATATCGTTTGACTCGCACATTATTTGCGGCTTGAAGCCGTACTTTGCAAAAAACAGCTCTAAATTATTGCGCACACCCGCTCCGATGGGCGACGTTACAAGCGGCTTATCCCGAAGCTCGTTTATATCGACGACATCGCAGTCCAAAAGCGGATCGCCGGGCGGAAGGATAACTCCGGCATACTCACGGTAAACGGTCTTTTGATTTATATGCCGCAGCTCCGCGCCGTCAAGCGGCGGCGTGACAAGCGCAAAATCCACCGTGCCGTTTTCGACTGTGCGGATTATATCCTCTCGAAAGCCGTAGCTTATGCTGAGCTTACGCTCGGGAAAGCGCGCCTTATAAGCATATATCATGGCCGGCATATAGCCGCCGGCGTCGGTCATAAGGCGGACGGTATTCTGCCTTTCGCCGAGGAGCGCGCCGATATCATCATATATCTCGTCAACGCTTCGGAGTATTTCCTGCGATTTTTTCAGCAGATACTCGCCGCACTCGGTGAGCTCCACTCCCCTGCCCGAAGGCTCCAAAAGCGGAGCGCCGAGCTCGTTTTCAAGCTGCTTTATGATCTTTGTAAGAAACGGCTGCGATACTCCCAGCCTGTCGGCAGCGCGGGATATATGCCTCATCTGTGCCGCCATAGCGAAAAAGCGCAGGTCGCGAAGCTCCATAAAATCACCCTTTGAGCGTTATTTTATTAATTATAACACAGTTTAAAGGGAGTTTGAATACTTTTATTTAATAATATCGCTCTCTCTGCAGGGAGCCTTCATAAGCTCCTGCTTTGAGCCCATGAAAAGCTTATAAAACCACACGCCGGGCATAAACACGATATATACCCACAGGCAGGACAGGAACACGCGCAGACGGCTCGGCTCGGAGACCTTGACGGCGCGTGATTCGGTATAGACCATTTTGCCTATCTTATCCGGGCACGCGCTTTCGCACAGTCCGCAGCCGAGGCACTTATCGAGGTCGAGCTTACGCTTTCCGTTTTCGTCAAAGCTCATCGCTCCTACTGGGCAGGCCTTGACACATTTGCCGCAATGTGAGCACTTGTCCTCCTCAAACTTCGGCAGATACGGCCCGTTATAGTTGACAAACGGAACGTGATACTGCGTTTTGGGCGTAAGCGGCATGCAGCAGCAGGCGCAGCAGAAGCAGAGGTTGTCCTGATACGGCTGCACGCAGGACTCGACGACGGAGATAAGTCCCCGCTCGTGGCACATGTCCGCTACTTTAAGGCACTCCTCAACGCTAACAGGCCGCTCACCGGCTTTCTTTTTCATTTGGCCATAGAAATTCAGACCGAAGCAGGTATTGAGCGGATGATCGCAGTTTCCCCTGACCGAGCGGCACACGCAGGGCGACACGGCAATATCCGTTGTGTTTTTTATTATTTCCTTCGCCACCTCGATGGGGACAACGACGGAATTTGTGTGTATGTAGCGATAGTGCCACTCAAGCGCCTTGCGGATAAGCGGCCCGATCACGGGCTTTACGGCGAGCTTTCCCATCATGTATGAAAAGCGAACGACGTCAACGGTATTTTTAAGGTGCTTTTTCAGGAAATTGCGGCGGAAGCGCGCGTCGCTGTCATAGATGGTTATGCCCTCTATCTCGACCTTGCGCGATGTGTATCTGTTCTCTGTGCTCATGGTTTTTACCTCCCTGTGTTTTCGATCTGATAAAACCTTAGCACGAAGCCTCCGCAATTTCCAATACTTTGTTTTGTATGCTATGATAGCGCCGCCGGTTATGAAACCATAACCGGCGGCGTCTTATCTGCTACTTTCCTATTTTCTTTAGAAATCTTTTGAGCTTTTTAAGCTCAAGCTTCCAATAGATCGTGCGGACAAAGGGAAACACGGTCATCAGCGCCTTGCCGATGGCAAACAGCGGACAGGGAGAGACGCTCTTTTTTCCTTTTTCGATGCCGCGCACCATTTTTTTAGCGACTGTCGTGGGGCTCTGCACCGGGAAGGGCTTTTCAAACTGCACGCCGTCGGCGGCGACCTTGAAGAAGTTCGTGTCCGTCGCCACGGGATAAAGGCAGGTAAACTTCATGTTGTCCGGTTTTTCAAGGCGTATCGCCTGCTGGAAGCCCTCAAGGCCGAACTTTGACGCGCTGTATATCGCGTAACCCGGCATGGCCATCTGGCCGATGGCGCTTATTGTGAACGCAAGGTGGCCTTCTCTGCCGTTTAAATGCCTGAGATATTTTGAATATGTATATATCGGCGAGATAGTGTTGGTATCGAACATTTTCTTTACCCTGTCCCAATCGGCGTAGTCATAGGACTCATAGTACGGAAAGCCCGCGTTTGCGTAGAAGATATCTATCTTGCCGAAGGCAGCCTCGGCGACAGAAAAGAGTTTATCTATGCCCTCCCTGCTGCTGCAGTCTATGTTAACGGGGATAACGTTCGACCCGAAGTCGAAAAGCCGTTCCTTCGCGTGGCGCGAAACGGCCAGAATGATATTTCCCTTGCCCTTGGCCAGTATTTTGAGAACCTCAAGGCCTATGCCGCTCGACGCGCCGGTGAGTACGATCTTTTTATTTTCAATCATGTCAGCTTCTCCTCATTTTATATTCATTGCCGCGTCAAACGCGCTGTGGCACGCGTCGGCTATCGTGCCGCTCGCGCTCGCGTCGCCTACCGTGACAGCGTTCACTCCAAGCTCCCTGAGCTCTCCGAGGAGTCCGTTTACAGGCCTTACGCCGAGTGAGAGAACGACGGCATCTGCCGGAACGCTGCCCTTTGCGCCTGTCTTTGCGTCCTCCGTGAGCACTCTGCCGTTCTCTATGCCGATAAGCTTTGTCGAAACCATAAATTTTGTTCCGAAGGGCTTTATGCGCTCCAGCTCATCGTCAACGAGCTGGAACCACGCTCCGGGCGCTGTCTCGGGCGCCATTTCGATTACCGTCACCTCGCAGCCGGAGTCGTTCAAAAACTCCGTGACCTCAAGGCCGGTTATGCCCGAGCCTACGACCACGACGCGCTTGTTTTCTATTTTCTTTTCTCCGTTTATGATATCCGTCGCAAGGCAGACGTTTTCGCCGTCGATACCCGGAATCGACTTCGGGCGCAGCGGTGTGCCTCCCGTCGCAACGATGACGGCAAAGGGCTTTTCTTCGGCTATCTCCCGTGCGCTTTTCTCCGTGCCGAGCTCGATTTTTGCACCGTCTTTCTGTGCGTTTGTCATAAGATCCTCGATGCACCAGTAGAGCTTATCCTTCAGGTGGCAGGCCGCGGCGGATATGACCTGACCGCCCGGCTTTTCGGCTTTTTCGTAAACGGTCACGTCAAAGCCGCGGCGTGCGAGCGTCTGCGCGGCGGTAAGGCCTGCAGGCCCCGCTCCGACAACTATGACCTTTCTTCCCTCGCCGTCACGCGGCTGGGTAAAATATGCCTTTTCCCTGCCGACGGACATATTGAGGGCACAATATGTAGGTTCTCCCTTCGGACCGTTTTCCATAAGCTTAAACAAACAGTTGCAGCAGCCTATGCACCGTCTTATCTCACTTACTCTGCCCTCTTCCACTTTTTTCACCCAATGAGGATCGCAGATAAAGCAGCGAGCCGAACCCATAAAGTCCTGGTAACCGTCTTTAATCTGGCGTTCAGCCTGCTCGGGGGAACGTATGACATTGGCTGCAATAACGGGAACGCTAACGACGCTTTTAATCTCTTTCGCAAGGTATGCACGCCAGCCTTCTTTAAATGATGTAGGCTCTGCCCAGTAGTTGAATGCGTCATAGCAGGCGCTGGTGACGTTTATCGCGTCAACTCCGAGCTCCTCGAGGCGCATGGCGATGCGCTTTCCCGTCTCGATATCGTAGCCCTTGCCGGGGAAGCCTATACGGTCATACATTTCGTCGGCCGTCAGGCGCACGATAAGCGGATAGTCTTTCCCGCAGCGGTCGCGTATGCCGTCGATTATCTCGGCAACAAAGCGCATACGGTTTTCAAAGCTGCCGCCATATTCGTCGGTTCGCTTGTTTGTGTTGGGAGATAAAAACTGCTGGATCAGATAGCCGTGGCCGCCGTGCAGCTCGACGGCATCCACTCCGGCTTTTTTGCACCTCTCGGCGGCATCTATAAAGTCCTGTTGAAGCTTTTTTATTTCCCGCCTGCTCATTGCGTGCATTCTCGAACCGCCGTGATAGCTGCACTCGACCTTTGACGGAGCCTGAACCGACTGTGATATTTTATAATTGAACTCAAGGTTCATAAGCACAGGAGCTGCCTTAAACATTACCTTTGCAAATTCCGGTTTTCTGTTAGTGATGGGAATGACCAGCGGCAGACTGTTCAAAGCGCTCCCATATCCCTGGCGACCAGGATGGTGCAGCTGAATACAGAGCTTGGCTCCGTGGCGATGTATGCGCTCGGCAAACTCGTGCATGGGCGCAATGTGGTAATCATGGCTCATGGCAAGCTGCGTAAACGAAAAAGTGCCGCGAGTATCGTTTACTCTTGTAACACCCGGCATTATCAGACCTACCCCGCCTTTCGCTCTCTCCTCGAAATAATCCATGAGCATCTCGGTCGGTTTACCGTTTGTCTGTCCCATGCTCACCTCCGCGGCGGTCATGACCGTGCGGTTTTTCACCGTCATCGTGCCGATCTTCATCGGCGACAGCAGCATTTCATAGCTCATTGTCCTTCTCAGTTATTTTGTTCATTCTATTAAGATAATAAAATCACAATGCCTTCGAAGTCAAGAAAGCCTTGATAATTCTATGTTTTCCCCAATTTGGGGTGGGCATTTCTGACGACCGATACGGATATCTGTTTGACAATCCCGACGTCATATGTTAATGTGTATAATATATTTGGACACATGTATGAAAGGTGAGCAAATGTCGATCTTAAGTTCAAAGAACACCGATGCCATAGTCGCAGCCGCCCTGGAGCTTTTCAAAACGCAGGGCTATGCCGCCGTTTCGGTAAGCGATATCTGCCGTGCGGCGAACGTGCCCCGCTCGTCATTTTACAGCATCTTTTCCGGCAAGGACGAGATAATAACGCATATCTTACGCAGCTTAAAGGGCAATCAGCAGTCTATGGTCACCGAGTTTTTGAGCGCAGAGAACGACCTTGACCGCATTTGGGCTCTGTACGACCGCTATCTCAGCCTCGGCATGGACTTCGGCCCGGAGCTCACGGGAGCGCTGCTCTCACTGGAGCTGCAAAAGCCTGTGGGGCTTTTCGGGCTGTATAATTCCTTCAACGAGTGGTTTGCCCTTCTTATAGCAAGCTGCCAGCGTCAGGGGCTTATTCGCAACAATAACAGCCCAGAGGACATAGTCGCTCTGGGCATCCGCATCGCCATCGGCGCGGCCTACGAATGGTGCCTCACGGGCGGCAGCTTCGATCTGCGTAAGGTCGCGATAAGCGAGCATGAGACTCTATACGACGTTCCGCCCGAGTTTCGTCGGAAAACGACAAGGACATAATTGTATAATCGTAACGAGAGCACAAATTATGCACAATTATCATCTTAAATAACTGGTCATTTTGCCGTTTTTAAACTTTTTGTATGAATACCGTTGCAAGTGCTGTAATAATTCTGTATAATATTTGTTGACATATTGACACCGTGACTTCTGTCAATGGAGCAAGGAGGAACATAATGAAAAAACGCATTATCAGCTTGGTAATGGTTCTGGCGCTCGTGTTCACGATGCTGCCCATTTACGCCATTGCCGACGAAGGCACTGACACCCCCGATGTTGACACATCGGTCGGCCAGGACATAAACATTGATGAAATAATCGCTCAGATCAAGACGATCATCGGCGGCAGCAGCACCGGCGATCTCAGCGATATTCTTAAAGATCTCAATGCCGATCAGATTGCTCAGATCATCAAAAAGCTCGGTGAAAGCAATGAGTCTGTAAAAGCTATTCTCGATAAGCTTGCCGAGATAAAGAACAATGAAGAGCTTACCGAGATCATCAATACCGTCATAACAAGCGGCGGCAATATCGATATAAGTGAAATTCTCGGCAGTCTGACAGATGAGCAGATCAAAGAAATAATCAGCAAGATCGCTGAGATCAATCCCGACATAGCCGACATTATCGACAAGGAAGGTATTGATAATATCGTTGCCGCTATCAAGGGTCTCGTCAGCGGTGACGGCAGCATTAAGCTCCCCGAGCTTACCCCCGATCAGATCGCTGAGATCATCGGCACGATCACCGGCGGCGACACCGGCAGCATCGGTGAAATACTCGGCAAGCTTGATAAGGACAAGCTTACCGATGTGATAAATAATCTTATAAAAGACGGCACCATAAATATCGACGATCTCAAGGAGCTCATTCCCGAGCTCGGAGATGAAGATCTCTCTGCAATAATCGCCGAAGTCATCGCTTCCATCGGCGGCGACAGCAGCATAACCGATAAGATCCCCACGGAGCAGCTCGTTGCGATTATAAAGGGTCTCATTAACGGCGAAGATATCGGCAGCCTTCTTCCCGACCTCTCCGATGAAGATATATCCGCAATAATCGCCTCCATCATCGAGCAGCTCGGCGGCGGCAGCATCGACATCGGCAGTATCCCCACCGACCAGCTCATCGAGATCATCAAGGGGCTCATTAACGGCGACGTTGACATCGGCGACCTCGTAAACGGTCTGGACAAGGATAAGCTCCTTGAGGTAATCAAGGGTCTTGTCGGTGATAACGACACCATTGCATCCATCCTCGAGAAGCTCGATCCCGACAAGCTTGCCGAGATCATCAAGGCGCTTATCGACGGCGACGTCGATATCAGCGGCATCGTGAAAAATCTCGACGCCTACACCCTGCTCAAGCTTATCGCAGGCCTCGTCGGCAGCGAGCTTGATGTTACCGGCCCCAATGACGTGACCGTCGACGAGGGCAAGGACGCAGCTTTCAGCGTCAAGGTAAACACCTCGGGAACCTATAAGTACCTGTGGATCGAGCCCAGCACCGTCAAGAGCATCGACCTCGGCGGCATCGATCTTTCCGGCAGCAAGCTGGAGCTTGGAATGAAGCTTATTGCAGCACTCAAGAAGGTCGCACTGAGCACCAGCGATACGCTCACCATCGCAAAGACCACCGCGGACGACAACGGCAGAGCCTTCGCCTGCATGATCTACAATATAGATATCAAGTCTCTCTCGAACATCACCCTGTTTGTCACCGACGAGGCAAAGCTTACCGTTACCCCGGCTGCTCCGCACGAGCACATCAAGGTTATCGACACTCCGGCAATCAAGCCTACCTGCACCGAGCCAGGCCGCACCGAGGGCAGCCACTGCAGCGAATGCGGCGAGATCCTCAGCAAGTCCGAGGTTATCCCAGCGACCGGTCACAAAATGGTATACAAGGTCTGCTCTGTCTGTGGCTATGAGGATCCATTCCCCTTCGTCGACGTAGCTAAGACCGACTGGTACTACAGCAATATCAAGTACGTTTGGCAGCATGACATCATGAACGGCATCTCCGACACGAAGTTTGCTCCCGAAACCAGCATGACCCGCGCAATGTTCGTCACCGTTCTGTACCGTCTGGAGGGCTCACCGTCCGTTGAAGGCCTGGCAACGCCTCCGTTTACCGATATCGGCGCCAGCAACTTCAGCTGGGCATATAACGCCATCGTTTGGGCCTACAACACCGGTGTCACTAAGGGCACCAGCACAACGACCTTCACTCCCGGCGCAGCTATAAGCCGCCAGGAGATCGTCACTATGCTCTATCGCTACGCAGGCTCACCCGCGGTCAGCGGTTCGCTCATCTTCGGCGATTCCTCCGCTATCAGCGACTGGGCGCGCAGCGCAGTCCAGTGGGCAAGCTCGATCGGCGTTATCACCGGCTATCCCAACGGCAACTTCGGTCCTGTAGATGCGACGACCCGCGGCCAAATGGCGGCAATAGTTCATCGCTACATGCAGCTGACCAGCGTCCTGTAAATCACAGCAAAAATATGGTTGAGGACTCCTGTTCATATGAACAGGAGTCCTCCAGCTTGTCAAAAAGCCTGATAACTCAGACATTTTTGAAGGCTATAATCTGATTTCGAGCGGAGCCTTTTCTCGCTGCCCATCGAACTCCCCCGCTGCGCGGATATTTTTCCTCCGCAGCAAAGGTTTTTTGACAGATTGAATCCGGCACAAAAGTGCCGGATTTTTTGCGCCGATTTCAGTTGTAAATGACAGTGGCGAGGAGCACGACGGGCTCGTCGTGCTTTATTCATATCACTCCTGCATCAAATATTTTCCCTTCATCGGCAGTTGTGTTATATGTATTAACATTTGTGCCGAAAAAATTGTGCGGAAACGCTTCATTCATTTTCTGAATTTTATCAAATCCCGAAAGAATTTCCGCATTTTTACTTAACTCGCAAAATCTTTAGTCATAATTCGATGTTTGCATAAATCATATAAATTCAACTGTTCTTTGTGCCGAAACAGCGGTATATCGGCATGGAGGCCAGGCCGGCCTCCTTAGCGATGCGGTTAACGCTCGTGACAGCGACCCCCGCGTCGATAAAAAGCTCCTTAGCCGCCTCAATGACGCGCTGCCTGTTTTTATCCCTTATCTGCTGCTTTGACATGCTTTCAGTATCTCCACCGCCGCGCGCGCCGCCGCACCTGCATCCTCGGTGTAAACATCCGCGCCGATCTCGTCGCAGAAGCTCTGGCTTATGGGTGCACCGCCGACAAATATTCTGACCTTATCGCGTATACCCTTTTCCTCTGCAAGCGAAACGACTCTGCGCATTTCGTTCATCGTCGTTGTAAGCAGCGCAGAGCACGCAATGATGCCGCAGTCATGCTCTACGGCAGTCTCGATAAACTGCTCGGCCGAGACATCCGTTCCGAGATCATACACCTCGATGCCGCTGCCCTCCATCATGATCTTGACCAGATTCTTGCCGATATCGTGCATATCTCCGCGCACAGTTCCGATAACGGCGCTGCCGATGGAAGCACTCTGTCCTCCCTTGCCCGCCATATGCGGCTTTAAAAGCGCTGTGGCGGCCGACATGCAGCGAGCCGCTATCAGCATTTCCGGAACGAAAACGCGGTTTGCCGAAAAATCGTCGCCGAGCCTGTTCATGCCCTTTACAAGGCCGCCGGATAGTATATCCTGCGCGGAAAGCCCATCGTCGAGCGCCTCCTGACACAGATTGAGAAGCTTTTTCTGCTGGCCGCGGCAGAGCGCGGCACTTATGCGATCGAGCACACTGTCGCCCACAGGCTCATCGGAAGCCGGCAGCTTTGCCTCCTCTGCCGCTGTTTTCTCACCGAGGACGCGGCGAGGGATCGGCGGCAGGTCAAAGACCGGCACATGCAAAAGCGCGTTATATTCATCTATCGCCTGATTTATATACCGATCGACATGCGGATATACAGTCCCCGGAACGCCGTAGGTGATGGACGGGATGAAATATCCTCCGGGACAGCATTCCTTGAGCGTTTTGCGTGCGTAAGCGAGTATCTCCTCGCCGCTTGCGTCGCTCCTGTCTATCGCGGCACCCATGCCGCCCATGAGAACGAGCTTGCCCTTGAGATGGCGCTGCAATGCCGGGATATCGTTCTCCGGCAGAGTTCCCTGCCAGACCTGAATTCCGATCTCGGCCATATCGTCGACTATCGGAACAAGGTAGGAGTCGGCGTGGTGGACGGCTATGCAGCCGTGCGAACGGATATAGCCGTAAAAGCGGCGGTAGGGCTCCTTGAAAAACTCACGCCACATATCCGGCTTCATGAACAGCGCATCCCTTGTGCCCCAGTCGTCGTGCGAGAATATGACGTCCGGCCGGAGATTATCAATGAGCATCTTCACATAGCGCAGGCGGTACTCGGTGATGTACTCGATAAGCTCGTGCATCTCATCCGGGTGCTCATACAGGTTTGTGAGCGTCGGCTCAAAGCCCATTAGGAAGTGACACTGCTCGAATATGCCCGTGCCCATGAAGCCCGCGACGAGCTGCTCATTACCGGCGGCCTCGTGCGCTTTTTTGCGGCACTCCTCCCAGCCCTCGGTACAGCTGCCCTCAATGTCCGGAGCGTGCACGGTCTCGCGCCAGCGCGTTATATCTCTGCACACGGCAAGCTCTCCGTGGTTTAAGGGCATCGCGCCGGGTGCATCCTCGGGAAAGCTTATAGTCGTGCCCCAGCGGTCGACGCTCACTGTGCCGCGCTTGCGGTTACCCTTGAGATATGTGTTTATCGGGTCATAAAGGCACATGTGCAGCGCCTCGTACTGCTTTAACTGACGCTCGGGCTGAGCATCGGGTTTGAGCATCTCCAGAAAAATTTCTTTTGCGGTCTGCATGGCATTTCACTCCTCAGAATACAGCAGGCACGAGGTGTAGGTCATCGTGCGCGGTCCGTAGTTATATCCGAGCCCCGAACGGGCGCAAATATCGCTCACGAAAAGGCCGAAGGCTTCCATCGACGAAAGCTTTTTTGACGGATAACGGCAGGGCTTATCCGGATAGGTGCATTTTTTGCATATCGTGCAGCAGCCGGCCGTCAGCGGAAGGCAGTCGGGGCATAGCATCCGCGCCTGGCGGGCAAAGCTTAAAAAATTTTTCTTGTGCTCCCCGGCGATAGCCTGCATACCGTCATAGTCAAACTCATCCGTGAGCTCTCCCGTAGTCTGCACGAGCAGGCACTTATTATATTGAGCGATGCGGCGCTTTGCGTGCTCTATGCTGCCGCAGGCAGGCGGGCAGGCCCAGTTAGTGTTCCATTTTCCGCATCTGCCGGAGGCGCACATTTTGCGCACAGCCTCCAGCGGATTGAGCGCCGACATATCGGCAAATCCTATGTGCGTAAAGCCGTTTTCCCTCGCCAGCGTAAGAATATCCGTCATATGCTCTCAGCCTCTTGACAAAGCATGAAGTTACTGCTAAAAATTATATGTAATGTATCATATTATATTAAGGGGTGATGTCCGTGTCAAGCATTCGAGTGCTGCTCGGCGGCAAAAGTTTTGAGCTTGAAACCGAAGGCGGCGAAACTCTGCTTGAGGCGCTGCGGCGCAGCGGCTTCACCCTCCCGGCCGCCTGCGGCGGCAGAGGCAAATGCGGCAAATGCCGGGTTATGATAAACGGAAGCGTGCGCCTTGCCTGCCGCGCCGCCGTAAGCAACGGCGATGAGGTCGTGCTGCCCGAAAGCACGTGCGGCAGGATTCTCACTGAAACGCCCAAAATATTGCATGTAAAGGGTGGGCTTTCCGGCTGCGCCGCCGCTGTTGACCTCGGCACGACTACCGTGGCAGTGCGGCTGTACGACCTTGAAACCGGCCGCGAGGCAGCCACCTCGAGCGCGTGGAACGCGCAGGCGGCCTACGGAGGTGACGTGATAAGCCGCATAAAACACACGATGGACGCCGCTGGCGGGCTCGACGAACTGTCAAGAGTCATACGGTCGCAGGTTGAGGATATGATAAGCTCGGCGCTCGACCGCTGCGGCAGAGACAAAAGCGAGCTGCGGCACAGCGTTCTGGCAGGAAACACCGTCATGCAGCACATATTCGCGCATTTCCCCGTGCAGAGCATAGCAGTCGCACCGTTTGAGCCGTACACACTGTTTGACGGCGAGCTTGACGATGCGCTCCTCGGAGCGCCGCTTTATTACGCTCCCTGCGTTGCAGGCTACGTCGGCGGAGATATCACCGCCGGGCTTCTGGCATCGGGTCTCAGCGAAAAGAACGGAAGATACCTGTTTTTAGACATCGGTACGAACGGCGAGATGGCTCTCGGCGGCAAGGACGGCTTTCGCTGCTGCGCCGTTGCATCGGGTCCGGCATTTGAGGGCGCGGGTATAAGCTGCGGCATGGCTGCAGTTGACGGAGCGGTAAGCCACGTGCGATTCAGCGGCGGATTTTTATACGACGTTATCGGAAATGTTCCCCCACGCGGGATGTGCGGCTCGGGTCTTATCGACCTGATAGCGGTGCTTATTGAGCTCGGCTGCATCGATGAGGGCGGCAGGCTTCTTCCCCCGGACGATGTGCCGGAAACGATGCGGCGGTATTTAACACGCGACGATGACGGAAACGGTTTTTTTCACCTGACGCGCGAGATATATCTCACGGCGCAGGATGTGCGCAATCTTCAGCTTGCAAAGGCCGCCGTTGCGGCAGGTATAAGCGTTCTGCTGGATGCCGAGGGCATGACCGCCGAAAGGCTCGACGGAGTGTATCTCGCAGGCGGCTTCGGGAGCTATCTCGATGCCAGAAGCGCGGTAAAGATCGGCATGCTGCCTTTCATTTCACCCGATAAGCTTCGCAATCCGGGCAACACGGCGCTTGCAGGAGCGTCCGTGATGGCGCTTGACACGGAAAAGATAGCATGTGCGCGAAGGATCGCGCAGTGCTGTGATTACATAGAGCTTTCCGGCCGCGCGGATTTTGCCGGCGCATTTGCC
>ERZ808240.1379-NODE-1379-length-30513-cov-13.104669_pt1 | contig 30513 bp, 26 predicted proteins | sample MGYA00521084_ERZ808240 | MGnify/ENA primary metagenome ERZ808240 (study PRJEB31516, sample SAMN03275571) | gut metagenome | biome: mammalia-associated habitat; material: feces | host: Papio cynocephalus | place: Kenya | collected 2012-08-06 ... | reverse complement strand
GAGCCGCGCATCATTTCGGAAAGGTAATGGTGATCTTCGTGCCGTGGTTCAGCTGAGAGCTGATGTCCACCTTTGCGTGGTGAAGCTCGGCAACGTGCTTCACGATGGAAAGCCCAAGGCCGGTGCCGCCAATGGCACGGCTGTGGGACTTGTCCACACGGAAGAAGCGCTCCCACACACGGTTCAGATCCTCCTCCGGGATGCCAATGCCGTCGTCCTGCACGGTGATGGCCTTTCCTTCACAGATGACATAGACATGTCCATCCGGGTGGTTGTACTTGATGGAATTATCGATGAGATTGTAGATCATTTCTTCAATGTTCGTCCGCACACCGGTCACCTCTGCGCTGCCCCCGGTGAGATCGATCGAAACCTGATACTTCTCCGCCTTATCCCGCAGTCGCTGGATAACCATCTCCGACAGGAGATAGAGATTGACTGGCTCCTGCTCGGTCTCAATGCCGGCTTCCAGGCGGCTTAAGTGCATGATGTCATCGATGAGGGCCAGCAGTCGCTGAGACTCATTGTAGATCGTCGTTGAAAACTCCCGGACATGCGCTGCATCCACGACCATGCCATCCTTCATGAGCTCTGCAAAGCCGGAAATGCTCGTGAGCGGTGTTTTCAGCTCGTGCGAGACATTGGCCGAAAATTCTTCTCTTACCTGCTGCGATTGTTTTACTGAATTCACAAATGGTCGAAGCTCCTCATATACCTCTTCATCCGACAGTTCTAGCGTCGGTGTATCCATCTTCTGAATCTTTTCGGCCATGGAGTCAAGCGGTGCGACGATCTGATGCGTAAGCCGCGTGGCCATCTGTGTAGCCAGAAGAAACAGGAGCGCCATGATGGCGAGAATCGCCGGTAAAATCCGGAGGAAAATGCCAATGATGTTGGAGGTCTCCATGCCAAGACGGATGACATACTGTTTATCATTCGTCAGCATGGCCGCATAGTGGGTATTCCGTCCCAGGGTCTTCGAGAGTCGGACGGCCTGTCCGCTTCCCTTCGTCATGGTCTCTTCGATCTCCCTCCGGTCGAGATGCGAATCCATGGTTTCCGTATTTCCCTCTGAATCATACAGCACGACGCCATCCGCTGCATCCACCAGCGTGATTCGAAGATGAATGTTTTTTGACTGCCTAGTATCGCCGAGATAGTCCTCGAGGAAATCCGTCACTCTGCTGCGCCCCTCTTCGGAGACTTCATTGATGCCTGCACATAATGCATCCGTCTGCAGCATGAGATTCTCATCGGTCTGCTTATCATAAAAGCGGAAATACAGCACCTGACTTGCAAGGGTGCTGAGAATCAGTGCAAGAAGTGCCGTAATGCACAGGCTCTTATAAATACGCTGCTTCAATGTTTCCTTCCCTTCAGTCTGCACTCAGGCGATATCCGATGCCACGCACGGTTTTAATATACTGTCCGGCATCGCCCAGCTTCTGTCGCAGTGTCTTTACATGCATATCGATCGTTCGGCTTTCGCCCTCATAGTCATAATTCCAGACATGCCCCATGATCTGATCCCGTGTCAGCACGAGCTCCTGGTTATGCATCATATAGTCAAGGAGCTCAAACTCCTTCAGCGTAAGCTCTGGCTGGAGCACCTGATCCCCGGCCTTCACACGGACACGATGCTTGCTTTCATCCAGGGTAATCTCCCGGAATTCGAGTGCCGGTCGCACCGTTTCCTCTTCCGCTCCGCTGCCACCGCCCCTCTTCGTGCGTCGAAGCAGGGCCTTCACTCGGCTCAGCATCTCCATCACGCCGAACGGCTTCGTCATGTAATCATCTGCACCGAGATCGAGGGCGGAAACCTTGTCTGTTTCTGCCGATTTTGCGGTCAGCATCATGACTGGCAGATCACGGAATTTTGTGCTGCGCCGAAGGCAGCGCAGGACCTCAATGCCATCAATGCCCGGCATCATTACATCCAGAAGCACAAGCTCTGGCTGAAAGTCTTCAATCTGGTTGAGAAAGGACTGCCCATCGCCAAAGCCCTGCGCCTCATAGCCATTGGCCGTCAAGGCATAGGTAATCAGCTTCTGTATACTTTCATCGTCTTCTACAACTGCTATTTTTGTCATGGTCGTTTTCTCCTCTCGATGTATAGTATATAGAAATCTGATTCTGGTGGCTATGAAATACTGCGATTCTCACGGGTAATTTTGATCTCCTCCATGGCCTTTTCATCGTAGGCATACTTCGTGAGCTGCGGCCGTTCACCCGTAATGGAAAACTCCACCCATTCGGCCACATTCGTCGCATGGTCCCCGATCCGTTCGAAATACTTCGCCACCATCAGGAGGTCCAGCAGCACCTCTCCACGATTCGGATACCGGGAAATCAGTCCGACGATTTCTGTCTTGATCTCATCAAACATGTTGTCGACAATGTCGTCCGATGCCTGTACGCTTTTCGCGAGGGCGAGATCCTTCTGAATGAAGGAATCCACGGCGCGTGTCACCATCCGCATCGTGGCACTGGCCATATCCTGAATGCGCGTGGCGGATTCCAGCTTTTCCTGCTTGGTGCCATAGAGATATTCCGCGATATCGGCAATGTCGGAGCACTGATCGCCGATCCGTTCGAGATCAGAAATCATCTTAAGCGCCGAGCTGATATAGCGAAGATCCCGGGCAACCGGCTGCTGCTCCAGCAGGAGACGGAGGCACTCCGATTCGATCAGACGCTCCAGCTTGTCGATTTCGGCATCCGACTCATAAATTTTATTGATCATCTGATGGCTCTTCTCATGCCCATCGGATACGTTTTCATTTGCAATGTCCTGCAGCGTCAGGGCCACCTGCCCGATACAGTTTTCACAGCAGGAGCCCATCTCGATCAGATTCTGCTTCATCTCATCCAGCTGACGATCTAACCTACTACGCATCCTGTTTCTCCTTCCATTCCTATGTTTTTTGCACTGTGCTCCATGGATACACCTGTATTCGCGGAGGTCAATGCTTCCTTCCTGTGTCGCTTCTCTTCGATTTTCTGCTCTCCGGTCCAGAGGGCTTCCTGTATTTTCCGGCTCAGGTAACGCCGAGGCTTTGCAGCCAGACTGAACCAGGCCGCAAATAAATCAAAAACGGTATAGCTTCTCATGTCCTCTTTCCTCCATGAACATCGTTTTTCTGTAACGGCTGTGCCGGGCCTTCCCATGGACGGCCTTCGAATGTCCACTGCCCTCGTACAGCCGGAAGTGCCTTCCTTAACCGAAGCGCCCGGTGATATAATCCTCGGTCCGCTTGTCCTTCGGCATGGAGAAGAGCTTTTCCGTCTCATCCGCCTCCACAAGCTCGCCCAGCAGGAAAAAGGCGGTTTTATCCGAGATACGGGTCGCCTGCTGCATGTTGTGGGTCACAATGACGATCGTGAAATCCTTTTTCAGCTGGAGCGCAAGGTCCTCGATTTTTGCGGTTGAAATCGGATCCAGCGCACTCGTCGGTTCATCCATCAGCAGTACATCCGGCTTCACGGCAAGCGCACGGGCAATGCAGAGACGCTGCTGCTGTCCACCGGAGAGTCCCAGTGCCGATTTTCCCAGACGATCCTTCAGCTCATCCCAGATGGCTGTCTCCCGAAGGGAGGTCTCCACGATCTCATCGAGCTGCTTCTTATTCCGAATGCCATGGGTCCGTGGCCCGTAGGCAACATTGTCATAAATGGACATTGGAAACGGATTCGGCTTCTGAAAGACCATGCCGACACGCTTCCGAAGTATATTGACATCGACGTCCTTCTGGTAAATGTCCTGCCCATCCAGAAGGATCTGTCCGTCGACGCGACAGCCCTCCACGAGATCGTTCATGCGATTCAGGGACTTGAGGAGCGTTGATTTGCCACAGCCGGACGGTCCGATAAAGGCCGTGATCTCATTCGGCGCAATGTTGAGGTTAATGTCATGAAGTGCATGAAAGGCACCATAGTGTAAATTCACATCTTTGATTTGAAACTTGTCCATACGATTTTTCTCTTTCTCCTTACGCCTTCGCTGTCAGCTTTTTCGCGAGCAGCGATGAGAGTGCATTGATGGCCGTAACGACCAGTAGCAGAACGACAGCGGTTGCATACGACTGATTGGTGTACAGGCCCTCGTTGGTCAGCACATACATGTGAATCGCCAGCGTACGACCGGAGCCCATGATGGAATTCGGAATCCCGGCCACGGTACCAGAGGTATAGATGAGTGCTGCTGTTTCACCGACGATTCGTCCGATGGCAAGGATGATGCCTGCGAGTATGCCCGGCACGGCTGCGGGGAGAACGATGGCAAAGATCGTGCGCAGCTTGCCTGCACCCAGCCCCAGAGAGCCCTCGCGAAAGAGGTCCGGAACCGCCTTCAGGGATTCCTCGGTCTGCCGCATGATGAGTGGCAGAATCATAATGGAGATCGTCAGTGCACCACCCAGGATGGAATATCCGAAATGAAGCTGGATGACGAACAGCAGATAGCCGAAAAGTCCATAGATGATGGACGGAATACCGGACAGCGTCTCTGTCGTGAGCCGGATCAGTTCCACAAACTTCGATCCGCGCTTTGCATACTCAACGAGATAAATGGCCGAGCCAACGCCCATGGGGATGGCAATGGCCAGAGAAAGCACCGTCATCACGATGGTATTGATCATGGCCGGCATCAGAGAAACATTTTCCGTATTGTATTCCCAGGCAAAGAGGCTTGGCTTTAAATACGGAATGCCGCGGATCAGAATGTAAATAATGAGAAATAAAAGGGTGCCGACCGTCAAAATCGCTGCCAGCAGGGTCACCGCCCGTAATAGGATACTTTCAACTTTTTGATTCATGATTCATCCCCTCAATACTTTGATTCTGATCGATGCTTAATGTAGCTGAAAATAAGATTGATGCAGAGCAGGAAGATAAACAGCACGACACCCGTGGCAATCAGGGCCTCTCGATGAAGTCCTACGGCATAGCCCATTTCCAGTACGATATTCGCGGTCATGGTTCGTGTTCCCTTGAAAATACTCTGCGGCATGCGCGGCTGATTTCCTGCAATCATGATGACTGCCATCGTTTCACCGATGGCACGCCCTACGCCGAGGACAATGCCGGCGAAAATGCCTGAACGTGCCGCCGGTACCATCACATGGAAAACGGAGCGTTCATGGGTTGCCCCCAGTGCGAGGCTCCCTTCATAATAGCTTTCCGGTACCGCATCGATGGCCGCCTTCGCACAGCTGATGATGGTCGGCAGGATCATGATGCCGAGAAGAATCGAGGCCGTCAGAATGGATTTTCCTTTTCCACCGAACGGCTGCGTCAGTGCGGCGATGATCGGTACGATCACCACGAGACCGAAGAAGCCATAGACTACGGATGGAATCCCGGCCAGCAGCTCCACTGCTGGATAAATGACTTTATAAAGGCGCTTCGAGCAGAACTTCGAAAGATAGACTGCCGTCAGAATGCCAATGGGAACGCCAACCAGAATGGATCCGATCGTGACATACACAGAGCCAACGATCATCGGAAGAATGCCGAAAATATTGTTTTTCGGCTTCCAGACGGTTCCGGTCAGGAACTGCTTCACACCGATCTTCAGGATGGCCGGAATTCCATTGGAGAAGAGGAAATAGCAGATGAGAAGCACGAGAAAAATGCTCATGCTTGCAAGAAACATAAATACATATTTCGCCATGCCCTCTGAAAATGCTGCTGCGCCACTCCCTCGAAGCGGATTTTCACTTTTTACCTGCGTGCTGGTTTTCTCTTTCGCCATGCCCTCTGCATTCAGCTCTTTTCCCAGCACCGACTCGCCGGTCACCTGCATACATAGAGAGGAGCCCGTCACCGGGCCCTCTGTATGTGTTTCATGAATATTGGTCTGTACTGTCATTTCGTTCTCCATACCTTTCCCTTTTTCAGCGAAACACTTCATTGATCCTCTGTTTAAAAGGGCTTACTTAATTTCAGACCAGTCCGTGGTATCGCCTACATAGATGGACTTGACCTCCTCCGAGCTCAGCTCATCGATCGGATTATCATTGTTCACGACGACCGCGATACCGTCCATGGCGATCACCTGGCCCTGTGCACCCTGGGAGGTTTCCTCCTCCTTCAGATCACGGGATGCCATACCGATGTCACAAACACCCTCGATGGCTGAAGTAACACCTGTGGTGGAATCGGACTGCTGTACCTCAACGGTCACATCACTGTTGAGGGCCTTATAGGCCTCGGCCAGCTTCTCCATGACCGGCGTTACAGAACTCGAGCCTGCCACGGTCACCTTACCACTGACACCAGAAGCGGTGTAGGCACCCTGGTTGCCCTGTGAGATGTAGCCATTGTCCTCTACCACCTTCTGTCCCTCCTCGGAGAAAATGAAGTTGATGAAGTCCTGCGCAACGTCGGACACCTTTCCAGTGGTCACGATGTTAAACGGACGAGCGATCTTGTAGCTGCCATCCTTGATATCGTCAACCGTGGCTGCTGCGCCATCAATCTTTACCGCCTTGACAGTATCATTGAGAGAGCCCAGAGAAATGTAGCCGATGGCCTGCTTGTCGCCCGCAACGGAGGTGATCATAACCTCGGTCGAGTTGGTGATCTCTGCGTCATCGGTGGTATTGTCCACCTTCTCACCCGATGCATCCTTCTCCTCCACACCGAAGAGCTCAATGAAGGCACCGCGGGTACCCGAGCCATCCTCACGAGAGATGACATCGATCGCGCCCTCCATGGAGCCGCCCTCCGTCTGATCCTCTGCGGCAGCCGTCGTATCGGCATCTGCAGCACCTGCTTCTGTCGCCTCGCTTGCGGCAGCCGTCGTTGCCACTGCTGTCGTCGCCTCCGGCGTACTGGAACCACATGCTGTTACCATGGATGCTACCAGCGCACCAGCTAATAAAGTACAAATGGACTTCTTCATCATTCGATCCTCCCAGATTTTCTTTGCTTTCAGCGTTCGCTACCCGCCCACATATGGCTTCTTTTTTCACTGTTTATACATAGCGACTTACTGTCTGCTTTTTTCTTTTTGCTTTGTTGTTTTCCTTTTGTTTACGCTGTATATCCTAAAGGAGCATTGTAAAGTCCGCCCTCAGGCTTCTGTAAATTTTCTGTAAAAGCGAATGTAAACTTCGCCGGAGGCATGTGCTCGGAGTCATCTTTCGTGGAGCGCATGAAGGCCCGGGCGGCAGAGGCTTTCGTGGCGCTGCTGAGGATGTATAAAAATCAAAAACGGATCCCCTAGTGGCACTTGGAGTATTTCTCCTTGACACCCTCGAGCAACGGAGCATTTCCATCCGGGAAATGCGACGATTGCCGAGGGCCTAGTGCCACTTGGGATCCGTTTTTCTGATTTTTAACACCGGAAGCAACTGCCTGAGAAAGCCTCTGCCGCCCGGGTCTCCATGTCCATTTGTAACAGCCGAAAGGACGAACGCCTACACTCCCTGGAAGATGTGGAAGCCGCCGTCGATTGGAAGAATCGTACCGGTCACGAAGCGGGAGCCACGTGGGTCGACGAGGTAGAGAAGTCCACCCACCAGGTCCTCGATCTGGCCGAACTCTCCCATCGGAGTGCCATCCACGATGTGCTGCGTGCGCGGCGTCGGGGTGCCATCCTCATGGTACTGAAGAGCATGGTTCTGGGTCGTCTGGAAAAAGCCTGGCGCCACTGCATTGACCCGAATACCGCTCTTTGCGAAGTAGATCGCGCACCATTCGGTGAAGCTCGAAACGCCCGCCTTTCCTGCAGAATAGCCTGGAATCCGGGTCAGCGGATGGTAGCTGGACATCGAGGAAATGTTGACAATATTGGCATTCTCCTGCCCCTTCAGTGCTTCTCCGAAGATCTGCGTCGGCAGCATGGTTCCATAGAGATTGAGCTCCAGCTCACGATGAATGCTCTCAAGGTCCATCGTGAAGAAGGTCTCCTCTCCCTCCTTTGCTTCACTGAAGAAATCCTGTGGCACCTGGGCTGCCTTCACTGCGCCACCGGCACAGTTCACAAGGATATTGATATACCCGAAATGTTCAAGAATCTCCGCCTTTGCTGCGCATAAGCTCTCCCGGTCCAGAACATTGGCAGAAACCGCGATGGCCTCGCCGCCCTCTGCCGTGATCTCCTCCACGACCTTCGCGCCGTTTTCCTTGCTTCGTCCAAGCACTGCCACCTTCGCGCCGCACTGCGCCAGCGCACGAGCGTACATCCCGCCAATAAGACCTGTTCCGCCGGTAACGACCGCCACCTGTCCCTTTAAATCAATCTGAAATGGTACCTTCATATCATGTCCTCTCTATCTTAATATGCTGTAATACAGACCTCATCCGCGATCAACCGTGCACTGCATTTGTCGTAAGTTCACCAGTTCCATGCGGAAGTACGTTCATTATGCATGACGCCTTCTACAATGTCGAGCGTTAAATAATTAACCGGTTTACCGCGCGTGTTTTCGCTACTTTTTCAGGATGCCGGACAGAATGAAAGCGGTGCTGCCTCCCTATGCATCCACCGACGCTTCCAGACTTCCTGTAAACGCAAATTGCTCCGCGGACCTGCCTGTTACAGCAGACCCACGGAGCAATTGTTTATAGGGATTATCAAATAAATGGAACTGTCAATGTAAACCGATCGCTGTGTTTATTCCACATCCAGACGATGTACCAGTACGCCACAGACCACGATGCTGACCATCGCTGCAGCGAAGTACTGCAGTCCAAGCGCTACGTTCGGAAGTCCTGCGCTCATCAAAAGCCCGCTCAGAAGTAAGGTCACCGCAGCAATCACGATGGCACCCGCCTCAAAGGTTACCAGAAGCTCTGAAATAAAATCCATAAATGCACTGATTCTTGATGTACCGTTCATAAAGACATCTCCCTTCTCCTACGGTCCTTCAGGATCATCAGAAATCTAAAAAACTGCTGTATAAAAGTCGCTTTAAGTCGTTAAAGGAATACTACTCATTCCCTGTACTTATATTGTAGCGCGATTTTTCCAGCTGTGAAGAGCTTTATAGAACATATAAATTTCTTTTATGATGCAATTTAAATTATTTCTATACTATACGAACAATTGTCTGCAGTGCACGGACATAGCGGCATAAAAGCCGGTGCACAGGCACCAAAAGTCACACGAAGCAGCCGTTGAAAAATCCAAATCGGACCTTGTAGAAGCACTTGGAGAATTTTTCCTTAGCACCCTCTGACAACGGAGCGTTTTCATCAGGAAAACGCGACGATTGCAGAGGGTCTAGTGCTTCTTAAGGTCCGATTTGTGCGACTGATCACGGGGGAGTGCCGCCCGCAGGGTGCGGGGGTCCCCGTGATGCCTAAGTGGCGAACGTATTCAAAACTGTGCCGCAGGCACAGTGTCTGATTTCTCCGGCTGCGTAGTACTGACTTCTGGGGCCTGTACGCCGGCTCTTATTTTATGACATTCAATCCTTATTCCGTTTCCTTGCCGGTCTTCTGGCGAAGAACAAGCATGACCACCAGCAGTACAGCAAAGCCTGCGGCGAGGCCGAGGAGGGCGTGCTTCGTAAGACCTGCGACGATGTAGGCTACCGCCGAGGAAAGAGCCGCCGTCAGCGCATACGGAATCTGCGTGGAGACGTGGTTAATATGCAGGCACTGCGCACCGGCACTGGACATGATGGTCGTATCCGAGATCGGCGAGCAGTGGTCACCGCAGACGGCACCCGCCATGCAGGCCGACATGGAAAGAATCATCATCGTATGGTCAATGCCCTGGAAGCAGGCGACCACGATCGGGATGAGGATGCCGAAGGTTCCCCAGGAGGTACCGGTCGCAAAGCTTAAGCCGATTGCGATCAGGAAAATGATCACCGGAAGGAAGTGAAGGAAATTCTGTGCGGAGCCCTGTACCAGCGCAGCCACGAATTCCTTCGCGCCCAGGCTGTCGGTCATGGCCTTCAGCGACCAGGCAAGGGTCAGAATCAGGATCGCCGGAACCATCTGCTTAAAGCCCTCTGGCAGGCAGTCCATGCACTCGTTGAAGCTCAGAACGTTCCGAATCAGATAAAAGGCAAGGGTGATGACCAGTGCACAGAAGGAGCCAAAGACAAGACCCACGGAGGCATCGGAGCCGGCGAAGGAGTCAATGAAGCTGGTACCACTGAAAAAGCCACCGGTGTAGATCATACCGATAACACAGCAGATCACGAGGGAGAAGATCGGAACCAGCATATCCACGATGTGTCCGCCCTCCCGCTTCTTTTCCGTCTCCGCGTTTTCAAACGGGCGCTCCGACGTCGTATAAAGATCGTGATGAAGAATCGCATTCTGCTCATGTGTATACATTGGCCCAAAGTCAACCTTCAGTGCCACCAGGAGGAGCATCATCGCAATGGTCAGAAGGGCATAATAATTAAATGGGATGGTCTGCAGGAAGAGGCTCATGCCATTCTCACCCTCTACGAAGCCGGAAACGGCAGCTGCCCAGGAGGAAATCGGGGCAATGATGCAGATCGGTGCGGCCGTCGAATCGATGAGGTACGCCAGCTTCGCACGGCTGATCTTATGCTTATCGGTTACCGGACGCATGACCGAGCCGACCGTCAGACAGTTAAAATAATCATCGATGAAGATGAGGCAGCCGAGCGCAATGGTGGCAAGCTGCGCTCCGGCTCTCGTCTTGATATGCTTCGATGCCCAGTCGCCGAAGGCTGCAGATCCGCCACTTCGGTTCATAAGCTGAACCATGGCACCCAGAATGACGAGGAAGCACAGGATGCCGACATTATAGCTGTCGGAAAGCACGGAAATGATGCCATCCACGAAAATGTGATTGATCGTGCCCTCAAAATGATAGCCGGAATACAAAAGTGCACCGGTCAGGATGCCGAAGAAAAGCGAGCTGTACACCTCCTTCGTAATCAGTGCAAGCGCAATCGCAATGACGGGTGGCACCAGCGCCCATGCCGTCTGCTGGACGGTATCTGCAGTGGTGATGAACCCTGCAATAATGATGAATACAATGACGACGGCCATCGCGGTCAGCGAGGCCAGACGGTTACTTCGATGTTCTCGATCTTTAAACTGCATAATTCTCCTTACCGGGTGTACTGCACCCATCTGTTCCCATTTGGGAAGTGCTCTGGTAGACAATCGCTGTTTCGAAGAACCGCTTTCGAACTTTCCCCCTCGAGAGGACATCGCGCCAGGCGATGCTTCCCTGTTCGACAGAAAAGGCAGTGATTCCAGGGAACCACTGCCTCATAATGCATTCTATGAAACAATAGCGCCAACACATTTCTGTGAGAGTCTGCCGTCTCTTAAACGGCAGCCCAACGAAGTGCCTGTGCATCCTTGCACCCGTTTCGGCGTCTCATCCTTTCACTGCCTCTCCTCGACGATACCATCTCCCTGCAGCTACTGATAATCAACGCGCCTCTATTGTCAACCTGTTAAATTTTTCTGTACCGCCAATGCAGATCTGTTCTATGCGCATCGGTGTACCATGCATGCATTATATTCCGTATTGTTATATCCGTCAATCCTCAAATAGCGAAGCCTCCATGGTCATCCACATGGAGTGCAGGGAGCGTTCATCACCGCTTCAGCCCTGCCGGACTCCATCCAGAAGCGCAAACAGCGCGGCCTTTCGTTCAATGAACTTCTCTATATGATCGAGATAATCCGGAATGGATTTTCCATTATCACAGCGCTCCACACGCTTATGGTACGGGTCTCCATCCCTTGATGGAAGCACGGCCTTCGTACTGGTGCCGGCACCGCAGCCAACCACGGTATGCTTTTCCTCCATCATAAGGATATTGTAGAGGCACTCCTTTCCCTCCTCGCAGTAGCCGACGTTTTCCAGATTCCCGGCCATGTTCTTCTGACGGTAGAGGTAATACGGCTTCATATCAAGAAGCTCCGCGGTATACTCTGACGCCAGCATCATGCGCGTAATCTCCGGATAGCGGAAATCCGCACCTGCCATTTCCTGCTGCCGTGTTTCCGCGAGAATTTCATGCTCATCTCCTGCACGATATACGCCAGCCCAGAAATCCCGTTCCAGGGTGAGACGCGCCGCACGCTTTATGGCGAGGCTGTGCACGGTCAGGCTGTCCGGCTTCAGGCGTCCGATCTCGCACAGCGTATGGGTCACCTCCGGAAGCTTCTCCCCTGGCAATCCCAGAATGATGTCCATATTGATGTTATCGAAGCCCACGGCACGCGCAAGCGCATACTTCTCGGCTACCTCCTCTACACGGTGCTTTCGCCCAATGAGATCCAGGGTCTTCTGGCAGAAGGTCTGCGGATTGACCGAGATGCGATCGACGCCTGCCTTCTTCAGAATTTCGAGCTTCTCCCGCGTAATCGAGTCTGGGCGTCCGGCCTCCACCGTGAATTCCACGATGCCCGGCATACCCGTAACCGTATGCCTCCAGGCCGCCTGCCCATTTCCTGCTTCATGTGCATTTTCCGTTCCCAATGCTGTAGCACTTTCACGCAGGATGGAGACATTGGCCGTCCCACAGGTCTCGTGTACAAGATCCATCAGGACCTGAAGCCAATGTGCATCGAGCGCAGTCGGCGTCCCACCGCCAATGTAGATGGTCTGCAGTGGCCGACGAAGTTCTCCACACATGTGCTGCACGGTGAACTGAAGCTCTGTCCGAAGGTTCTCCATATAGTCGCCGAGGCGCTTTTCCCAGACATCGATGGTATTGCTCAGGAAGGAGCAGTACAGGCAGCGCGTCGGGCAGAAAGGAATGCCGATATACAGGCTCCAGCCATCCTGGTAGCTTCGCCCCGTCGCACGCCGGATGCGGTCCAGAATGTGCTGCTCACGCACCGCGATATCCACCATGAGATCCAGCTTTTCGCCGCGAATGCAGTATTCCTTCGTCAGCGTCTGCCGAATCCTCTGAAGATCACGCTCACTTACGTGCTGTTCGGGCAATGCCTCCAGCATCGGACTCACGAGGGAGACCGGACGAATGCCGGTAAGATCTCCCCATGGAAGCTCCTTTCCGGTCATCCCCACCAGCGTTTCATAAAGCTCCGCCTTCAGAAGAGATTTATCCTCCTTGCGCACGCCCGTCAGGGGAAGCTTCTCTGCCTCGATGGTAAAGCTCAGGCGAATATCTGCATCCTCCATGCCCTCCGGCGTGACGGCCGACACCATACGGGCACGATTTTTCGTTGATTTTTTATTGACTGCCGTGATTTCACCCGTGGCCTTCGCCTGCTTCAGGGCATTCTTCTCTTCCTGTGTGGTATTCGAAAGGTGTACGCCCTCCGGGGTACGGATTTCGAACTCCTCCCCTGGATAAAAGGCCTGCACAAGCTCGCGAATATCCTGTTCATAGCTCGTTGCGAGCGAATCTAAGACTAAACGAATCAATCTTCCTACCTCGTTATAAATTTACGCGTCCCAGGAACACGGCCGGATTGTACTTCTGCTCGTTGCCAATGGAGCTCTGCGCCTCATGGCCCGGGAACACGCTGGTCTCGGATGGCAGTACCAGCAGCTTCTCGACGATGCTCTTTACGATCGCCTCCTGTGAGCTGCCCGGAAAATCCGTACGGCCGAAGGACTCCTTAAAAAGCGTATCGCCCGAAAAAAGCACTGGATAGATTCTCGGTGCAGGCTCGCCCTCCTTCTGGAACGACAGCCCGTCTTCAATATAGAAGCAGCAGGAGCCCGGGGTATGCCCCGGCGTTTCCAGCACCTTCCAGGTACGTCCCAGGTACTGCAGCGTATCTCCATCCCGGAAGGTCTCATACTCTCCCGGGTTCAGCGTCACAGAAACGCCGAAATTGGCGCTCAGATTCCGCTTCGGATCTGCAAGGGTCTCTGCCTCATCCTGGCAGGCAAAAATCTTCACCTGAAAGTGGTTTGCCACCTCCTTCGCCGCCATGATGTGGTCGAAGTGTCCATGGGTAAGCAGGATCGCGACCGGCTTCAGATGAAGCTCCTCCTCCACAATTTTAATAATATGCGGTGCATTGGCTGCGGGATCGATGATCACACACTCGCGCGTCTCGTCCTCGTAGCAGAAGTACACGTTCGTCTGCACCACACCCGTCACATATTTTGAAATTTTAAGCATATCGCGCCTCCTTCATCAGCCCTGAGCTCTTTCGATGTCGATGACGCCGCTGATCTTCCGGAGCTTCGCCACGAGCATCGTCAGCTCCTCTTTATTGTGAATGTCGAAGGAGACCGTGATGGTTGCCTTTTCATTCTTTCCGACGCGGGAGGTCAGGGATTTGATGTCAATGTTCGCGTCCGTCAGAACCTTCGAGATATCCACAAGCAGACCCACGCGGTTCGTCGTAAAGATCTCCAGCTCCGTTGCATAGGTTTCCTGAACATTGTCCGACTGCCACTCGGCTTCAATGAGACGGGCCTTCTCATCCTCTGGCAGGTTCATCATATTGATGCAGTCGGTGCGGTGAATGGTAATGCCGCGGCCTCGGGTGACGAAGCCTACGATTTCATCGCCTGGCACCGGAGAGCAGCACTTCGCATAGCGCACGGCCAGATCGTGAATGCCCTTCACGACGATACCGGACTTCGATTTCCGAATAACCTCCGGCTTCTTCGTCATTCCCTCGATGTTGTGCAGAATATCCTCGTCGGAAGTATTCGCCTCATCCGCCTTGTGCTTCAGCTCAAGCAGCTTCGAGATGACCTGCGACTCCTTGAGACCACCGCGACCGACGGACGCAAGCAGCGATTCCCAGTCCGTGTAGCTGTACCGGCGAATCACACCCTCCACAAATTCCGGTTTGGTCAGATCCCCGAGATTACAGCCCTTCGACTTCGCATAGTTTGTCAGAAGGTCCTTGCCACGCTCAATGTTTTCATCCTTCTGCTCGTGCTTGAACCACTGATTGATTTTGTTCTTTGCCTGTGCCGACTTACAGATCTTCAGCCAGTCACGGCTTGGCCCACGGGAATTCTGAGAGGTAATGATGTCAACCCGATCCCCGTTCTTCAGCTGATAGGTCACCGGAACGAGCTTGTCGTTGACCTTTGCACCGACCATCTTGTTGCCGACGGCCGAATGGATCGCATACGCAAAATCAATCGGGCAGGAGCCTGCCGGCAGATTCTTGACATCTCCGGTCGGCGTGAAGCAGTATACATTCTCATTGAAGAGATTCAGGTCGGACTTCACCATGTTCATGAATTCCTTTGAATCCGACTCATCCTTCTGCCACTCCAGGATCTCATGCAGCCAGTTCATCTTCATGTCTTCCTGCTCTGTGGCTTTTTCCTTCGACCCACCGGACTCCTTGTACTTCCAGTGCGCCGCGATACCGAATTCTGCCGTGCGGTGCATCTCGAAGGTACGGATCTGAATCTCGAACGGTACACCGTCTGAGCCAATGACGGTCGTATGCAGAGACTGGTACATGTTCGGCTTCGGCATGGCAATGTAGTCCTTGAAGCGTCCCGGAATCGGCGTATACATCTTATGAATCACGCCCAGCGCCGCATAGCAGTCCCGCACCGTCTCCACAATGATCCGAATGGCGAAGAGATCATAGATCTGGTCAATGGTCTTATTCTGATTGACCATCTTTCGATAGATGGAAAAGAAGTGCTTCACACGCCCGTTGATCTCTGCCTCGATACCGGCTTCCTTAATATGCTTCGAAACCTCTCCGACAATGCTCTTGATGCGTGCCTCTCTGGCCTCCTTCTTCAGGTTGACCTTTGCCGCGAGATCATAGTAAATATCCGGCTCCAGATACTTGAGGGACAGGTCATCCATCTCAATCTTGATCTTACTGATACCGAGACGCTCGGCAAGCGGAGAATAGATCTCGAGGGATTCCCTTGCCTTTTCCTTCTGCTTCTCCGGTGTCTGATACTCCAGGGTCCGAAGATTATGGAGTCGATCCGCCAGCTTGATAATGATGACACGGATGTCCTTTGCCATGGAGACAAACATCTTCCGCAGATTCTCCGCCTGCATCTCTACCTTATCGGTATTTAAGTTCAGCTGGGTCAGCTTGGTGACACCATCGACGAGCAGCGCGACATCCGGATTAAATTCCTTCGCCACTTCCTCGAGGGTCATCCCCGTGTCCTCAACGACATCGTGAAGAAGACCGGCTGCGATGGTTTCCTTATCCATCTGAAGATCTGCCAGAATGATGGCAACGCAAAGAGGGTGAATGATATACGGTTCACCCGATTTCCGCTTCTGGTCCTTATGCTGCTCTTTCGCCACCTGGTATGCCTTCTCAATCATGCGGAGATCGTCCGATGGATGATAGGTCTTGATGGCCTTGATCAGCTCGTCATATAGCTCCTCTGGCGGTGTATTATCCGCAGGTCTTTCCAGTACTACTTCTTCCTCTGTCATCATATCCGTATCCTCATAGCAGGGTCGTCATCGCATGAAGGATTCTCTTCACACCATGCGTTCATCCTTCTTTACAGTCAAAACATAATTTTACTATCTGAATGTATTCTTGTCAAAATGGCATCGCCAGGTCCACACGCAGCTTCGGACAGCAGCGGGAGGTTCTGCTCTGCGGCCGACGACATTCCGCGCCAAAATGCAGAAAAGTGTAAGCAATCTTTATGGATTTTTAACGATTCGGTCATAGCTTGTACATACCTTTCGGTTAAAATGACGATAGTTCAAACGTAATGGAGGTTATTTCATGAATATTTTATTCTTCCTGACACCGAAATGTGATGTCGCATATCTTGAGGAAGATTTCACCTTACGGCAGGCACTCGAAAAGATGGAGTTCCACCGTTACTCAACCATTCCAATTCTCACGAAGGATGGAAAATACTTCGGCACCATGACGGAGGGCGATCTTCTCTGGGAGATCAAAAATAATCTCGACATGGACCTGAAAAACACAGAAAAAATCCGCGTATCTGAGATTCCCATGAAAAATCATTATGAGCCGGTAAAGATCGATGCGACGATGGAGGATATCATGAAACGGGCATCCCACCAGAATTTTATCCCCGTAGTGGATGATTCGGAGCATTTCATCGGCATGATTCGACGGAAGGAGCTCATCAATTATCTCTATGAGCACTCAGATATCAAAGAAGCCCTGCTGGACGCGGTAAAGAAGGCCATGTAGCTGCAGCTCCCGTCAGAGCTTCTATGTGCCCCCTCGGATCTCCCGAGCGAAGTCGGCGGTACACACAGTGGTCGCAGGAGCCACCGTCCCCCTGTGAAAAAGGAGGCTGGAAGACCCTGACCCGATGTCCGTATTTCCGGGCATCGGATTCGATGGTCTTCTCAGCCTCCTTGCTTTTTTCTCGATCTTTTTTTATTCTTTTCGTTCAGAATGCCTTGATCTGATCGTCTGCAGCTTCTCCGGTATTCTCGATTTTCCGAATGATTACATCATAGCTTTGCCCATTCTCCATCTGAACCGCACAGCGATCCCCGACCTTATGTCCCATGATGGCACGGCCGATCGGTGACTCGTTGGAGATGAGTCCATGAATGCTGTTTCCCCGGATGGAGGTCACAATACGGTAGGTTTCCTCTTCATCATCGTCTTCGAAGTACAGTGTGACCGTGTTGTTCAGTCCGACCTCATCCTCCTTCGAGGAATCATCGATGATACGTGCAAAACGGAGTACCCTCTCCAGATAATTGATGCGTCCGTTGTTTTCACGGTTGGCCTTTTTCGCCGCATAGTACTCAAAATTTTCCGAGCGATCGCCCTGGGCCGCGGCTTCTGCAATTTCCTTTGTAATCTGCGGACGAAGCACCAGCTTCCGGTGATCGATCTCCGCCTGGATTTTTTCAACGTCCGACTTCGTTAATTCCTGTCCCATTATTTTCCCTCATACGTAATGAGCGAGGTCAGCGGGTACTTCCGAAGCTGATCACGTCCATGTAAGCCGGCAAGCTCCATGACCACCGCGATCTGTGCCACCTCACCCTGCAGCTGCTCCACCAGCTGGCAGGCGGCCGCCAGCGTGCCACCTGTAGCAATCAGGTCATCAATGATCACGACCTTCTCGCCAGGCCGGATGGCATCCTTATGAATCTCAATTTCCGCCTGTCCATACTCAAGATCATATTTGGCAGAAACCGTCTCGCGCGGAAGCTTTCCCTTTTTCCGCACCGGCACAAAGCCCTTATGCAGGGCATAGGCGATGGCCGTACCAAAGATAAAGCCTCTGGATTCGAGTCCGAGCACCACATCAAAATCCACACCCTTCAGGGCTTCGATCAGGCCATCCACCGCATCCTGCAGGCCATCCGGATCCTGTACCAGGGAGGTGATATCACGGAACAGGATGCCCTTCTGAGGAAAATCCGGGATGGTCAGTACATAATCTTCCAAATGCTCTTTTTTCATAATCGCTCCTCACATTTCTCTGTGCTTATTCATGCTTCTGGATGCAGGCGCATAGCAAAGCCACTGCTACGCATGCATTCCTTCGTCCATCATTTGTGATACTTTGCAGCATAGGTCATGATCGCTGCCACGGTCTTGCCATCGGTCATCTTTCCCTCATAGATCAGCTGCTGGAGATCTCTGAGCTCCCAGGCCTCAACGCCGAGCTCCTCGTCCTCATCCCAGTGCAGCTTTCCCTTTTCGAGATGATCGGCCACATAAATACCGATCTTCTCATCCAGAAAGGCAATCGTGGTATTCACGTACAGAAGAAAATCGAGATGGTCTGTCTTATACCCCGTTTCCTCCTCGAGCTCCCGCATCGCGCATTCCTCGAAGGGCTCATCCTCCCGATCCCGCTTGCCAGCCGGAATTTCCAGTGTATAGCGGTCAAGCGCATGCCGGAACTGACGCACCATCAGGATCCGTCCATCCGGAAGAACCGGCAGGACAGCTGCGGCCCCCTTATGATGAATGAAATCCCAGTGGGTCTTATGTCCACCTACGTCTACATAATCGTCATAGACCGTAATGACCTTTCCCTGGTAGGCGAGCTTCCGCTCGATCAGCTTCACCGGTTTCTCTGCATTTGATTCATTTAACATGCCACGATCCTCCTATGCTGTTTCCTCTTCCTTCACCTTTTTCCGCACGATGGTCTTTCCGATACGGCGGTTCTTAATATAGGCCACATCCACATCAAGCTCATCCGTCTCCACATGGAAGGAGCTGCCATCGTCCGGCACCGTGCCAATGATGCCCATCAGGTACCCGCCGAAGGTATCGGCATCCTCCGTCGGGATATTGACCTTCAGCTCTTCATTGACATCCTCTATATCCGCCGTGCCGAGCACGATCCACTCGTTCTCGCCGATGGCCTCAATCGGCTCCGGCTCTGGAAGCTCATCCTCATCCTGCAGGTCACCCACCAGGGCCTCCAGCACATCATGCACCGTCACAATGCCGGTCATGCCACCATATTCATCGATCACAACGGCGTAGTACCTTCGCGTCCGCTTCATCGTCGCAAACAGGTCCGATACCTTCATATTCTGCGAAACAAAAAACGGCTTATCCACCGCGTTTTTCATTACATTTGCACGGGACTGATCTGGAAGTCGGAAATAATCCTTGGTGTCCAGCACGCCGACAATGTCATCATCATCCTCTCCACAGATCGGATAGATGGCATAGCGGTGACTGTAAATGGTCTTCCGCCACTGCCGATCACTGTCCTCGAGGTAGAGCATCGCCACATCCGGACGGTGCGTGCACACATCCTCCACGGTCAGATCATTGAACTCAAATACGTTCTGGATCATTTCATTTTCCGTGGTTTCAATCGTTCCCTTTTCTGTACCTTCATCGAGCATCAGCTTGATGTCTTCCTCCGATACCTTATCCTCGACATCCTCCGGGTTGATGCCCAGCAGGCGAAGAACGCGGTTCGTCGACATCGTCAGGAGCCATACAAAGGGTGCAAAGAGCAGCGACGCCAGATTCAGAATCCCCGCAATGCTCAGTGCAATTTTCTCCGTATAGGCCTGTGCAAGTCGCTTCGGAACCAGCTCGCCGAAGACAATGCTCACATAGGAAAGAATCAGGGTAATCAGGATAATGACGATATTTTCCAGCACCTCCCGCGGCACAGGAAGCCCCGTTAAAAGAACAAGATCCGTCAGTGGAGCTGCAAAGCTGTCTGCGGCAAAGGCCGAGGACAGAAAGCCAGCCAGGGTAATCGCCACCTGAATTGTAGAAAGAAATTTCGCCGGCTCTACCGTCAGTCGAAGGAGCTGATCTGCCCGTTTATCGCCATCCTCGCTCAGCTTGCGAAGCTTCGCGTCGCCGACCTGCAGCACAGCAATTTCCGCGCAGGAAAAAAGTCCATTAATCAGAACAAGAACAATCAACAGTAACAATCGTCCAACCATAAATGTAACGACCACCCTCCACGTGGTATCCAGTCTTATCGCATCCTATGCATCTTCTATCCCATGGAGGGCACTTTCTCGCCCTTCCATATTCTTTCACAATAGCTCAAAGGCCTGTCAAAAACAAGTCCTATCTTTTCCCGGCTTCCTCCAGGACGGCATACCGTTCATACTGTCTCTCCAGATATGCACAGTCCTCCGCATAGCGCTCCGGTGAAGAATTTTCCAGCGTGCCAATGATATAGGGCTTCCACATCGACACCTGCCGCATCAGCTCTTCATAGCAGAAAATGCCCTCCCCCGGATGCCGATATTTCTGTTCGGCTCCTTCAAAAACACAGTCCTTTAGGTGAAGGGTCGTGATGCGGTCCCCGTACAGCTGAAAGGCTTTCCTCATGAGTGCATTCTGTCCTTCCGGATCCTTCGCAAGCTCTGGCGTCACGAGATTGACCGCATCGAAGATGACATCAAAATTCGCCGAATCGATGTCATCCAGAAAACGGCGCATCCTCTCCGGGGTATGCAGCGTATGGTTATAGACACCTTCCACGCCAACCATCACCCCGAGCTTTTCTGCCGCATCCCGAATCCGCTTAAAGCTGTCCAGCACACGCGCGTAATTCTCCTCCGTGTAGGTCTCCGGCACCACCCGCATCTTCGGATCCGCACGTCCGGTTTCGGTTCCGACCATATCGGCCCCGATGCGTTTTGCATACTTCAGATGCTCGATGAAGCGCTGCACCTCCCGGAGACGTGTCGCCTCATCCGGATGTGCCGGGTTAATGTAGCAGCCAAGAATCGAGACGTGAAGGCTCCGCTTCTCAAGCTCGGACGCGATGAAATCTCCGAGGCCTGCATTGTAATGTCCAACCGTGGTATCGACATCCGAAAAGCTCTTATTCATCGCAAGATGAATATAGCGGATCTTTAATTTCTGAACCTCATCCAGAACCTCCGACACGCTTCCCTTTGGGCAGATGTCATGTACCCGCATGCCAAACTGTATCATGTTTTCTCCTTTCCGTACATCCCGGTGCTTTTACGATACTGCACCGGTGTCTGTCCCGTTGTCTGTTTAAATACCTTTTCAAAATAGGTGATATTGCCGAATCCGCAATGATCGGCAATGTCGGTAATCGAGCGCTCCGATTCCTTCAGAAGCTGCTGCGCGCGCTGGATCCGAATGTAATTCATATATTCAATCACGGAAAAGCCCGTCACATTTCGGAAGCTTCTCGTGAGATAGGATCGGCTCATGAAGAAGCGCTGACCGAGCTCCTCGAGCGATACGTTTTCGGAAAGGTGCTGCTGAAGATACATCGCGACCTCATGTACCTTCTGATGCACACCCGTCTTCACAATGGTTTCCGGCAGCACCTTCTGATTTTCCTCGAGATCCATCTGAATCTGCCTGCGCCGCGCCTTCGCAATGATGCTGGCCAGCTCTACAGCCTGAAGATAGAGATACGCATGGAGATCCTCCATGCTCATTTCATGCTTTGCATCGGTACAGACCGCTTTAAACTCCGACATGATGGTGAGAATCAGCTGCCACTCGCCATCACTGAAGCGTGCCACCCCATTGTAGCGCTCTCCGAAGCTGTCGAAGCCCTGAAGTCCGGCGATGCGCAGAAGGCTGTCGAATTTACTGCGATCCAGCTGCAGAATGAAGTTATGGTGATCCGGTGGAAGCCCCGGGGCCGTCGACGTCTTGTGAATCAGATTATGATTGACGACCATCGCCGTATGGGGCGTCAGGCGGTAGGTTTCCCGATCCATGAACATCAGTCGCTGACCCTCCAGCACGAAATGAAGCTCGATCGTTTCATGAACGTGACGACTGCGCATGATAAAGCGATGATGGCGCACGGCCTCCGAGACACGGAGACCCGGAATACGTTTTTCGAACACGAGCTCGAGCCGCGAATTATGTAAATTGATATCGTTCTGTTCTGCCAATGCTTTCTCCTGTGCGCCTATGGTCTTCCTGGCGCTGTCAGCCCTCTCTGTCCTTCTGGCGTCTCGATTTATGATCCGTGGCATTTCAGCCCCTGGTTTCCTGCTCATAAAAAAGGATGTGCAGTACCTGTCTGCACACCCTCTTATTTTATCGTAACATCTCTGTGTAAGCAAGAAGCAGCGGGCCTACGCCCTTTGCATCATTCTGCACGACCGGTTCGGACAGATAGTACCGAACAGAGCCATCCCGATGCGTCTCTCCGCCGAGGCCACCCACGAGGCAGATGCCGGTCACGCACGGACTGCCATCGGCATTTTTCAATAGGCGCTGATCGACGATCCCATAAAATGCCTTCTCACCGACGGCGCGGAAGCGTTCCGGAAGGAAGCCGAGGCGCACGGCCTTGAGAAGCGCGGCACTGATGAGCGCCGTACCCGAGGTTTCCAGATAATTCCCCTCGACCTCCGGCAGTGCAATCAGCTGATACCAGAGGCCACCTGCATCCTGGTATCGCGTGAGCGTTTCTGCAAGATCCTGCAGCATATGCTGAATATGCTGCTTCTCTTCCGGAAGCGGGAGCGTCTCAAGGATTTCCAGTACATCCACCAGTCCCAGAATGAACCAGCCTTCCGCCCGCAGCCAGAAGTTCGGGCTGCAGCCCGTGACCGGATCCGCCCAGTACATCGTGCGGGAAGCATCATAGCCATGGTAATAGAGCCCCGTCTTCGGGTCCCGCATCCGAAGCTCAACATTGGCAATCTGCCGGCAGATGTCCTTCGCATCCTTTCCGGCATCATAGCGCTTTTCATATTCCATATAGAAGGGAAGCGCCATATAAATGCCATCGAGCCAGACCTGGTTCGGATAGATTTTCTTGTGCCAGAAATTCCCTTCCGAGGTGCGCGGCATGGTTTCAAGCTGGGAGCGGACCCGTTCGATGGCCTTTCGATACTTTTCCTTACCCGTCGCATCATACAGCCGAAAGAGGTTTTTCGCCGGATTCACATTATCCAGTGTATATTCTTCGACCTCATAGGTACGAATGCTGCCATCCTCCTCGACAAATCCGCTGAGGAAGCGATCTGCAAAATCGAGATAGCGCGTTTCTCCCGTAATGTCAAACAGCTCAAGAATCCCACTGATCATACATCCATCGATGTAGTTCCACTTGTTCCGCCGACCGCTGCGGATCATCTCGAGATTCCACGCCGGATGCTCTGCATCGGAATGCGCCATCAGATAGTCAATGTATTCATTAAGCAGCTGTTCGGTCGCTGCCCGCTCACCACAAAGGTGATGTGGTTTCTGATTCATACATACTCCTGCAAAGAAGGAGGGCTCTGCGTAACGCAAAGCCCCGAATACCTTCCTTTCCTTTCATGCTTAACCCTTCACCGAGCCGGCTGTAACACCATCAATAAACTGATCCTGCGCCAGGAAGAAGACAACAAGCGACGGAATAATCGAAATCAGGGACAGTGCCAGAATACGGTTCCAGGAGAATCCAGTATCCGCATCCATGGACATCTTTACAAAAATGGCGGCCGGATAGCGCTTCGGCGTGGAAACATACAGCAATGGTCCCATAAAGTCATTGGAGGACCACATGAACTGGAACAGCGCCGCAGAGGTCATGGCCGGCTTCAGTACCGGCACGATGACATGCCAGAGCGTTCCCAGTGCGGAACAGCCATCAATCTTCGCCGCCTCATCGAGCTCCTTCGGGATATTGCGGAGAAACTGAATCAGCATGAACACGAAGTAGGTATCCTGTGCAAACAGCGTCGGAACAATCAGCGGAAGATACAGTGGAGAATCTACCCAGCCCCAGCCGTTGTACATAATGAACTGTGGAACGTTCAGAACAACGTTTGGCAGGAACAGGGTCGCCATCAGGAGGGCAAATAATGCATCATGCCCTTTAAACTTGAACCGTGCGAAGCCATAGGCAGTGAAGGTACACGAGATGATCGTCAGGATTACCTTCGGAATCACGATCTTATAGGTATTCAGCATGGCAATCCAGATGTTGATATCGCCGCCGTAGCCTCTCATCGCATCGATATACCCCTGCGTCGTCGGATGCTTCGGGATAAAGCCAATGCTCGAAAAGATTTCTGCATTGGTCTTAAAGGATGCACCCACCATCCATACCAGTGGATAAATCATGATGACGCCCACGATTATCAGGACGAGATACTTGATGCCCGTCATGATCTGTCTTTTTCTCTCGAGTGTCATGCTTATGCCTCCTCATCCGAATAGTAAACCCAATGCTTCTGGCTGTACTGAAGGATTGCCGTAAAGATCATCAGAATGATGAACAGTACCCATGCCTGTGCACTGGCAAGTCCCATATCGTACTTCTTAAAGGCATTGTTATAAATCAGAAGTGATACCAGTGTGGTTGCACCACGCGGACCACCCTGGGTAATGATGTACGGTCCATTGAATTCCTGGAAGGCCTGTACGAGCTGCGTCACCAGATTATAGAAAATAACCGGTGTGATCAGCGGAACCGTAATTGTGAAGAACTGACGCCACTTGCCTGCGCCATCAAGGGAAGCCGCCTCATAGAGATCCGGAGATACGCCCTTCAGTGCAGCCAGGAAGATGACCATGGTCGAACCGAACTGCCATACACGCAGTAAGCAGATGATGAACAGGGCTGCGGTTTTATTTGACAGCCAGTGTGGGCCAGCCACACCGAAGAATCCGAGAATCATGTTGATGATACCATCATCCTTGAAAATCGCCTTCCAGAGTACCGCGATGGCCACAGAAGAACCGAGGATGGATGGAATATAGTAAATCGTACGGAACATCTTCACACCCTTGATCTTAAAGTTCAGGATGTATGCAATGAAGAGTGCGAAGATGAGCTTCAGCGGTACGGTCATGAACGCATATTTAAAGGTGGTCATAAAGGCCGTCTTGATCTTACGATCGGTAAAGATTTTCACATAATTGAAAAGTCCCCATTTACTGATGCCTTCAAAAAGGGATTCATCACTGAAGCTGTACACCAGCGATGAAAGAAAAGGATATCCCTTAAATACCAGAAATCCGATCAGCCACGGAAGAATGAAGAGCAGTCCCTTGTTTTCCTTCCAGAATCGGCTGGAGGACTTCACTGTTTTTGTGTTTGACATACGTCTACCTCATAAAAAACGGTACGTAGTGGTTCGCACCTGCGGTTGAAAGGAAGGAATCGCTTCGTGCGAGCCTTCTACGGAAGATGCCCGGGCCCGAACGGACCCGGACATGTAAAACCTTTGTCTGAATTAAGCCTTGGAGGACTCAACCTCATCTACGGCATCGATCATTTCCTGTGCAAGATCCTTCGAATCCTCATCATCGTAGGACATGTTGTTCATGATTTCCTGGTAAGCACCCTCTGCATCATCCTTCAGTGCAGAATCCTCATAGTATGGAGAAAGTGCGAATGGAGCATTTGCGCTTGCCAGCTGATTTGCTTCATAGGTGAGACCCTCGAGCATGCCCTCATTCTTCAGTGTTTCCTGTGCAGCATGCGAAGCTGGAACGCCTCTCTCGAGTGCCAGCGTCTTGACGCCATCGCCATTCAGCATGTAGTTGAGAAGCTTTGCTGCCTCTTCCGGATGCTGAGAGTTCGGAGAAATGGCGAAGCCCATGGAAACCTTGTAAACGGTTGCCGGTGTACCATAGTCTGCCGGATACTCACCGATGACGAGTTCCTGATTTTCATCGAGTGCCTTCTGAAGCTTCTTGATGGAAGAATCCCACTCCAGAACACCTGCATAGTGACCATCGATGAAGTTCGGGTTCTTATCCAGAGAATCAGCACCATCGCCCTTCAGCTTCTCCTGTGTCGGAATGACGTGGTTCTTCTCGAGGCTCTTTAAGAAATCGAAGCCATCCGCAAGCTCATCCTCTGTATAGTTCAGCTTACCATCCTCTACCCATGCCTTGTTGTACTTCTCCTGCATGTAGTAGGTAAGAAGAATGGTCAGATCCAGCGTACCGCAGGCCATTGGATAGTAATCATCACCAAGCTTCTCCTGGAAAACAGGTCCTGCTGCCAGAAGATCTGCGAAGCTCTTCGGAACCTCCAGTCCTGCCTTCTCAAAGGTTGCCTTGTTCCAGTAGAATACACGGCCCGTGGAAGAAACTGGAACACCAAGTACATGGTCGTTGATCGTCATAAGGTCCAGAAGTGACTGATCATACTGTGAAAGGTCGAAATCAGAAAGGGTCTTCATGTCAACGAAGCGTGTGCCATCCGGGCTGAACTGCCACAGCCAGTTCCAGTTGATCTGGAAAAGATCCGGCTCTGAATTACCTGCAATCTGGGTGGCAATCTTATCCTGCCAGCCAGACCATGCACCATACTCGGACTCGATCTTCACATTTGGATTGGCTGCCATATATTCATCCAGTACCTGAAGCGTCGCATTGTGTCTGGAATCACCGCCCCACCATGAAATTCGAAGGTTCACATCCCCGCTGGAAGCCTCCTTTGCGGCGGCCGTCGTTGCAGCCGCTGCCTCTGCGGCCTTGGTGGTCTCTACAGCCTCCTGCGTGCCGGTCGATCCAGAGCTGGATGAGCCGCATGCTGCAAGGCCGAGAACCATGGATGCTGCAAGTGAACCTGCAAGTACCTTTGTGAATGATTTTTTCATTTTTACCTCCTTAGGAGCAATCTGCTCCAGATACATAAAGATCATTTGATCTAAATTAACACCTTATGAATTGAGTACAACGTGAATGCCCTCGTAATCCATCACATCCTGCAGGACCGGTTCCGTATCATCCGAACCTGTAATCTCAATGTTTTCAAGTGAAAGCCGTTTCACGTTCCGTGCATAAATGCTTCGCCCCGTCATGGCTGGAAAGTTGTCCATCATAATCGTCTGACGCGGCGAGCGTTCCGTTTTCGGAAGGAAGGTCGCCGTAATGTTCTTCAGAGCAATATGCTCAATGTAACGCTCTGGCAGGCCATAGGCTACCAGCATACAGGCATCCACCCCCGTGCAGACGATGTTTTCTGCCCGGATCGTTCCGATGGTCGGCGTTCGATCATCCACGGGATGAAAGCTCTGATTCTGTACATAGTCACTGTGTCCATCCGGATCACAGAAGTAAAACATGTTGAAGGTGAACGGCATATGCACATTCTTCATTTCTATATGATGAAAAAAGATGTGATCATAGAGTGCCTTTGGTCCGCGGCCACGCCGGGTTTTGATGCGAAGTCCTCGATCCGTGCCATCAAAAATGCACTGCGAAACCTCCACATTCTGTACACCACCGGCCGCCTCCGACCCTACGGTCACACTGCCATGTCCCCGTTCCAGGAAGGAATTTCGTATGGTAAAGTGATCGGCGATCTTGTGATGCTTCTCGCTCATGTAGTACTTTCCGGACTTGATGGCGATACAGTCATCTCCCACGGATATCGTCGTTCCGAGAATCAGGATATCGTCACAGCTCTCTGGATCGAAGCCATCGGTATTCGGTGAGTCCGAAGGGTTGAAGATCGTCACATTGTACACTCCGATATGATCGGTATAGTATGGATGAACCGTCCAGCTCGGTGAATTCTCAACCGTAATGGACTGAAGCCGTACGTGCTGGCAATGATTAAAGAACAGTGTATTCGGCCGCCACGCGATCCGCTTCTTCTTCGGCTCCTGCCACCAGTCCCCCTGGGCACCACCGCCATTGATGTGTCCTTTTCCGACGATGTCCAGATGCTCAACCTGAATTCCGGTAATCAGAGAAGCAAACGACGTTTCCGGATTTCCTTCCCAGCTTGAGAGATTGTACTCATCCTTTCCGTCGGTCGTCTTCGTCATGCCTGGCAGCTGTGGATAATGCTGTCGGTCCGGATCTCCCTGAAGCACCGCCCCCTCCTCAAGCCACAGACTCATATGGCTCTTCATGAAGAGTGGCCGTGTACGCCAGGTTCCTGCCGGTACATAGACTGTACCGTTTTCCGGGCAGGCGCTGATCGCCGCCTGAAGATATACGGTATCGTCCTGCTGCCCATCTCCCGCTGCTCCGAAGGCTCGAACATCCAGCAGTACGGATTCCACTTCTGTATGGAAGAACTGTGTTTCCTCTTCCTCATCGGTTTTCACCGTCAGCGTATACTCCGTATCCGGCTGGAGCCCCTCCAGCGTCAGCACGTTCAGCTTCGACCGGATGCGCTCCTCTCCATTCAGGAGCACGCGATACGGCTTCGACGCATAGCAGATGGTCTCATTGTCTAATTCGATGGTTACGCTTCGCTTAAACACCGCTCGAATCGTGAATTTCATCGTTTTTCTCCTCCGAGTGGCTGGTCAAATAATTAACATTATGAAACATTACCAATCCATCTCGTTCATGATTTCAGTATACGAGCATTTTTCACATAAAGCTTATGTAAAAGGAGCCATTTTGCTCGCACTTATCTAATCGGATACAAATTCTCTGTTTATTATCTCTTTTGTAAGCGCTTTTTTATGATTTTTGATAGCCGAATAGTTGAGCTGCCATGAAATTATTCTATAATGGAAAGGAACGAATCCACGAGAGGGCCGCGCAATGCGCGGAGCGGCGCGTGGATGCCCCCAGGCGGCGAGGCTGTTTTATCGCGACAGCGATAAAATCAAGCGACGATGCCTGCGCTGAAAGCGCATATGGATGGCATCGTCTCCTTGCCTGATCCACGAGAGGGCCGCGCAATGCGCGGAGCGGCGCGTGGATGCCCCCAGGCGGCGAGGCTGTTTTATCGCGACAGCGATAAAATCAAGCGACGATGCCTGCGCTGAAAGCGCATATGGATGGCATCGTCTCCTTGCCTGATCCACACAGAACCAGCTTAAAGGACAACGAAAGGAGAGTTTCATGCTGCTTGTATCGAAAGACACTCCTGCAAGCGATACAGCTCGGATGCATCTTAGGAAGAAGGCTCAGACTGCATTTCAACACATCCAGCTGCCGGTCAATGCACTGGCATCAACATGCTTTTTTACTACCGTCCAGGCGGCCATCGATGCCGCGACTTCTTCCTATAGAAAAGCGCTGGACGCGGGAATTCCATGGTCCGGTGAATGCATCTGGATCGAGAAGGGCCTGTACCAGGAGCAGGTGACGATTCAGACACCGCACCTCACCCTGCTCGGTGAGGATGCAGAGGAAACCCGCATCTCCTATGCGCTTTACGGCTATATGCCCTCTCCCGACATTGGAAAGCTCGGGACCTTTCGGAGCTACACGATGCTCATCGATGCAGACCAGGTCCAGCTTTATAATCTCACTGTGGAGAACACCGCCGGTGCCGGACCAGATATTGGACAGGCCATCGCACTCTATGCGGACGGTGATGCCCTTACGTTCGACCACATATATCTTCGAGGCTGGCAGGATACGCTTTTTACGGGTCCGCTCCCACCGAAGGAAATCGAGAAAAACGGATTCATCGGTCCGAAGCAGTATGCACCTCGTCGAAATGGGCGGCAGTACTATCACCATTGTTGGATTGAGGGAGATATCGACTTTATCTTTGGCTCCGCGACAGCATACTTCGAGGAGTGCACGATTTATCAGAAGGATCGTGCGAAGCTTGACGTGCCTGCACCTTCACCACGAGGCTTTGCAACCGCAGCCTCAACTCCGGAGGGGCAAACCTATGGTTACGTGTTCGACCACTGTCGATTTCTCTCCGACTGTCCATCCGCGAGCTGCTTTCTGGGACGCCCATGGCGAAATTTCGCCCAGGTGGTTATTCTGCACTCCTATCTCGGTCCGCACATTCATCCGGCCGGCTTTCATAACTGGAATAAAGAGGACGCCGAGGCCACCGTACAGTTCCTCGAGTACCAGAATGAGGGACCGGGCGCACGGCGCGATGGATGCGCTCCCTTTGTGAGAGAACTGAGTGATGCCGAAGCTGCTGCCTATACACGGAAGCGCGTCGTGCCGTTTGTCACAGAAGCGCGAGGGCCTGAGGGGGTGCCATCTGTAACCATACGGAGAGCTCGTTGAAAAATCAAGCCAGGTCCCCCTGGCGGCACTTAGAGTAATTTTTCCTTAGCACCCTCTGTCAACGGAGCGTTTTCATCGGGAAAACGCGACGATTGCAGAGGGCTTAGTACCGCCTGGGGTCCCTGGCTTAGATTTTTCCGAGCTCGGAGTACTGTGCTTCAGATGGCACCCCCTCAGGCCCCGCACCCGCTGCTGTCGTTACTGTTCACTCATAATTCTATAAGAGCATAGACAGATGTGCTCTCAAAAGAT